>ERZ1370068.2954-contig-208_pt1 | contig 144585 bp, 169 predicted proteins | sample MGYA00561227_ERZ1370068 | MGnify/ENA primary metagenome ERZ1370068 (study PRJEB38410, sample SAMEA6850437) | metagenome | study: Metagenomic assessment of the ecological functions of the soil: analysis of the soil microbiota associated with the...
GGTGTACTTCGTTCAGTTGCATTGCTGGAGGTCGTGCTCGAATTCTCGATCTCGAGCACGCACCCGCTCGTCACGCTGGTGTCCATGATCGCGCCGAGGCCCCGATTGGTTCGTGGGCGTTGCGGATCTGTCGCTGCTCGACCACGGCGGCTGGACGGACTCGTTGACGGTTCCGCTCTACGGGTGGGACGCCGGGACGGACAACGGGATCACCTTCACCGCGCCCGATGCACCGTCGAGCCCCCATGTCCCGATCTCGGCGCTGACCGGCGGGCCGTTCAGCGTCGGTGGAAGCGTTCCGCCGCTGGGCAGCTTCAGCTCCGCCGGCGCTGGAGCTCTCGGAGGCTCCGCTCGCGGCCAACCTCTGCCTCTGCCGTCGCGTCGCCCCGCGAGCGTGCACGCCGAGCAGGTTGAGGACCAGCGCGACCCCGATCAGCTTGACCGCGAACATGAGTCGGTTCTCGACCTCGACGATCAGGACCGCAGTGAGCCCGATGTAGAGCAGCGACACGACCGCGCCGGACGCCGAGGCACCTGCAACCACGGTGGAGCCCTGCAGGCCGATGCGCCCGGCCGCGAACAGCGGGATCGCGAACAGCACCACGTAGGTCGAGGCGTAGAAGATGCCCGCCGCGTTGTCAGAGCAGCTGGTTGCCTCCTGCATTCCGACGCCCGGCGATGCCCAGCAGGCCGAAGGCGAGCGCGGCTCGCGCCGACCAGCGAGGATCGAGTTGACCGGCGTGTGGTAGCGCTGGTGGAGCCGCGTGAACCATGCCGGCAGCAGTCGTCCCAGCCCGCCACCATCGGCAGCCGAGCGTTCGGCGGTGAGATAGATGCTCATCAGCGCCGACCAGCCGCCCGATCAGGGCCAGGATGACGATCGAGACCACGCTGCCCGCCACCGCGCCGAACTGGCCGAAGCCGCGGCTCAGCACCCGGGCGATCGGGCCGATCAGGTCCACCTCGCTCGGGCTTGAAGTACGCCAGCACCGAGAGCGGTGCCGAGAATGAACATCGCCGGCGATGATCGGGGCCGCGATGACGACCGAGCGCGGCGATGTTGCGCGCCGGCGTCTTGCATTCGCCCGCCAGGATCGGCGACGTACTCGAAGCCGGTGAGGGCGCCGAGCGCCAGCTTGCTGAAGATGTTCAGGTCTGGTCTGAACAGCGCGGGATTCACCGAGCGAGAACGACGGGGACCGCGAAGGCGAACGGATGATACGCGGCGATCTTCCCGGTCAGCACGGCGCGCGAACGGCAGTCCGATCAGCGCGAGGAAGGTCAGCGAGCAGCAGTACGCCGCCGACGTTGTGCACCCACTTGCCCACGCCGAGGCCCGCGCGTCGACGTGCGCCGACCAGCGCACCGACCAGGCAGCAGCTGAACAGGGTGCACGAACCACTTGCTGGTCTGCCATCCAGTGGGCGCCGGGGCCGAGCGCGTAGCGAGAGGTTCGTCGACCACGGTCGAGCCCGATGCCCGACATGACGAGGATGGCGAAGATCCACAGGTCCCACGCCACCATGAAGCCGATGAACTCGTTGAAGCCGAGCTTGGCCCACTGGTAGAGCCCGCCCTCGAGCGGCATCAGGCGGTTGAGCTGGATGACGACCGCCGCCGAGCGGCAGATAGAAGGTGAGGATCGCGAGCAGCCAGAAGAACAGCTGGTGGCTGCCGAGCTTGGCGGCGGTGCCGACCCAGATGGTGCCGACCACGAACACGATCTGGGTCAGGACCAGATCGGCGAGGCCGAGCTCCTTCCTGAAGACGGCGCTCCGGCCTCGACCGCGGGCCTCTTCCTCTCTGACGCCGGCGCGCTCGGTGACTTCCGGAGAAGCGTCCATCTCGGTCCGCCTTTCGTTTCAGCAAGCTGGCGGCGGTGACGGCACTGACCTCGAGCCAGCGTGGCACCGGCGACGATCCACCGGAGAGGATAGACCACCTCGGGCGCAGCGTCGTCGAATCGGCCTGGTGGGAGACGGTTCGGACGTACGAAGGCCCGAGGCTCACCCGGCGCCGGGTGGTAGCTCGGCGCCGTTCGACTTGAACAACTCGATATCCAGGTCGAGGTCGCCGCCCAGTTGTAGAAGGGAAGGCGGCATCGCACCGAAGCGGTACCCGTTACAGGTCGTTCTTCCGGTGACCGGTCGGCGGGCTCCAACCTCTCCGCGCGCCCGTCCCACGAAGTCGTTGTCGCGCTTGGCGCCAATTCGTCGGATGAATCCACGCCGGGGACCGGGCGGTTTCCGGACGCGCAAGGCACAGCGCTCTGCTATGCCAGGACCGCTTCGCTGGCGAATTGCCCATGTCTCGACCGAGGAGGGATCCATGCCACGCCCGTCCATCCGATCCGCCCTGCTGCTCGCCGGTGGTCTCACGTTGTGCGCCACGACGCCCGGGCTCGCGGCCGCAGTCTTCGACCTCGAGACGCTCAACACCGACACATCGTGTGGTGGCCGTCCTTGGCGATCGACGGCGGCGGCACCTCGCATCTCGCTCTACTTCTTCGCGCGCGGCGCCGACGAGCACGTCGTGGCGTCGTCCTATCAGAGCCGCCGGGGCGGCGTGGACGCCGCCCGGAGATCGCCTGATCGAACAACGGAGCGTTTGTGTCGATGGCGCTCGACGCCGCGCAGTCGCCGCATCGTCGCGTACTACGGCTACGTCTGCTCCGGCATCGGGCAGCCAAACCGGCGCCGCGCTGTACGCGAGTCGCGAGGCGGCTCTTTGTGGACCACCGAGACGACTGGACGCGTTGGATTCCCGGCGCCTACGGCACCATGTCGCTCGCGTTCGACCCCGAAGGCCGTCCGCATGTCGCCCATGTCGGATCCGGCGACGATGCTCCGACGACATGCGGTCCGGTGACCAGGGCACCTGGGTCCACGGGCGGTCGCCGGCGGCCTTCGACCCGCGAGGCCCGGCGCCTTCTGCTCACGATCGATTCGCGCGGCGAGCCCTGGATCAGCCACCACCGCGAACTTCACCGTGCAGGTCGCGGCACCGCAGCGGCGCGGGCAGAGTGGGTGATCGAAACGCTGGAGCAACAACGGCGGCCCAGTACCATGGCGACGTCGCTGGCGCTCGATCGTGACAACCACAGCCGATGGTCGTGCGTATTTCGACAACGGCAGCTTCGCGCTGCGCCTCGCGACTCGTAAAGTCGGCGGCACCTGGACGTCGGAGCTCAGCCGACGCCGCGGGCGGTGGCTGAATGTGTCGCTGGCCACCGATTGGCGCGGGCCAGCCGCATCTGAGCTATCGCGAGGGCGCCAATCGGTCACTTCGAGTACGCGCATCGTGTAGATGGCGCGTTGGTCGAATCAGCCTGGTCGACGGGACGCCGGGGGCGGGGATGGAGTCGTCGATCGCGATCGATCAGCCCGGCTATCCCGAGATCGCGTTCGAAGTTCACGGCGTCCTTACGCGGGCGGCGGCGCGCTGCGCTACGCCATCGGTCCCCAGGGTGTGCTGGGTATCGGGGATCCCGGCGCCGGCGCGCACGTGTCTCTGGCGGTGCCTGCGCCCAATCCGTCGAGCGACAGGGCCGCCGAGTTCGCGCTCGCGCTGCCGGCCGTCGACGACGTGACGCTCGAGCTGTACGACACGGCGGGACGCCGCGTCGCCTCGCGTCCGACCGAGCACATGTCGGCGGGTGCGCATCGATTGGCGTGGAACACGGGCGTGCACTCACCCGGGCTCTACTTCCTGCGGCTCACGACCGCCTCGGGAGCCCGAGCGCACCGGTCGTTCGTCGTCGTGAGGTAGCGGTCGGCGGTCGGCGGTCGCCGGCGCGGTCTCTCGACCACCGTCGGCGACCTCTCTTCCGCAGAAGCCACGGGAAGCAGCGGCGCTTACCATGTCCCGACTGGTCGTGCGCTGGCCAACTAGCACCGGTCATCGAATGACCACACGGCGCGCGCGGTTCGCCGGCGCTGGCCCTGGATCAGCTGGACGACGTACGCGCCCGGGACGAGCCGCGCATCCGCTCCGGCGCGATCACACGTGTGCGGCCCATTCACGCTCACGTCGCGTCGGCTCACCTCGCGCCCGCTCACATCAGGCCATGAGTACCGCCGGTTGGTGATCGGGAGGGTGAAGCTCACGCCGAGGATCCGTGCTCGGATTCGCGATCGGCCGCAGCGCCAGCTCAGAGGCCGCCGTCGGAGTGCCGAGGGCCGATGTACCGTGAAGCGACTCGCTGCGAGAGCACGCCTTCCGACGTACTCGCCCGACACGGTCTGCATCACCAACACGACCGCGATGCGGGCCTGATTGGTGCTGGCGCTCGCCGCCGTCCAATCGTAGCGCCCGCTATTGGGCAGTTCGTGAGCCTCGAGGCTCCACGATCGCTCCGCGTCGTCCCCGGAGAACAGCACAGCGCCGACTGAACCTGTGGGCTCGTTCCGGCGTCTCCCAGCTCAGCTCGATGCTTCGCCCCGCTCTGAACGACGCTGGCGGCGGCAGGCGACGTGACGTGACCGCGCCGCACCTGACCACGTCCGTAGCCTCAAGGAGCAGCTCCCGATCGAGCCGGTCACCGTGACCGTCGCCGAATCGCCTTCCGTGAGCGTGGCCTCGACCGCGGCCCGATCGAACTTCACCATCGAGATCGGGCCGGCCGTCACCGTCGTCGTCTCCAATCGCGGTCGGCGCCGACGGATCCACGGGCACGCTGCCGTTCAGGCGGATCGAGCCGATGTCGATGTCCGCCGGCGAGGCCGGTGGCTTAGGCTCGAGCACCCCGGTCACCCAGTGGTCCGAGCGACTTCAAGTTGAAGGTGCTGGGTGAGATCGAGGCTCACCGGCACCTCCGTACATGGCGCCGAACACGCTCCGAGCAAGACACCGACGTTGCTCCGTAGCCCTCCGCGACCGCAAGATCATCGGTGACACCGTCCGCATCGAGATCCGCGGCGATGATCGCGTAGCAGTCACGGTAGGGTCGGTACGTCTCGACGACCCCGAACGTCCCGTCGCCGTGGCCGCGATAGATCTCCACGATTCCGCTGTTGGACCCGGTCACGATGCCGGTCGCGATGTCGAGATGGCGTCGTGATCGAGGTCGGCGGTCGTGACTCCCGAGACGTTGCCGGCGCTCAGTGTCACGCCCGGCGTGAACGCGCCGGTCGCGCTGCCGAGCAGCACCTTGATGCCATGACTCGCCGAGTGCCCCACGATCAGATCCGGATAGCTGTCCGCGTTGAGATCGGCGACGGCGACGACGAACAGCTGCGCGAGGACCGGAACGTTGTCAGCGAGTGCGAACGATCCGCCGCTGAGCGGAACGCTCCCCGTGCCGAATGCCACCGTCAGCGCCGCGTGAGTGAACTGGGTCGCGACGAGGTCCAGCACGCCGTCGTGATTGAAATCGCCGGTCGCGAGCCCGGACGAGGTCCCGGGAATCGGAATGCTCCCGACCGGAGCAAAGAGCCGTTGCCGACGCCATCGCTGCCCAGGCCCTTCAGAAGCACCACAGCCGCCCCGAAGTTGACGCACGTCGCGAGATCCCGTGATCCCGTCCCTGTCGAAGTCCGCCGCCACCGATGCTGAATGGATTGCCGGCGACCGGAATGGATGCCGGCGGTCCGAAGGTCCCGTCTCCGACGCCGCCCGCACCCTGGCCGATGAGAATCGTGACGTCGCTGCTGTTGCCCTTGCTCGCGACGGCGAGGTCGGTGATCCCGTCCGCGTTGAAATCACCCGCGGCGATCTGGCTGCACGTCGTTCCCGCCGCATAGGTCACGGGCGCGGCGAACGCGCCGCCACCGACGCCAAGCAGGATGGCCACGCCGCTGCCGGCGCCGTAGTAAGGTGGAGGGGGCGCCAACCGGGACCGCGAGGTCGGAAAGGCCATCCTCGTTGAAGTCACCGACGACCGGATGACGGGCCCAAGGTCCGGCACTGAAATCGCCGGCGGGCTGCAGGAGCACTTCGCATTGCGCCATGGCGGCCGACGGCAATCCCGAAATCACGATGGCGCTGAGAAGCGCGACGGCCACAGCAAAGGTTCGAGCGTGGGTTCGCTGCATGCGACCTCCAGGGCAATTGGGCCGATCGTGGATACCAGGTCGAGCGAGGGAGCTTGGAGTCTAGACCATCATGGACCGCGGTGCGATATGCGGAAAGCAGACATCGCGCCTCCGCGCGTCACATGACACGCGCTCTCACCGAGCGTAATAACCCTTGAACGGAAGTGCGCCACGGCGCTAGGTTTCGCCCGACGAGTGCTGAGTCACGCCAGCATCGTCATCCTGAGAGCGCTCGCTCTTTGGCCGCCTTGTTCCAACTCCGTCGCGTGACCTCCAGAAGTCCGCCGGTTGGTCCTGAGTGCGAGCCTCGCGCTGTTTCATTCCACGTCGATGGTTCGCGATTCGAAAGGAACCGCATGGCGCCCCGACCTCGAGCTTCCAAACGGACACGCTCCACCAAGGCCCGCCGCTCCAACTCCGCGCGTGATGCCCTCGCTCGTCCAGCACGCGGTCGCGCTGGCCATCGACTCGCCGCGCGACCTCACCGAGCGCGAGGCGCGAGACATCGGCTACGTCCCGAGCGGAGGGCTCCAGCGATTGTCGTCGGGACTCCAGGTGGTCCACCTACGTCAGCACCACCTGGGCGTCCCTCTGATCCATGCCGGCCGGTCGGTACGGTTCGATGACCGCGGGGCATTCCTGGCGGTGACCGGACGGCCCGCGCGCGTCGAGCTCGAGTCGGGCGTCGAGCCGCGTCGGGGACCGATCGCGGCGGCGAAGGAGGCGTGCCGGCACGTCGTCGGAAAACTGAGCGAGCCTTCTCCCGAGCTGGTGCGGGCTTCGACGCGTCGTGCCGAGCTGATCGCGGAGTTCGGAGATCCGTCACGACCGACCGTTCTCAGCAACCCGCCGTTCGGAAATCCGATCGTTGCGCGGCTCACGATTCTCGGCGCCGGCCCAGAGGCGGCGCTCGCCTGGGAAGTTCGACTGCGGCTTCCCGAGGCCGGAGGAACCTATGCCGTGTTCGTCGATGCTTCCGCGCGCCGGCCGGTGATCCTCGACTCCTGGCGTGGCTCCGCATGCGGCTCCCAGCGGCCTCGTCTTCGAGTTCCATCCGACCGAGCAGAACGATCGAGTGACCCGAACGTTCCCGCTCGACCGCCAGCACTACCCGAGCTTCGATGGGCGAGCGCTCCCCAATGCGCCGTGGGTCGAGAACGACAGCACGTCCGGGAACAACGTCGTGTGCGTCGACCCCTCCGGCAACCCGGTGAAGGCGGTGATGACCGGCGGCAACCTCGTGTTCGACTCCGCCGGGCCACTCGGGGGTCGAGCTGGTCAATGCCTTCTATCTGATCAACTTCATTCACGATTTGTTCCTTCTGCTCGGCTTCGACGAAGCGCTCGGCAATTTCAGAAGCGCAACCTCAGCGGCTCGGGACGTGAGGGCGACGCGGTCAAGGTCACGGTATGGGCGAAGCCCGTTTCGGGAAACGCGGCCTTGGTGAACTGGCTGGATGGGCGGCCTCCGGAGATGGACCTCGAGCCCCATTGGCTCCAACCACACGGCTCGCGATGGCGATCTCGTCATCCACGAGTACACGCACGGCGTCACCAACCGGGTGATCGGCGGTGTCCACGTCGAGCATCCGCTGACCAAACCGCAGTCACTCGCGCTGGGCGAGGGATTCAGTGATTACTTCGCGCTCTCGATCCAGAACTATTACCGCCGCCGGGACGGCACGCCCGCCTCGCAACGCGTTCGGCGGCTGGGTGTCGGGCAACGCGAACACGGGTTTGCGGAACCAGGCGTATGGCGGCACGTTTTCCGGCACCTACGGCAGCCTCGGAAAGAACGGCTTCGAGAATGACCATGACGCCGGCACGGTCTGGTGTCAGGCGCTGCTCGACGTGAATGAGGTGCTGGGCAACAGGGTCGATGCCGCCCGAGGCGACGAGCTGGGATGGCAGATCGTGTTCGATTCACTGCGCCTGCTCCACCCGGGTCCCGAGGGGCCGACGTTTCTTCACGCGCGCGACGCCGTCCTTTCGGTGTTGGATCGAATCGACGCGGCCCGGTTGACCGGTGATCAGGACGACCTCAAGCGAGGCGTGTGGAAGGCGTTTGCGAAGCGCGGCATGGGCCCCGCCGCGGTTTCGGGGTCGGCGGGTTTCACGAAGATCAAGGAAGACCGGGGAGGGGCCTGATCATGGACACTCGAGGCGACGATGGTCGGTGCGCAGCGGGATGCTGCTGTCGAGCCTCGTGGCGGGGCTCGTGTGCGGTCCGCGAATCGCGAGGGCGGCAGACGATGTCGGGCTGGACGCTGTCCTGGGAGAACGATTCGTTCACGCCCCCGTCGCTCAGCTCGGACGAGTCCTATACCAACGGCGTGCGCTTCGCGCTGCAGCGGGACTGGCAATGGACGAATCAAAGTGGGAACGTGGTGGGGCCGGCATTACCCGCTGGCCAGCCACGACACCCGCCACGACATCACCACATCGCTGCTGGTCGGACAGAACTTCTTCACCCCCACGATCATCACGACCTACGAGGCGGATTCCACGGACCGTCCCTACGCCGGGCTCCTGTACAGCGGCGTGCGCATCGAGATCACCGAGCCCGAGCCCGAGAAGGCGAGTGCGTTCCAGTTCCGTGCGCAACACGCGCTCGAGTTCGACCTCGGCGTGATCGGACCGCCCGCGCTCGCGGATCAGGTGCAGACCGGAGTCCATCTGCTTCGCACCAGCCGGGTCCCGAAAGGTTGGGACGAGCAGCTCAAGACGGAGCTGGCGGCTTCGGTGCAGGCAATGTCGCGCGTCAAGATCGGGAAGCACTACGCCGACCTCGTTCCTCACGCCGGACTCATGCTGGGAAACCCGCAGACCTACGCCTTCGGCGGAGCGACCGCCCGGCTGGGCTGGAACATGACGGGCTTCCCGGCGTTGATCGTCCGCAATACCGCCTCGCCCCTGGCGGAACGGCCGAGCTGGGAGGCGGGCGTGCTGGTCGGAGCGGAGGGTCGAGCGTTCGCGCGAAACGCGTTCGTCGACGGCAACGCCCTGGGTGGACCTCCCGCGCTGGACTCGCGGCCACTGATCGAGGGACGTCTACGGCGGATTCACGTTCCGCCTCACGGACTGGCGGTTTTCATACACGCTGGTGCGCAGGAGCTCCGAGGTCCAGACCGCCGGCCCTGCCGATCGCGAACACAACTACGGATCGGTCACGTTCGCCTTCGAGCCGGGCAAGGAGACGCCGGAGCACCGGGAAGGCAAGTTCATCGGCAAGCTGGTGGACGGCTTGCTTCGCCCCGATCTTCAGGCACACGCTCTTCGAGGCCGGGATCGGCGGCAGGGGCGAGCGCGCGTACAGGGCGCCGGTGCCGGACGTCTCGCAGGAAGGCATAGGCATGCGCGTGGCGTTCCACAAGCGCGTGACGGGGGACAGCCTGGCGCGGAGCCTCAGCCTCGGCGTGGAGATGATCGGTCTCGTGCGTGAAGGACCCGTCCGCCGACGGCCTCCGATCGTCACCTCGACGCGTTCATGATCAATCGCGTGATCACGCTCCGCTGGCTTCCTTCGGTCCCCGGCTCGGCCCGGGCGAGTTCCACGTGCGCGCCGGCGCCGGGCAGGGATCGGCCAAGGTCCAGAGCACGCTCGCCAGGATCACTTCTATACGCGCGACGACAAGGGCACGGGAATCCTGGCGGGTGGGGGATACGCCTTCCCGCTGGGAGCCCATGGCTCGGTCGGGCTCGACACCGCCTGGAATCAGCTCGACGTGCAGAGCGCCGGCGGCCGCTTCGGTGCGATTCCTCGCGACGACGCTCACGGTTCAGTGGCGGCCGTGAGGTGGTGACAACGTCGATCGCAGGCGGGCACGGACCCGCCAAGCCGACGGATCAATGGCTCGCCGCCGCCGTCTTCAGGGGCGGCCTCCTTGAGACGTACTCGTGCTTGCGCGTCGCGGAGGATGAGGCGGCGCGCGGCCGGTTCGTCCGCGACCACGAACTCGAATCCGGCCAGCGTGGGATCGATCGTCACGATCGAGATCGTGCCGTCGTCGTTCTTCCGGCTCGCGACCGCGGTCTTCCATTCGCCGACGTCCAGCCAAGCCTCGTTCTCCTTGCGGATGAACTGGAGCTCGCCCAGCGACGGGTTGACGTACCGCGGCGCGAGCTTGGCAATGGCCTCGGGATCCGCCGGCACGACCAGCCGCTCGCGCTCCTTGGCGATCGCGGCCTTACGCTGAGCCACCGACGACTCTCAGCATCTCCTCGGCCTCCGGCCTGCCGTCGAAGAGCACCTCGAGCAACCGCCGGAGTAACGGACCGCGGAGATACACGCCTGCGTCCGAGTTGGCGAGGAACACAGCGCCGACGCCGTACTCCGGGCAGCCAGATCATGTCGCTGTGATAGCCCGCGAGGTCGCCGCCGTGATGGACCACCTTCGTCCCGTAGCGCGTGTCGACCATGAGCGCCATGCCGTAGGTCACGTCCTCGCCCACGATCACGTTCGGTGTGTAGCGGGCGAGGAGGTTCTGCTCGGAGACGAGCCGCTTCCCGTGCGGGAGCAGGCCCTTCGCCAGCTCCATCTCGACGTACTTGGCGAGCTCGCTCGCGCTCGTCCAGACGCCTCCCGCGGGCCGGACGGGAACGACCGAGTAGTTCAGGTCCATGCGCGCCCGCATCGGCCGGCCGTCGACGTCGTCGCCATGAGGAAGCGCGACGTCTCCCTTCAACGCCTCGGTCGAAGTCGAACGTCGTCGTCGACATCCCGAGCGGCTCGAACACCTTGGTCCGCATCGCCGCGTCGTAGGCCGCGCCCCATTCCTTACCGGGCATCGCCGTCGCGCCGGCGATGTAGCCCGCCGCGGCCGCCATGAGATTGCTGTACTGGAACACCTCGCCGAACTTGCTCGTCGGCTGCATCGTCGCCAGCAGCTTCACCGCCGAGGCGGGAGTCTGGCCGCGGTACTCGAGCAGCCATTCCAGATCCTGCGCGCGGCATGCCCGTGCAGGCGCAGATGAGGTGCTTCACGAGGACCTGTCGTGGTCGTCGCCTCGTCGCCGAGCTTGAAGTCGGGGAACAGCTCGGTGACCGGTTGGTCCCATCGCATCTTGCCCTCGTCGACCAGCTCGGCGAGCAGAAGCGTCGTCAGCGCCTTGGTGTTCGACGCCGCGAGGAACAGCGTGTTGGGCCCGATCGGATCGGGCTTGCCGAGCTCCTTCACCCCGAGGCCTCCCGGCCCAGACGGTCTTGCCTCCGTCGATGAAGGCGAGGCCCACACCCGCGGCGCGCCGAGCTCCTTCATGCCGCCGGCGACGAAGTCCTCGAGGATCTGAATGCGCGCCGGATCGAGCGGGTGCGCCTTCTCCCGCGAACATCTCGCGCGCGTAGCCCTTCGGGACGCAGGCTCTGGAGCACGAGACCGACCGGCGCACCGCGCTTCTCGAGCGTCGGGTCGGATCCGTCGACGATGACGACGGTCCACGCGTCACCCGCGCGCCAGGCCAACGCCTGCACCGCCAGCCGCTCGTTGGGCGAGGTCTCGTACTGATACGCCTTGCGCTCTTCCCATCCATTCCGCGCCGCCTGCGGCAGCGCGAGCTTGAGCGGTCGCTTGAAGTCCGGGCGGTACGCGGCCCACGCCGGCGGCGAGTGCCGCGTCGGCGTCCTTCTCGTGGAGGTCGACGATCGCGATGTGGAGGTCCGGCTCCGGCGGAGCGAGGACCGTCATCGCGCCGGTGGTCGCCATCGTCCAGCCCGACGGCAGCGTGAACGTCGTGCCGGCCGTGGTGGCCTTGGGCGTGTCATGGTCGACCTTCGCGGGCGCGGGACCCGAGCGAGCGCCGGGAAGGAAACGAAGAGCGCCAGGAACAGAGCGATGGACGCACGTGGAAACACGGGGGCCTCCTGTCGAGGAGCGTGAGCATGGCAATCAGTTTCTGAACCCTTCACGGGCAACACCTTAGGCCGGACATCGGACGATGCTTGAACCTGCACGACGAGCGCGGCAGGCGCCGTCCCGGGCGCATTCTCGGGTCGGCCGGTTTTCACCGACGCCCGCCCAGTTGGGGGGCGTCGGTAGGCTCATGCATCGCGGGCAGTATGCATGTAGCCGCGAGAGTACGGCAGGAGGAATGTGCGGATCGCTGTAAGAGCTTCGGCCCGTCCGAGACCATCTCTGGGTGCATGGCGACACTGCAACCGAAGCGTCCGACGGCTCGGGCGCCTGCGTTCCGGCATCTCGGCCGGCTCGACGGCGTATCCATGAGCATGGTTTCCGGAGCGGGTCGGTGAGCGACCGCGTGCACGAGTCGACGGAGGCGCGGTTCCGATCGCCTCCTGCGCGAATACGGTCCGGCCTTGTCGCGGCTCGCCTTCGGTTACGAGAAGCGAGCGGCTTCGCGGGGAGGAGTTGATGCAGGAGATCGCGCTGGCGATCTGGCAGGCGTTGCCGCGGTTTCGCGGCGAGTGCTCCGAGCGGACGTTCGTTTTCCGGATCGCTCACAACCGCGGCATCACGCACGCGGTGCGCCGGCGTCCCGAGCACGAGGCGCTGGAGGAGCTGACTGACGCCCAGCACCCCGCCGATCCGGCGCCGTTGCCCGACGAGCGTGCGGCTGAGCGACAGCGTCGCGACTGGCTGCGGGCGGCGATCCGCACGCTCGCGCCGCTCCATCGCGAGACCATCATGCTGGCGCTCGAGGATCTCTCGGCCGCCGAGATCGGTGAAGTGCTCGGCATCAGCGCCAACAACGCCGCGGTCCGTCTGCATCAGGCGCGCGCCGCCCTCAAGAAGGCGCTGGAGGAACGGTCGTGAATCTCGATCTCGAGCTGGAGAGCTGGCGGCGGAGTGGAGCGTCGACGACGGAGCCGCTGCCCGAGCTCAAGCGTCGGGTCCGCGCCCAGAACCGCCGCCCGCTCGGAGTCCTGGCGATCGCGTGCTGTGTCGCGATCGGAACCGCGATCGCGCTGCGTCATCCGCTGGACTCGGGCTGGGGCGGCTTCGCGGTGGGGCTAGGCCGCCAGTCTCGTGGGTGTCGGCTATGCGCTCTGGGTCCGACGCGGCACGGGAGCCGGCCTCGCCGACGACGGGGCGTACCTGGACTCCGCTGCACCGCCGAGCTCGGGCCGAGGTGCGCAAGATCGTCTTCCTGCGCCGTGTCTTGCTCGTCGTGCTGATTGGATACACGGCCCTGCTGCTGTGGAAGGGATGGCACCTCGGCGTTCGATCGGCGCTGCTGATCGCGGCGTTCGCGCTCGAGGGCTGGTGGATGCGGGGACTGGAACGCCGACGGCGGCGCGATCTCGAGGGCGCGGCCGCGCTCGCGCGTCGCATGTCGGAAGAAACCGAAAGACCGCTCGATGAAAGGATCGGCTAGAGATGGTTCGGATCATGACCTACGTGGTGGATGTGCTCCTGGTGCTGTTCATCGTTCGCGAGGTGCTCGAGTTCGCGCGCCGCTATTCGCGGCTCAAGCGCGACGTGGCGCAGGGCGACCGCGAGGCGCGCTCGCGTCTCTACCGGCGGGCGCTCCGCTTCCAGTGGGCGAGCGCGGCACTCGCGCTGACCGGGCTCCGTCTGATTGGAACGCCCTGCGTCCAGGCGGGCTCGCGCTCGATTCGTCGCCGCTCGTGAATGCGTTCGCCTCCGCGGGATCGCTCCGGCACGGCGCTCTGAGCGGAATCGGCATGGGGGTGGGCCTCGGCACGCTCGCGATGGTCGTCCTGCGGCTTCGGGCGAGGCGGAAGGATTCGAGCCACGGCGCTCCGGTCGCGCGTGTCGCACCGTGGCGCCGGCTCGTGCCGGATTTCACCGCGGTGCTTCCTGTCACGACGCGCGAACGCTGGCTGTGGCTCGCGGTCGCGATCCAGCGCCGGCGTCTGCGAGGAGGTCGTGTTCCGCGGATGGCTGCTCTCGGTGCTCCACGATCCGCGTGGGGCTCACGGGCACTGCGCTGATCGTCGTCGCCGCGGTGGGCTTCGGTCTCGCCCACGCGTATCAGGGACCCGGCGGCATGGTGCTCACCAGGCCTCGCCGGCGCCCTGTTCTGTACGCTCTACGTGGCGTCCGGGGATCTCCTGGTGCCGATCCTCCTGCACACCGTCGTCGACGCCGCGATTCGCGTTGCTGCCGGCTGCCGGGGCGGGAGGAGGAAGTCAGGACAGCCGGCGCCGGGCGCCGTCGCCGAGGGTGCCGCCTGACTCACCCCGCTGGCGTTCGCTGGCGAAGATTCGGTTCCATCGATCCATACCCCGAGCCGCCAGGCCGCCCCGGTCCTGATTCGTCCTGCGTCGGTCGGCTCCCAAATGACAGTGCGGCACCCGATGCCCTACGCTTTCCAGCGGCACGTGGATCGCCCCGCTGCTCGAATCCGAAACGCCGCACATGCAGGAGATCGTCCCGTGAACCCTGATCGCCGGTTCGCCTCGTGGTTCGTCCCCGCCGTTCTCCTCTCGCTCCTCTTCGTCCCGACCGACCGGGCGATCACCGCCGATCGCGCGATCTGGCTTCGCTACCCGGCGATCTCCCCGGACGGCAAGACCATCGCGTTCGAGTACCGCGGCAACCTCTGGAAGGTATCCAGGGATGGCGGCGTGGCGATGCCGCTCACCGTGGGGAGTCCTACAACTCCATGCCGGTGTGGTCGCCGGACGGCAGCACGATCGCGTTCGCTTCGGACCGCAACGGCAACCTCGACGTGTACGCGATGCCCGCCGAGGGCGGCCGCGCCACGCGGCTCACCTACCATTCCGCCGACGAGACGCCCACCAGTTTCACGCCGGACGGCAAGTCGGTGCTGTTCTCGGCGTCCATCCTCGACGCCCCGACCAACGTCGTCTTCCCGACCGGCGCCCGTCCCGAGCTCTACCGGGTGGATCTCGAGGGCCACATGCCCGAACAGGTGCTCACGACGACGGCGCTGTACGCGGTGTACGACCGCGCGATGAAGCGCATGATCTATTCCGACCAGCGCGGCTACGAGATGGAGTGGCGTAAGCACGATCATTCCTCGTTTGCGCGCGATGTCTGGATCGAGAACGTGCCCGCCGGCAAGTTCACGCGGCTCACCGCCTACGGTTACGACGATCGGCAGCCGGTGTGGGGACCGGACGAGCAGTCCATCTTCTATCTCTCGGAGAAGAGCGGCACGTTCAACGTGTGGACGATGAAGCTCTCCGATCCCGAGCACCCCACCCAGGTGACCTCGCACACCCATAGCCCGGTCCGCTTCCTCTCGGCGTCGCGCTCGGGCGACCTGTGCTACGCGTACGATGGCGAGCTGTGGGTGCGGCCCGCGGGTGCCAACGAGAGCCGACGGCTGGCGGTCAGCACCACCGCCGACGACGTCGGCCGCGTGGTGAAACCGACCGACGTCTCCTCGCAGATCACCGAGTTCGACGTCTCCCCGGACGGCAGCGAGATCGCGTTCGTCTCGCGGGGCGAGATCTTCGTGGCCTCTTCGGAGCACGGGGATACGCGGCGCATCACCGACACCCCGAGCAGGAGCGTTCGGTGAGCTTCTCACCGGATGGCCGGAGCCTGCTCTATGCCTCGGAGCGCGGGCAGAGCTGGAAGATCTATCGCACCGCTCTCACCGACAAGGACGAGCCGAACTTCTTCAACGCGACGGCCTTCAAGGAGACCACGGTGGTCGAAGGCACCGCCGAGGAATTCCAGCCGAGCTTCTCGCCGGACGCCAGCGAGATCGCCTACCTCGAGGACCGCACCACGCTCAAGGTGCTGAACCTCAAGACGCGCAAGTCGCGGGTCGTGCTCCCGGCGATCGGAACTATTCCTACTCCGACGGCGATCAGGCGTACGAGTGGTCGCCCGACGGCCGCTGGCTGGCGGTGCAGTTCCTGAGCCCCGGCCGGTGGTCGAGCGAGGTCGGCCTGGTCTCCGCCTCGGGTGATCTCAAGGTGATCAACATCTCCCAGAGTGGATACGAGGACGAGTTGCCGCACTGGTCGCGCAAGGGAGAAGTGCTCTACTGGCGGAGCGATCGCCAGGGCTGCGCACGCAGGCGAACAGCGGCCGCGAGACCGACATCTATGCCGCCTACCTGAACCACGCGGCATGGGACCGCTACAAGCTCGACGAGGCCGCCTACGATCAGCTCACCGCGAAGGAAAAGGACAAAGACAAAGACAAGGATAAGGACAAGGACAAGGACGCGGAAAAAGGGAAGTCCGCGAAGGCAAAGAAGGAGGGCCCGAAGCTGCCCGAGCCCGTCGCCATGGACTTCGGACGCATCGAGGACCGCATTGCGCGGCTGTCGTTCAGCTCTTCCGATCTCGCCGAGGCCGCGCTGTCGAGCGACGGCGAGGATCTCTACTTCCTCGCCAAGTACGACAAGGGCTACGACCTCTGGAAGTACGTGCCTCGCAAGAAAGAGATCAAGGTGGTCTCCAAGTTCGGCGCCCAGAGCGCCGACCTCAAGCTCGGCGCCAAGGGCAAGAAGGCGTACGTGCTCCACGACGGCAAGCTGTCGGTGGTTGATCTCGACTCCGGAGAAGGCGACGCCGGTCGGCCTGTCGGCGAAGATGGATCTCGACGCGACGCAGGAGCGCGCCTACATGTTCGAGCACATCTGGCGGCAGACGCTGAAGAAGTTCCTCGACGTGAAGATGCACGGGGTGGACTGGCTGGCGCTCAAGTCCGAGTACGCGCGATTCCTTCCGTACCTCGGCAACGACCGGGACTTCGCCGAGCTGTGCTCCGAGATGCAGGGCGAGCTGAACGCGTCGCATACCGGTTGCCGCTACCGGCCGACGCGCACCGACGCGGACAACACGGCCGCGCTCGGCTTCTTCCCCGACCCGAAGCACACCGGACCGGGAATCGGCATCCTCGAGGTCATCGACGGCGGACCGCTCCAGAAGGCGGGGACCAAGATCAAGGCGGGAACCAGTGATCTCGGCGATCGACGGCACGACGATCGCGGCGGGCAGCAGCTGGTACCGGCTGTTGAATCGCAAGGCCGACACTCCCGTCCGGCTGTCGCTGCTCGATCCGCGCACGAACCAGCGCTGGGACGAGTCGGTGAAGCCGATCTCGTGGACGGACCAGTCGCAGCTCCTGTACCTGCGCTGGAGGCGCGGCAATCACGACGAGGTCGTGAAGCTCTCGGCCGGCCGGCTCGGCTACTCACACATCCGCGGCATGAGCGACGGGCCCTATCGCGAGATCTTCCAGGAGATCTTCGGCCGCGACACGGGGAAGGAGGCCATCGTCCTCGACACGCGGTTCAACGGCGGCGGCAATCTCGACGAGGCGCTCACCGTCTTTCTGAGCGGTCGTGTCTTCATGCGCAGCGTGCCGCGCGGACAGTACCTGGGCGACGAGCCATCCATGCGCTGGAACCGGCCGTCCATCGTGGTGATGAACGAAGGCAACTTACTCCGACGCCCACTGCTTCCCGATGGCCTACACCCAGCTCGGCATCGGCGAGACGGTCGGGATGCCCGTGCCCGGCACCTGCAGCTCGGTGTGGTGGGAGCGGCTCCAGAACCGCGATCTGGTGTTCGGCATCCCCGAGGTGGCGATCTTCGACATCCCGGGCGACATCATGGAGAACAAGCAAGCTCGAGCCGAACTACCTGGTCGTCCCGGACCCGGCGCTCGAGGCGGCGGGCCGCGACCAGCAACTCGAGAAGGCCGTCGAGGTGCTGCTGTCGAAGCTGCCGAAGAAGTCCGCGGCGTCCACCGGCCAATAACGCCCGGAGCGGGAAAGGAGTCCGGCGGTGACCGAGGTCCATACGGATCCGCGAAGAGGAGGCACTAGCCCGGCGCCGAGGGGCACTGCGGACGGCAGGGCAAAACGGCGGGGATAGAGTGTCGGATGTCGGGCGTCGGCCCGCCGGCAAGACGACACCGGCGGGCCGAACGATGATCCGAGGGGCATCGGCGTCAGGGAAGGATGACCAGCCGCGAACGACTCTCCCTCATGCCCTCTACTCGGAAGATCAGGAAAAACACGCCTGGCTCGACCTTGCCTGGGCGCCACTCCAGCCGATGGCTCCCCGCTTCCAGGGACCGCGTTCCATACGTCGCGCGTCGACGGCCCGCGATGTCGTAGAGGGCCACGTCCATGTGCATGGCTTTGGGGGCATTGATCTCGAAATGAATGGCACCGCCCTGACCATGGGATTCTGCGTCTGGACCGCGATCGCGGGGTCCATCTCGCCGCCACCGCCACCGCCACCACCGCCCAGTGCGCGACCCCCACTCGGTCGAGATCGCGATCGAAGTAGCTTGCCCAGCGGTCCGTGATGGCCGCGCCGTAGGCCAGGCTCACGGGTCCGTCTACGTCATTCGAGGCACCCACAGTCTCGAACTGCCAGGTACTCCCAATGAGACTGGCGAGCTTCATGACGCCATTGGCGGAATACGCCACGTGCGGTGTCCCTCCAGAGTCCATCGTGAGTTTCAGGCTGGTGATCGTTTTGGGCGTCGTGTCAATGGACTGCGGGCTGCTCCAGCTCGTTCCTGTTCCGCTGTACTTGGACGTCTTCAGGTTATCACTACCACCGCTTTTGAAGGTATATGCGATCCGCGCCAACCCGCCGTCGAGTGTAAGCGCGACCTTGTCGTAGTAGGTCGTCGCCGAGCCCTGCAGAAAGAATTGTACCTCGCTCGTGCTCGAGGTTACCTTGAGGACCTTGAGCGTGGGAAAGTCAGGTCCCCCCAGTCCAGGCAACCCACAGGGCGCCGTTTCCGTCCACCGCCATCGCGATACTTCGTGGCATGTCCGGGTCAATCGCAGGCCCGAATGGTGCCCAATCCGTCTGTAGCGTATTCACGTTGGTGCTTCGATTTGCGGAGCACAGAGCCCATTCCCGTCGCCGAACCCAGTGCCATAGGCGACAATGACCTCGTGGTCATGCGTCGCGGCCATGGCCAGCGGACAACGCAGATCGAGGGATAACTCCGAAGGTAACGACATCACCCATGACCCTGGTGCACTGCGAATCATGTGGTGCACCACCTGAACATGGTGTTGCCGCCCCACAAGTACATCACGTGCGTACGCTGCAGGTCGTCGACAACTGGTTGTGACATTGGTACACAACGTCTGAAAGGTCGTCTCAGCTCCCACAGACGCATCGTGAATCTCCTCGTCGGACCAGGACGTGCCGTCATAGATGCTGAATCGCATCCCCAGCGTCCTAAACGACCCTTACTGGTCGCTCCATGTCGAACGTACGCGACCTGGGGCCTTCCGTCACCTCCAAGGGCCATCGACGAGCTGGTGGTGCAGTGTGGATGTTGCCAGCCTCCGAGTGTCCAGAGCGCCTCACTCTGTGTCGGGGAGGGCGCCGTCGAGAACACGGAGGCGTTTGCTACATACAGGTCACCGGCAGGGGCAGGTGAGTGGAGCACCAGCCGGGCTCGCCGCGTGTAGATTCCTGCGGGCATCGTGATCCACGCCGAGTTGCCTGTAAGCCCGTTGCCTAGACCTCTCGTGGGACTTGGATCGTCGGCATCGGAAGCATTTCGTGTCCGTGTACAGCGTAAGGTCCACGGGATTGCCGTTGCCCTCCCAGGTCACGAGCTTCGACTGGCCAGGCAGCCAAGATGAGCCGCCGACGGGCCATGTCAGCGCGACGTCGGAGGTCGGAGCGCTGGTCAGCCGGATCATCCTACCCCGCCACCTTGCGGGGTGACGGCGAAGCTGGTCACGCTCGCGCCGTCCGCGACGGGTGTATAGCTGTTTCCACCGGCATACGCGGCCGCGATCGGTGACTGCGTCACGCGAGAGAGTTGCCGGAGTGACACTGTGGCGCTCTGAGTCGTGAGCGACTTGTTTACGATGAACACGTATCGGTCCGACGATCCACCGCCCGGATCAAACACGCCCTCACAGAAAGTCTGGTTGCCCAGGTCCGACACCGGCGAGACGTAGTTGGGCCCGGTGTCTTGCGAGAGCAACTCAAGCCAGGCTCGTTGCTGGGCTGCAGCGACTGATGAAAGATGCCCTTGTGCGTGCACGTCATCACCACCGGTCCGACGACTTGATGCAGGTAGAGATTGATTGGCGTCAGCCACTGGTACTTGCACGTCGGCAACCCACCCAGGACGACATAGTCCTGGTCGACAATCGACAGGCCATTGTATTCAAACCAGACAATGCCTTTGGCGCCGGCTGCGACGGGCACATATGCCATAAACCGCAGCTGAGTCGGATCTGGATCTCGATAAAGATGCTCGCCATGACCGGCATAGGCGCAGACCCAGAACGGGCGGGTTCCCATCACTTCGCGAAGCGCGCGCATACGTTGAAAGTAATACTGGAGGTACTCGTACGGGTAGATGTTGGGCAGGAAGAATACATACGGGTCGACTGCCCCCACGTCGACTCGGGTGTCGCTACTGGACCATTCAGGAATTGATCGGCTCTCGCTTGCCAGTCTGTATCAAACGAAGGGCATCCTGCGCATATTTTCAGGTACACCGCGCGGTTAGGATCATCCGTGTGCAACGCCGCGGTCCAGCTATTAATAGATTGGACGTCGGTTGGAAAGGTTGGCTCATCCTTTAGATTGCATCCCCAGAACGCGGAGCTCTGAGTGGGGGTGAAGCCTAGATGGCGGTTGTGCACGGCGGTTGCCGCGCCTTGGCTGAACGTCTGATTGTGATACTCGTCCTCTGCGAGGAATGCGTGCGAATACGTTTGGGCCGCGGTCGTGAGCTTGTCGCCATAAGCCCCCCGACACTCCCATGCCAAGGAAGAGGTTGAATCCCGCTTGGCGCGCTTGGGTGTAGTAGTCGGCGTTCAGCAGGGGATCGTTCCATGTCGCCACGACGAATTCGTCCTGGTGCCATGCCGCGAAGGCGCACTTTGGCAACATTCCAGGCAGCGACCCGATGATGAGAACCAGAGACGTAACCACGAACGCATGTCGTTTGCCGAGCTGAACCACCGAAACCGCGTACATTCGGACCTCCTGGGTGGGAAGCATCCGAGCACCTGTGTTGGGGGCCTTGTGTAGTGAGACGACGCGCGGTTTAAGATTACGGATCGTCTTGCGGTCGTACATCCCGACCACGATCAGCGAGCGCTAACCGCGATGGCTCCGCCTGAAGTCGCACCCCGAAGCATCGTCTTCAGTGACCACGCCGCCCACACGCGCGGCGAAGCACCCGTACGCATGACCTGACGCCGTGCGCGGTTGAGCGCCGCGACATCACTCCCGTCCTCGCGCCACGTGGACAGGAAGGCCTTCATGAACGAGCGCGCCTCCTCGTCTCCGACGTCCCAGAAGCTCTGAACGACGGCGCCCGCGCCGGCGTCGAGGAACGCGTCGCCGAGACTGGGCCCGGGCCGCAGCGCCAGGCGATAGGGCGCGCCGCTCGAGCAAGACGCGAGCACCGCGAGTCGGCAGGCGGACAGGTCGAGCGCGTGAATGTCGGCCAGTTCGAGCAGGGCCGCCTCCGGCGCACTGCCCGGTGGCGCGGCGAGGGCACGAAGCCGAGGAACGGCGCGTCGGGAGCCTGCAGGTGATGTGCGGCCAGGTAGATGATCGACGCTCCCGGCCAGTTGGCGAGGACGGCCTCCTTGGTCGCCGACTCGCCCGAGAGGAGGCGAGCGTCGGGCCACGCGCGCGAGCCGCTTCGGATTCTGCGGCGGATCCCGCGAGCCGCGTCTCCCAGCCGTGACGCCGCCTAAGTTCGGGGAGATTTTGGGATTCGACACGATCACGGCGGGTCCGCCGTCGTCGCGGCGCAGCCCCGCACGACCGTTCACGTAGGCGACATCTCGGGTGAGCGCCAGCGGCCGATCGCCGTCCACTCCGCTCTCGAGCAATGCTTCGAACGGCATGGCCAGCAGCGGGCCGTCGGGCGAGATGTACAGCGTGCCTGGATGGTCCTTCGATGTCGGCGCCAGAGTGGGAAGCAAGAGCCTCGACAAGGGGCGAAGCTTCTCAGTGGCCCTCGGCCCAAGCCAGCCGCTTGCGCCGGGCGATTCCGTCTGGAGGAGGTCCCGGATTTCTCGGATCTCGGCCAGACACTGCCGGTCAGAGATCGGCAGCGTGTCGAGCAGGACTCCGCCGGGGTCGCGGTCCATCGCAGCAACGCGCCGTTCACGAAGTGGAACACCAGGTGCGCGTCATGCGGAGCGAGCACCGCCATCGGCGGCCGGACGTAGGAGGGGGATCGCGGCGCCGTCACGATGGTCACGACCGATCTCCCTTGAAAGCGACCGCCACTCGAGCTCGAACTCATACCCGTCGCGTGGCGAATAGCCCTCGATCTCGTGCATCGCATCGCGCAGCGTCACCGCGTCCTCGAGCTCGAGGTGGCTCAACGCGGCCGCGTCTCCGTGGCGGAGACGAAGGCGGAACTGGTCGAACACGGAACGAACGTGCTCCCGCGCTCGAGCGTGGAACCCTCGTCGGTCCATCCAGCGGGCGCGCGTGGTCTCGAGCTCCATCTGCAGACCGGCCGTGCGGGAGGAGCGCGCGGAAAGAACCGAATCCGCTGCCTTCACAACTTCCGGTACCTCGGCAAGCCGTCCTAGCTGCAGGAGCAGCCGGGCTCGCCGAGCGAGCAGCGGTCCTTCGTGCTCCGGGACGTGCGTGGAATCGCAATGGATCAGCCCGCGGTCGCAGATCGCCAGAGCCTCCTGCGCCTGCCCGGCTGTTTCCAGGCCCGCGGACCAATCGTCGAACAGCTCGGCAAGACCCACACGCCGATGGGACGACGGGACGGCATCGAGCCAGCCCCGCATGAGCTCGGACGCGTGGCCGGGATCCTGCGAGCGAACGCCACGCCGGCGCGCAGTCGATCGATGTCGAACGCGAACTTCGCGTAATCGAGTCGATGGCCAAACGAGGGATATGCCCTCATGAGCGGAGGGATGCCTCGGAGGCTTCGATCCACCAGATCCCAGCACCCCAGTTTGGCCAGCAGCTTGGCGTGCTCCACCTTGCAAGCGCAGCTGAATGCTCTCCCGCCGGCCTGATCGCACAGACGTTGGGCCTCCGCGAGCCGGTCGAGCGCGAGCGCGAGACGCCCGTGCTCCGCGTAGGACACCGCATAGAACCGGTAGAACCGCGCCGCCTGATCGAGGAAGCCGTGCTTCAGCGCGATCTGGATTCCTTCGTCGAAGCACATCTTCATCGAGTCCTCGCGCCCGGCATCGGAGTGAACGACCCCGAGCTGACCGAGGAGCTGACACAACGCGTAATCCTGTTGCACGCGGCGTGCGTCGCGGATCGCGATCTCGATCCGTCCGCGATGCCGATCGGCCCGTCCGTCCTCGAGCTCGATCGGGATCGCGACCATCTCCGCCATGATGGCGCGGTACGGCTGTCCCACCTCCCGAAATTTCGCGACGATCTCGTCGACCCTGCGCAGGCGCTCCGGAGCGGGGTGACGGGTGTCCATGGCGAGGGCGCCGTAATCGCGATCGCAGGTCATGAGGTCGAACACCTCCTTGGGTGTCATGGTCCGCTCGGAGACGATGACGTTCAGCGGCTCGATGAATCCATAGACGCGGCGGAACGCCTGGCCGACCCTGACCGACGCCTCGCGCACGGCCTTGCGGCGCTCGAGAAAGACGGGTAGGACGGGGTCCTCAGCACGGCCCTCAAGGTCCCGAATGCGTATGCGAGCTCCCCGGCACCGATGCGGCGGCAATAACCAAACCATTGCTCATCGGGGTCGGCGATGATGTGCTGGGCGACGTCGGGATCCAGACCCGGCGCGAGGCGAACGAGCTCCCGAGCCCGGCCCGCTGCGTTCCAGGGCCCGCGCGCCGCAAGTGCTCCGATGAGCAGTGCAACCAGGAACGCGACCGACATCCACCAGTGCTTGCGACGCATGCGCTCGATTGAACCTTCCGCTCGGGACGCGTGCAACCAAAACGAGACCAATCGTCCGCTTCGGGGTAAGATCGTCATGCACTCGGCCGCCCCCGCCTGAATGCTTCCGTAATCCCGCCACCTCCGTCGTCCAACTCTCGGGACGAGTGTGGCGCCATGACGCGACGGGACGGACCTGCATGCCCTTGGATATCTCGACCCAGCCCGGAATCGATGCTCGGGAAGTGGTCGGTCGGCACGAGCAGGATTTGGCCGTGGTCCGCACCATCCTCTCCGGCGATCCACACGCCTGGATAGCGTTCGTCGAGCGGTATGCCGGACTCATCCTCGCGATGATTCGCCGGTACCTGCGTCACGGCGACCAGGACGACATCCGCACCGTGTTCGCGGACGTGCTCGCTTCGCTGCGCAAGACGCGCCTTCGGACCTACGAGGGACGGGCGTCGTTGTCGACCTGGCTCACGCTGGTCGCGCGCTCGGAGGTGATGGATCATCTGCGCCGGAAGTTCGGACGGAACCTCAGCTGAAGGCACTCCAGCGCCTGACACCCTCCGAGCAGCTCCTGTTCCGCCTCTACTACGTCGAAGGACAGACCTGTGGCGACGTGATGGCGCGGCTCGAAGCCCAGGGCGAGCATTGGAGCCACGAGCGATTCGTGGCGGCGTTGCGCCTGGTGGAGAAGAAGCTCGGCGACCGCTGGCTCAAGCGACTGGCGTACGATCTCCACGCCCAATCGGTGGGCGCGGCGTCGGGCCGGCTGCTCGAATACCTGGACCACGTGCGGGACGAGTTCGGCCGTCATCCGGGCGCGTACAGCCCCGAGTACCATCTGATGGAACAGGAGGCGCACCGCACGGTCGATCGGTTGCGTACCGCCCTCGCCACCCTTGACCCCGGTGATCGTCGGCTGCTCGAGCTGCGTTTCGAGCGAGGCTGGACGGCCCGCCGGATCGCGGAGCGAGCTGGGCATGAGCGGACAGCGCCGCGTGTACACCTCGATCGAGCGCATCGTGAACGGCCTGCGCAGGCATCTGGGGGCGGAGGGCGCCGAGACATGAACGCTCACGTCGAGATCGATCGGCTCGCGGCGTTCGCCGAGGGCAGTCTCGGCGGGCCGGAGGCCGTCTCGGTTCGAGAGCATCTGGCCGGCTGTCGCTCCTGCACGGCGGCGTACGCGGACGCCGTGCGTTATCGAGCCGCGTGGCTCGCGAACGCACGAGTGTTCGACCTGGACGGTGAATTCCGTCGCCTGGCCCTCGATCCGCAGAGGCGCGCGGAACGTGCTCGCGGCATCAGAGGCGCACGCGGGCCGCTGGCGCTCATGGTCGCGGCGATCGTGATCGTGGTCGCGATCGCGGGGTCGGCCTGCTCGGCCCGTGGAGGACGGCGAACGTTTTGACGCTGACGTTACCGCCGGCCGTACTCGAAGCCACTGAACGATCTTCCATGCGAGGCCTGGTCCTGCCCGGTGCGACCATGGGCAGGGAAGGAGCCTTTCCCGAGCTGCGCTCGGGTGGCGCACCGGTCACGCTGGAGCTCAAGCGCGAGGTCGATGTCCTCGTCGGCCAGTACGAACGAGGGTCGCGTGGGCCGGTCACGAGCGCCCAGGTGGTCGCCGCTCTGCTCGGCGCAGGAGAGTTCGATGCGGCGGGCGACTATGCGCGAGAGGCGCTCCTCAAGCATCCCGATGCCGTCCCGCTGCTGGTGCTCGCGGCGGACGTGCGCTACCGCGCCAACGACGTCACCGGCGCGGAAGTCCTGCTGCGTCGAGCCCGGTCACGGGCGCCCCGTGACCCGTTGGTGGCGCTCGATCTCGGACTGGTGCTGGCGCAGCGCGATCGCGGATCCGAGGCCCGCGGGTTGCTCGAGCAGGCGACCCACGCCGGATCCCCCGCGCTGGCCGCCCGCGCGCGGCGCGAGCTGTCCAAGCTCCGATAAGGGTCGCGAGACCCGCATCGACAAGTCTTCATCGGCCCGCCCGAGGCCGCTCTATCCGCCTTCGACCACCGCCGCCAGCTTCGCGAGCGCGCGTTGATACTTCTTTCCATTGCCTGCCGGCAGGACTAACATCGAGCCTTCGGAGGTCGTCATGATCGCGCGTGCGGCGACTCTCATCCCTTGCCCTCTTCGTGCTCCCGGCGTCGAGCTTCGCCGCGTGGGCTCCGCTCGGCAATCCGGTTTGTGTCCAGTCTGACGGCCAGAACGTTCCGGCGATCGCCACAGACGGCGCGGGTGGGGCCATCATCACCTGGTACGACGGCCGGAACTCCTCGACGGACATCTACGCCCAGCACATCCTCGCGAGCGGGGAGATCGATCCCAACTGGCCCGTCGACGGTCTCGCCGTGTGCACGGCCGCCGGGGAGCAATACTCGCCCCAGATCGCCTCCGACGGCGTCGGCGGAGCGTTCGTGGTGTGGGAGGACTACCGCGGTCCCGCTGGAGAGTCCGATATTTACGCGCAGCACGTTCTCGCGACGGGCGTCCTCGATCCGGGCTGGCCGACCGACGCCCTCGCGGTGTGCGCGGCCCCGGAGTACCAGTCGTATCCGCAGATCGCGGCGGGCGGAGCGGGGACGCATTCGTGATCTGGCAGGATCCGCGCCTCACCGGAGATTCCTACGACATCTACGGACATCATCTGCTCGCGACCGGACTCGATACCCATTGGAGCGCCAACGGGATCGTGGTGTGCAACGCGGCCAACGATCAGTCGGCTCCCCAGCTGATTCCGGACGGCGCCGGCGGCATGATCGCGGCCTGGGCGGACGATCGCGGCACCGACCGCAACATCTACGCTCTGCGCATGACCGCGACCGGCCTGCGGGCTTCCGGATGGAGCGCCAACGGCAAGGCGATCTGCACCGCGATTTGGGATCAGGACGACCCCGTGCTGGTCTCGGACGGAGCCGATGGCGCGATCATCGCCTGGGACGACCAGCGCAATGCTCTCAGCCTCGACGTCTACGCCACGCGGGTGAAATCGAACGGAGCGCTCGACAGCAACTGGCCGTCCGGTGGCCGTTGCCTCTCCACCATCGATGACCTTGCGGACCGCGCTCCGCACGCGATCACCGACGCCGCGGGCGGGGCGTACGTGATCTGGTTCAGCGACCAGGGCGTCCCGGACTACCCTGCGCTCAGGGCGCAACACGTGCTGGCCACCGGGGCGCTCCACGGCTCGTGGCCGGCTGGCGGCGCCGTGTTGAGCGACACCCTGCGATTCGCAATCGACGGAGTCGTGGACGGAGCGGGCGGTGCCATCATCGGCTGGGTAGACCGGCGCGGACCGAACGGCGTCGTGGCCACTCACCTCCTCACCGACGGAATCGATCCGGCGTGGACACCCAATGGCATCGGTATCAGCGGCGGTATCGGCGAGCGCGACTATCTGCATCTCGTCTATGACGGTGCCGGTGCCGCGATCGCAACCTGGGCGGACACGCGTAACGCTTCCGTCGACATCTACGCCGGCCGCATTCCGGCCTCGGCGACGTCGTGGGCGTTGCTCCCGTGGTGCCGACACGGCCGCCCGGCATGAGGCTCGGTGTGCCGCGGCCGCATCCGCTCGTGAGCCGGACCTCGCTCGCGCTCGACCTCCCGGCGGCCGCGGCCGTCGAGGCCGACGTGCTCGACGTTGCGGGACGGGTGGTACGACGGCTCATGCGCGGCGTCCCATTCGGCGCCGGGCGGCACGACATCGTCTGGGATGGCCACAGCGAGTCTGGCGGCACGGTCCCGGACGGCGTCTACCTGGTGCGCGTGAGGTCGGGAGCCGTGGGCGCGACGCAACGCGTCGTGGTGCTGCGTTCGCACGACTGATCCGGACTTACGCCCCGCACGGGGGCCGGGGTCCATCCACGCTCCGCTCGACAGGGTGAGGCCGTCACCTTCGAAATCCATTCGGCCGGGCACCCGGTTGCGGCCTGAAACCCCGGCACCGAGAGTTGCGTAGGATCCTGACCGAGACGTTCGTCACCACCCCAGGAGCCACGTCATGACGACCGGTACCGCCCCGCCAGCTTCCGCTCGAGCCCCAATGCTCCGGTCCCTCTTCATCGGACCGCTCGGCGTCCGCGCCGGGTGGCGGTTCCTCGGCTTCATGGCGCTGCTCATGGGCATCGCGGCGGTGATCGAGCTCGCGCTGAGGCCGTTCATGCCGCGGGAGGTGGGCTGGTCGGCGAAGTGGTTCCTCGTCGGGAAAGCGCTCACGTTCGCGGTCGCGGCGGCGGTGACTGCGATCGTCGCGAGGATCGAGAAGCGCCCGCCCGCCGCGTACGGGATCCCCGTGCGCCAGGCGTTCGGCGGCGCGTTCTGGGTCGGGACGCTGTGGGGCATGGTCGCGGTCACGGCGCTGATCGCGATGATCGCCGTGCTCGGCGGCCTTCGCATCACGGGCATCGATCCCGGGATGGCGTTCGGGACGTCGATGCTGTGGCTCCTCGCCATGGTGTTCGTCGGACTGGTCGAGGAGATCGCGTTCCGCGGCTACCCGCTCTGGGCGCTCGCGCGCGGCATGGGCTTCTGGCCGGCGGCAATTCTATTGTCGCTCGGCTTCGGCGCGCTCCACTTCTTCGGCAAGCCCTACGAGAACCTCACGGACTTCACGAGCGTGACGCTGATCGGACTCTTCTTTTGCTTCACGCTGCGCCGGACCGGGAACCTGTGGTGGGCGATCGGCTTTCACTTCGCGTTCGACTTCGCCGCGCTGGTGCTGTTCGCGGCGCCCAACTCGGGGAACGACGGCAACAGCCTCCCGGGCCACATCCTGAACGTCGCCTACACCGGGCCCGCGTGGCTCACCGGCGGCAAGCTCGGCATCGAGGCGAGCCTCCTCGTCTTCGTGGTCATCGCCGTGCTCTACGTCGCGTTCGCGCGGGCCTACCCGGACACGCGCTGGCCGTTCGCGGACGATCGGCCTCGAGCGGTTCCTTCCGCGACGGAGCCCGAACCGGCGCTCTCTTGATCCCCCGCTGATCGGTCTTTGCCTGCCGATCGAACCGTCCTGACCTACTCCACGATGACCGCCGTGCCGTAGGCCAGCACCTCGGTCACGCCGTCGGAGACCTCGTTGGCGTCGTAGCGCATCGCGATGATGCCATTGGCCCCCATCTGATCGGCGTGCTGGAGCATCAGCTCGAACGCCTCGTCGCGCGCCTTCTCGCACAGCTCGGTGAACAGCGTGATGTTCCCACCCAGGATCGTTTGTAGCCCGGCGCCGATGCTGCCCAGCACCGAGCGTGAGCGGACCGTGAGCCCGCGCACGACACCGAGCTGGCGTGTGATCCGATGGCCTTGGAGCTCGAGTCCGGTCGTCACCAGGGTTCGATCCATCGCTTCTCCTTTCCCGAAACGTTCCGCGCCGCGACGAGCGTAAGGTATCACCGGCGTTGCGGAGACAGCAGTTGGGGTTGCCGTCGTCAGCGCGGGGCGGCTGGGTTCATTTCGATGGAGCGCGCCTCCCGCCGTGCCGATCTCTCTCCAGTCTTCGGGTGTCTCGTCCCCTGGAATACTGCGGGCCTCCCGAAGCAATGGAGTCGACGCAGGACGCCGGTCCACTGACGTGACAGGCGCCACCGTCCCCCGGGCCAACGCGTCTGGCCGAGAGACTTCAAGGAGGAATTCATGTCGTCTCGCGCATGCGTCGTGCAGGAGGTTCGCCATCCCGGCCATCCTCTCGTCGACACTCGCCGTCGCCGCGATCGTTGGATCTCGCCATGCCGACGTCGGCCGGAGTACCCAGCGTCGGATCCTGGACCAAGCTGCCACCACCTTCGGTGCGTGACGCCGCGACCGCGCTGGATCGGGCGAGGAATCGCTTGCTGATCTTCGGTGGGAACCAGGGAGAAGTCGCCAACAACGAGCTCTGGGCTCTCTCGCTCGGTGGAAGCCCGGCATGGACCCGTGTCGTCACCAGCGGGACCCCGCCCCCGCGCGTCACAACCACAACATGCTGTACTCCTGGCCCACGACGAGCTCTGGGTGTTCGGCGGCGTCGGTGCGAGCGAAACCACGCTCAACGACGTGTGGATCCTGTCGCTCGGCGGAACGCCGACCTGGTCACACCTGTCGCCGTCCGGCACGCCGCCGGTGGCCCGGGCCTACGCGTCGGCGGTGCTCGACTCGGTCAACGACCGCGTCGTGCTGTTCGGCGGGGCGCAGGCTCAGCCGAATGAGGACCGCCGAGCGGGTTCCTCAACGATGTCTGGTCGATGTCGCTGTCCGGTCCTCCGGCGTGGACGTCGCTGTCTCCGTCCGGCAGCGCGCCTTCCGCGCGCGCCGGCGTCCAGGCGATCTGGGACGGCGCGAACCAGCGGGTGGTGCTCTACGGCGGCTTCGACGGCAACTTCCTCGGCGATGCCTATGCCCTCGGCCTTTCCGGATCGCCGGCGTGGAGCACGCTGACCCCGAGCGGCACGCCGCCCACGAATCGTGCCGTGGGATCGGCGGTGTGGGATCCCGATGGGGAACCGTATGGTGATCTATGGAGGATACGGCGGGACCAGCGACAACATGCCTGAGCGACGCGTGGTCGCTGTCGCTCGGAGGAAGCCCGGCCTGGACGGCGCTCTCGCCTTCGGGCGGACCGCCCTACGCACGCCAGTCTCCGACCTCGGTGTACAACCCGATGACTCACTCGATGGTGATGTACGGCGGCGGCGGCGACGGCAACGGCGGGATGTGACCGACCTGGCGTGGAGCCTGAGCCTCAGCGGCTCGCCTGCGTGGAACGAGATCGGTGGAAGGTCGATGCCGCGGACTGACGGCGCGACCGCGATCTTCGATCCGATTCGCGGTCGGCTGGTGACCTTCGGCGGCCGTCCGTCTCAGACCTACACGAACGAGGTGTGGATGTACGACCTGGTGGGCAACTGGACACAGCTGACGCCGACCGGCACTCCACCCGCGCCTCGCACCGGCCATACCACGATCTACGATCCGGTGCGGGACCGGATGCTGGTCTACGGTGGAACCGATTCCGTGAACACCTACGGCGACGTGTGGGCGCTCTCGCTGTCGGGCTCACCGGCATGGACCCATGTCGTCACCAACGGCGGTCCTCCGGTCGCGCGCTTCCAGCACGTGGCGGTCTACGACAGCCAGCGTGACCGGATGGTGGTCCATGGCGGTGGTGGTCCCGGCGACACCGGCGAGATGTGGGCGCTCAATCTCTCGACCAACACGTGGACCTCGGTGATCGGGAGTCCTTCCGGTCCGGGATTCCGCCAGGATCACGTCGCGGTTTACGACCCGATCAACGACCGGATCGTGATGTTCGGCGGAACGTCCGACGACGCGCTGTGGTCGGTCAACTTCAGCGGGACGCCGACCTGGTCGCAGCTGGCTCACAACGGCACGCCTCCGCTGGCGCGCTCCGGCATGGCCGCGGTCTACGATGCCCCCGCGCACTCGATGCTGATCTTCGGCGGGTCCGAGGCGGCGAGCTACGACTCGGTCGAATAACGAGACCAGCCTGCTCCACCTGATCGACACGCCGGAATGGACCCAGCTCGATCTGGGCGCCGACAAGCCGGCGCCGCGGCGGGCTTCGTTCGCGGCGATCGATCCGGAGCACCGAGACGTTCTACATCGGTGGCGGATGCTGCAACAACGTCTCCGACCTGTGGATGACGACGATCGACCACGCCACGCCGGTCCAGGCCTCGATGGTGAGCACCAGCGCCACGCCCGCAGGGCGTCGAGCTGACGTGGTGGGTCTCCGACGCCGAGGGCGGGTGACGATCGAGCGGAACGATCGCTCGGGCTGGAAGCCGGTTGGCACCGGCTGGCCCGCGGGCAACCGACTGCTCGAGTTCCACGACGCCAACGTGGTGGCGGGACGGAGCTGACGGGTACCGCCTGATCGTGACGAGCGACGGCGGCAAGGTCGCGATGGCCGAAGTGTGGGTCGACGTCCCCGAAGCCGCGCAGGGTCTGGCGGTGATCGGGTTCCGTCCCAACCCGGCACCCACGGGCGCGAGCGTCTACTCACGTTGCCGAATTCCGCTCCGGCGCGGCCTCGAGGTGCTCGACGTCGCGGGTCGCCGCGTGTTCTCGCGCGAGGTCGGAGGCCTGGGCGCCGGCCAGCACCTGGTGCGGGTGGATCGCGCCACGCCGCCCGGCGTTTACGTGCTGCGGCTGACGCAGTCCGGTCGCGCCGTGACCGCGAAGGCCACGCTGACGCATTGACGACACGGGATCGGCGCATCCGGTCCCGTTCGAGGAATCTTCCGCGGCCACCCGATCCGGGTGGCCGCGGCGCTTGTATGCCCAGCATGGGCGCTGACTGGGAGGTGAAAGTCCTCCGGGGACCTGGTCACAGGAACCCAAGGGAACCGCAAGGCGACTGTCCGCGAGGGCAACGCTGAAAGCAGCGGGGAACGAACCGACGGGCCGACGAACAGAAATCGGATACGAGGCGCCGCAGACCAGGGCGAGCGGGCAAGTGACCGCAAAGCTCTCGTGACCAAAGGTTGGCGGTGTAAATCCGGCAGTCGTGTCGGGAAGGCCAGCGATCTTATCTGGGGAGATCTCGCCTGACACCTGAAAGGGTGACGCGGCCGCGAGCCGCGGAGCGAGAAGTCAGCCGAGGCCGTAGTAGCGGCGAACACCGCGAAGGGCCAAACGATGGACGAGCGGAACGAACGTGGGACACGGAAGAGCCATGCGCCAGAAGTCCGAACAACTGGAGCTCGCGCTGGAGGCAAGGGTGAAGCCTCCCATGACCAGCGCAGCGGCGAAGCCCCGACGACGTCCGGCGAAGACGAACGCTCAAGGAGCGATCACCGGCTGATGGAGCAGGTGGTCGAACGCGTGAACGCGCTCGCGGCGCTGAAGCGTGTGAAGCAGAACAAGGGCAGTCCCGGCGCGGACGGGATGAGCGTGGACGACCTGACGCCGTATCTAGCGTTGCACTGGGAAGCGATCCGCGCGCAACTGCTGGCGGGGAGCTATCAGCCGCAGCCCGTGAAGCGACAGGAGATCCCGAAGCCCGGCGGGGCGCGAGGCATCTCGGCATCCCGACGGTGCTGGATCGGTTCATCCAGCAGTGCCTGTTGCAGGTACTGCAACCGCAGTTCGACCCGACGTTCTCCGACCACAGCTACGGCTTCCGACCGGGGCGCAGCGCGCACGATGCGGTGCGAGCGGCGCAGCAGTACATCCAGTCGGGGCGGCGCTGGGTGGCCGACGTGGACCTGGCAAAGTTCTTTGATCGGGTGAACCACGACGTGCTGATGGAGCAGACTATCGCGGCGGATCGCGGACCGACGCGTGCTGAGATTGATCCGTCGCTACCTGATGGCCGGAGTGATGGCCGACGGCGTAGTGGTGGAGCGACACGAGGGCACACCGCAAGGTGGCCCGCTGTCGCCACTGCTGGCCAACGTGCTGCTGGACGAAGTGGATCAGGAACTGGAGAGACGAGGCCTCGTGTTCGCGCGCTACGCAGACGACCTGAACGTGTACACCGGGTCGAAGCGAGCGGCGGACGATGCGATGGTCACGCTCAAGCGTTTGTTTGCGCGACTCCGGCTACAGGTCAACGAGGCCAAGAGCACGGTAGCGCGGGCGTGGGAACGCAAGTTCCTCGGCTACAGCTTCTGGATAGCCCCGGGACGAATGGTCCGCTTCCGCGTCGCACCGGCAGCCCTGGCGGAGATGAAGGCTCGCGTGCGGCAGATCACGAGCCGCACCGGAGGACGGAGCATGACGAGGATCGCTGAGGAACTGCGAAGCTACCTCACCGGCTGGAAGCTCTACTTCCCAACTGGCCGAGACGCCAAACATCTTCCGCGAAATCGACAAATGGCTCCACCACCGGCTGCGCGCCGTACAGCTCAAGCAGTGGAAACGCGGCACCACCACCTACCGCGCACTCCGCGCCCGAGGACTCTCGGACAAGGTCGCACGGGAGGGGCGGCCCACGTCCGCCGCTGGTGGGCGGCCGCATTGCACCCAGCCTTCACCGCCGCTCTGCCTATCTCATACTTCGACCGGCTCGGCGTTCCCCGCCTCGCCGGTTGTTGAACCATCGAACCGCCGGATGCGGACCCGCATGTCCGGTGGTGTGAGGGGGATAGCGGACGAACCCGCTACCCCCTATCCCGATTCGGCCGTTCACGAGCCATCGTTCGGGTCGTGGATCTCACCGCGGCCGAATGCCCGGCCTTCGCGCGCCGATCGCCTGTCCGAGCGTCAGGTAGAAGTTGTCGCGCCCGCCCTCGGCGAAACCCCAGGCCAGGCAACAGCGGGCCGAGCGGAGTCTCGGCGCCCAGGAACAGCGCGCCCGAGGGGATCGCGTCGTCGAAGCTGACGTCGGACCGCGAGTGGAACGTATTGCCGTACTCGAGCGACAGTCCGCCATACACCGGCCACAGCTTCGACACTCGCTGGTAGATCATCGCTCTCAGTAGCGCGGCATGCTGTCCGATCCGTTCGTCCTGTTGCAGTCCCGAGAGCCTGCCGAGCCCGCCGAGCCGGAACTGGCTCTCGAGCGGTGCATCGCTGCCGGCGGTCAGGGCGAGCGTCGCGCCGACCACGCCCGTGATGCGTCGCCGCGTCTCGACCAGCGAGCCTTCTGCGAACACCTGCTGGTAATCCACCGCCGAGCCGAGCGCCTCGAGCCCGGCCGCGGCGCGCCCGCGCAGCATGAAGCCCTGATGCGGAAACGCCAGACCGTCGAGCTCGTCGGCATGGAACTGGACGAACAGCTCGCCGGTGTCGATCGGGCGCGAGGGCTGCGGCACGCCGACCTGCACGCGCAGCTCACCGCCCTGGCGTACGATGCCCCGCGAACCTCGGCCCACGATCCCAGCTCGCGTCCGCCGGCCAGCGTGACACCGTACTGCTGGACGCCGTACTCGCCGAGCTTGTGCCCGTCGTCGTCGAACGTGTTGATCGTCCAGTCGACGTACGCCGGCTGCGCCTCCGCGAACCAGCGCAGCCGGGTGTCGAGCGGCTGGTGGGCGCGGCCCCAGGCGGCCGGCTCCTCGCCGATCTGCACACCGGCGGACCATTCGCCGTTGAGACGGTTCACCTCGGTGCGCGTGTACTGCAGCGCCAGATCGAAGTCGGGATGGGCGTAGTCGTCGAACACACCGATCCCGGCCTGCAGGTAGTCGAGGCCCCAGCGACGCGGGAATCGCCGTGACGGTGAGCGTATCGTCCCTCCGGCCCGCGGCGGATGTCGTAGTACGTGGACTCGAACAGCTCCAGGCCGAACACGCGGTCGACCCCGTGCTCGAGCCGCGCGACGTCGAGCGGACCGGCCGCGGCCTCGAGCCGCTGCGCGATCACCTCGTCGGCCACCCGCGAGCGATTGTCGATCCGGACCGCCGCGATGACCGGCAGCGTGTCGGCCGGCACGCGCGCGGCGCGCTGCTCCTGCCAGGCGCGGTACTCCTCCGGCGACACCGCGTACCGTTCCAGGGAATTCAGTGCCTTCACGGCGGCGCGCCGGCCGATTTCGACCGCTCCCGGCGCCGCGGTCGAACGACGCGATCGTGATCGACCCCAGGTCCGGACGGAGGTACACGTCGCGGTCGCCGAGCGAGGCGATCTGGCGTTTCTGGTTTCGCTCGGCGGCGACGACGGTGAGATGGAAGGTGATCTTCGGCAGCGAGACCAGGGCGTCGCGGTCCATCGGGGCCGGGGCGATGTCCATCGCGATCACGACGTCGGCGCCCATGCGCCGGACCAGGTCGATCGGCAGGTTGTCGGCGACGCCGCCGTCCACCAGCAGCCGCCCGTCGATCTCGCGTGGGGCAAACACGGTGGGAACGCCGAGGCTGGCGCGCATCGCCTGCGCGAGATCGCCGTGGTCGAGCACCACCGCATCGCCGGTGACGAGATCGGCCGCGACCGCGCGAAAGGGAATGCTGAGCTGGTCGAATTCGCGGACCGACACGACCGGCAGCGTGAGGCGACGCAGCAGCAGGTCGATCCGATGTCCGTCGAGCACACCGGGGGAGCATCAGCTTCCGCCGCCGTAGCCCGGGGCGACTCCGGATCAGGAACAGATCATCGTCCCGCTTGCGGCAGAACGTGCGATCACCGCGGCGTCCCTTGTCGGTGAACGCATCCAGCCAGTCCGTATCCGTCACCAGGGTGTCGATGCGCCCGGGCGAGAGGCCGGAGGCGTAGAGACCGCCGATCAGCGCGCCGGCGCTGGTGCCGGCGATGAAGTCGACCGGGATACGGTGCTCCTCGAGCACGTGGAGCAGACCGATGTGGGCATCGCCCCGCGCGCCGCCGCCGCCCAGCACGAGACCGATGCGCGGGCGGCGTCCGGCATCGTGGCGGATTCGCGGCCGGCGTGGTGTCGCTCGGCGTGGATACCGATGTGGAGTCCGGGATGCGGCCACCGCGTCGCGCGGGCGGTGCGACGCCAGGATCAGCGTTGCGCACAGCGCGGGCACGAGGCGCAGCGTGATGCGAGGGGGCATCGTGTAATTATATTCCACGGCGACGAAACGGATCGCATCGCTGCTGGGGTCGCCGGGTGGTTCGGCGGAGGCCCGCGCACACTCATATATGACCGTGTATGCTCCGCCGATGCCCACCCGCTCGCTACGCCGCTTCCCGTCGCCCGCGCCGCGTCGATGATCGGCACCTCGGTCGACCGCTTTCACATCGTCGGGCGTCTCGGCCAGGGCGGGATGGGATCGGTGTGGAGGGCCGAGGACTCGCTGCTCCACCGCCCCGTGGCGCTCAAGCTGCTGGCGGAGGACCTGGCGGAGTCGCCGCCGGCCCGCCGGCGCTTCCTGCGTGAAGCTCGTGCGGCGTCCTCGCTGAGCCATCCGTGCATCGCCACGGTGTACGGCGCGGGGGAGTCAGGGCCGCACGTCTACATCGCGCTCGCGCTGATCGAGGGCGAGACGGTCGCCGACTGCGCCGCGCGCGAGCCGTTCGAACCCGCCGACGTGGCGCGGCTGGGGATCGCCGCGGCCGAGGCGCTCGAGCACGCGCACGGACGCGGCGTGATCCACCGCGACATCACGAGCCGAAACATCATGATCGATCGCGAGGGACGCGTGTTCGTGCTCGACTTCGGCCTGGCGATGATGGTGGACCGCACCCGGCTCACCACCACCGCGACCTCGATGGGCACCGCGGCGTACATGTCGCCCGAGGCGGCGCTCGGCCGCGAGGCAGACCCGCGCACCGACCTCTACGGTCTCGGCGTGGTGCTCTACGAGGCGCTCACCGGGACGCTGCCGTTCCGCCACGATCGCGCCGAGAGCCTGCTCTACGCCGCGGTCCATCAACCGCCGGAGCCGCCGAGCGCCCGGCGCCGCGATGTGCCCGAGCGGCTCGAGCGCGTCATTCTCCAGCTGCTCGAGAAGGATCCCGAGCGCCGCCCCCGGGCGCCGGCGCCTTGATCGCCGAGCTGCGGGACGCGGTGAATCTCGAGCGCGGCGTGCGCGTCGAGCACGCGCTCGTGACGCTCGGAAGCCGGGCACGCCCCGCAGGTCCCGGTCCGCGATCACGCGATCGCCTTCGTGCCCTTTCGTGATCTCCTCGAGCGCCACGAACGCCCGGTGGGCCGGAGCACCTCGCGGCGGCTCTCTCCGACGTGGTGCGGGCGACGCTCGCGCGCGCTCCGGGGTCGACGTGATCCCGATCGCGGCCGGCGTTGGTGAGCCCGCGTTCCTGCGCGAGCAGGCGCGCGCGCTCGGCGCGCGGAGGATCCTCGAGGGTTCGGTGCGACGGATCGGCACCAGCGTCCGCCTCGCGTTCACGATCATCGACGTCACGAGCGGCTCCGCTGTTGCCGGGGAGACGCTCGACTGGCGCGGCGGACGAGCTGTTCGCGCTGGAGGACCGCCTGGTCGAGAGCGTGCTCGCAGCACTCGACCATCGAGCGTCGCGCGACGCGCGCGCCAGCGGCCAGGGGCCGCGCGGCCTCGAGTCCCATCGCCGAGTTCCTCGAGGCGATCGCGCTTTCTCAGGAGACCCACGACCTCGCGTCGGTGGATCGGGCGATCGAGCTGCTCGAGGGACTGCGCGCCCTTCATTCCGATTCGGCGACCATCCACGCCGCGCTGGGCCGGGCCTACGGCCGCAAGTACGCGATGCGCTCCGAGCGCGAGTGGGAGATCAAGGCGGCCGACGCCTGCCAGCGGGCGCTCGATCTGGACCCGCACGCGCCGGAGGTCTTCGTCACGCTGGGCGATCTCCACGTCTCGACGGGGCGCACCGACGACGCCATCGAGGCGTTCCGGCACGCGATCGAGCTGCGGCCCGAGTACGTGGAAGCGTGGTCGGGCATCTCGCTCGCTCATCTGCAGGCGAATCGTCACGCGACGCCGAGGACGCGTGCCGCAGGGTGATCGCGCTCCGGCCGAACGACTGGCTCGGCTTACAACCGGCTCGGGCTCGTGTTGCTTTCGACAGAGCCGGTTCGCGGCCGCACGTCGAGCCCTGGCGGATGGTCGCGCGGCTCGCGCCGGACAACTCGATCGGACACCTGAACCTCGCCGGCGCCTACTTCCACCTCGACCGCTGGGAGGAGGCGGCCGCCGAGTATCGCCGCTCGATCGAGATCCGGCCGACCACCAAGGCGTGGGCGGGCCTCGGATCAGTGCTCTACTATCGCGGCGCGCGTACGAGCCCGCGCGTCGAGGCCTTCGAGAACGCGATCGGGCTGAGCCCGATGGATCCGCTGCTGTGGGGCAACCTGGCGAGCGCGTGCGATTGCGTTCCCGGGCGCGAGGCGCGTGGCGCGGAGGCGCTCGATCGCGCCATCGCGCTGATGCTCGAGCGGCTCGGAGATCAACCCTCATGTCGCCGAGGACTGGGCGTTGCTGCGCGAAGTGGCGCGCCGACCGCAGGACGCGGACGCCGCGCGCACGGCCGTCGAGAAGGCGCTCGCCGCTCGGCCCGAGGACGCGTCGGTGATGGGCGAGGCGGTCCTCCGTCTACCATGCGCTCGGCGAGCGAGCCTCGGCGCTCCACTGGCTACGGGAGGCTCTGGCTCGCGGTCTTGGCGTCGAGATGTTCCTCCGGAATCCTGCGCTCGTGTCGCTGCGCGAGGGTCCGGAGTTCCATGCCGCATCATCGAGGAACGCTCCGCTGTCGCGGCGGAGCGCGTGCCGCTCACCGAACCCAAGAAAGGCCGATCATGAAGACGCCCCACGATCACGATCCGCGTCGCCGCCGCGCCATTCTCGTTCCGCACCACTCGCCGGCTGGGTGCTCTCGGCATCCTCCTGCTCGTCGCGATTCCGGTGATGGCGGGTTGTGGCAAGAAGGCCGAGGACACGACGACGACGACGCCGGCCACGGAGACCATGAGCGAAGCGGCCCCCGGCGGGACGACCACGATCAACCTGAACCGGAGCGACCAGGACACGTGCGTCACCTTCGTGCCGCACAACACGTCGATCCGCATCGGGGATCGGGTCAATTTCACCACCAACTCGTCCTCGTCGATCACGGTCCACGTGCCCGCGGGATTGTTCAGCGCCGGCGACACCAGCATCGTCGTGAGCCGCGGCCCCAACAGCTCCTCGCCGCAGGCGCGGGCGATCGGCACGTATCCGCTCTCTCCTCCGACCCACATGCGTGCCTGTCGATCACCGGAGGCGCGCGGTCCTTCGATCAGCGTGGACTCGGGGGAGTCGGCACCCAAGCCGTGACCGTTCGGCTGGACCGATCTGTATCGGAGGACGCGATCCATGTTCGGGAGCGCGTCCCCTTTCGCTTTCGAAATGCACGCATCCCGCTGGCGTCGGCGGTGACCTCCCGCGGGACCGATGTTTCGAGACCCTGTGGCCGATAACTTTTCCCGCATGCGGCACCGACCCCGATCAGACCACGCGCTCGCGACCATCCTGCTCGCTGGGTTTGCCTTGCTCGGTTGCGCCACCACGCGTCCGATCGCGCTCCACGACGAGGCGACCGTCGGGCTCGCCTCCTACTACGCGAGCGAAAGCACCACGGTCGCCGCACGGCGGAGCGGCGCCCGGTTCGACATGAACGCGATGACCGCGGCGCACCGTTCGCTGCCGTTCCGGCAGCCGCGTGCGGGTCAAGAACCTCGAGAACGGCCGCGAGGTGGTGGTCCGGATCAACGATCGCGGGCCGTTCCGGCGCGGTCGGATCATCGACCTTTCCTACGCCGCCGCCCGCCGGATCCACATGGTGGGAGAGGGCACGGCGCGCGTCCCGCCTGACGTGCTGAGCCTCGGCGACGCCGGCGACTGACCGCCCGACCGTCGAGCGGAAGCGTTCGGCGGCTCCACCTGATGATCGGCCGGCGCTCGTGTACCGTCCGCCTCCATTCCGCCATCGATGACCGCGCTCGGCGAGTCCGGCCGCGCGCCATGATCGTCACCTTCGGAGCGACTCCATCGTGGTCATCCTCGCTCTTCTCGTCACGCTCGCCGGCGCGACCGTCCACCGGCCGATCCTGCCCGCCGGCCTGCCGCTTCGCGACCGCCGCACCCGACAGCTTCCTCGCCGAGTTCCGCACCACCAAGGGCGCGTTCACGATGAAGGCCCGACGTCCATGGTCGCCGCTCGGCGTCGATCGGCTGTACCACCTGGTCAAGGCCGGCTACTTCGACAGCGTCACGATCTATCGCGTCGGCCCGACCAAGAGCGTCAAGGGCGGCCGCGTCGTCCAGTTCGGTCAGCGCGGGCACGACCGAGATCCGGGCGTGGGAGAAGGCTGCGTTCGAGGACGAGCCGGTGGTGCGTCCGCACCGGCGCGGCTCCGTGAACTTCGCCCGCGGCGGTCCGAACACGCGCACCGTCGAGATCGCGATCACGACCAACTCGGCGGCGGCGCTCGACACCGTCCACTACCTGGGCGTGGTCGGCTTTCCGAGCATCGCCGAGTCGAGCGCGGCACTCGACGTGCTCGACCGGCTCGAGGGCAAGTACGGCAACCAGCCGATCGAGAACGACTCACTCACCATCCTGGGCGGCAGTACCTGGAGCGCGCCTTCCCGGGGCTCGACCGGATCGTGAGCGCGCGCGTGACGCGGGAGTGGAAGCGAGCATCGCACTGAGAAGCACACGCCCCGCGGAAGGCTGTCCGCGGGGGCGTATCGCGGGGGAGAGAGGGGCTAGCTCGTGATCCTTCCGATCCGCGCCGCGCCGCTCTGGTTGTCGGACTGCGTGAACCAGATCGCGCCGTCGGGGCCGCGGGTGATGCCGTCGATCTCGACGTAGGTGGGGAATGCCGTGCTCGTCATCGCGCCGCCGGTCGTGCTGCGCACGATCGCGCCGCCGGAGCGGGTGAGGTCGTAGGCGGCGAACCACAGGTTGGCGTCGGCTCCGCTGGTGATCGGCGCCGAGCGAGGCGCCGTTCGGTCCGGACGGCACCGTCTTCGAGCTGACCACGCCGGCGGTGGTGATGCGACCGAGCTGGCTCGCGGTGAACCACAGCGCGCCGTCCGGGCCCACCGCGATCGCGTTCGGGGCGCCGAGGTTGGTATCGAACGCGGTCAGCGCGCCCGACGTGGTCGCGCGCCAGATCTTCCGCTCGAAGCTGTCGGTGAACCACACCGCGCCGTCCGGACCGAGCACCACCTTGCCGGGGTTCGGCGTGGTGATCTTGCTCGTGCCGCCGGGGATCGCGGAACTCGGTGAAGGTCCCGCCGATGGTGAGCCGAAGCAGCTTGGCCGCGCTGGTGCGGTTGACGACGCGGCTGAAGATGGGCTCGATGATCCACAGCGCCCCGTCCGCTCCGGTCACGATCCCGATCGGCTTCGGCATGGTCGGGCAGCTGTAGCCAACCTGGCAGGCGCCCGGCACCTTGGTCTCGGTGACGGCCCCCGAGGTGGTGATGCGGCCGATCGCGCTGTTCGCGGGCTCGGTGAACCACAGCGCCCCGTCCGGTCCCCGGGTCAGGCTTCGAGGCCGTGTGGCCGGCGGGCAGCGCGAACTCCTTGAGCGCGCCGGTCGTGGTGATGCGCCCGATCTTGCCGGTCTCGGTGAACCACAGCGCACCGTCGGGTCCGGTGACGAGGTTGGCGGGGAAGCTGAATGCGGTGGGCAGCGCGTAGGTCGTGGTCGTCGTCGCCGTGGTGGCCGAGGCTCGCGTGTCCGCGGGGACGGCGGAGGGGTCGTCGGGGTTTGCTTGCCGCAGCCCGCCATCAGGCCGATCGCCAGCAGCGACGAGGTCGCCAGTCGAAGCGTGGTCATCTCGAATCTCCCAGCATGGTGTCGTCCCGGTCGCTTCGATGGGATCGCCCGAGCATACATTTCATCGATGCGATGAAACTTGTCTTCGATTCTGATCGTTCGAGGTCCGATCGTCACATCGTGGTCGGACGATGGCTCGCGAGCGTCTCCTCGGATCCGGCTGCGGGTGAAGGTCGACCCCCTCACGCTCGCGCCTCCATCGGGTCGACATCGAGCAAGCGGACGAGCTGGAGCACGCGCTGCGACGGGTGCGCGATGCCGATCCGTCGAGGGTCTGATCCCAGAAATTCAGTCCAGCTAAACACTCGTTCATCCTCGACAAACCACGGGCAATCTCATTTGGCCGCCGCGCAACCGGTTCTTGAATTCACGCACGGCGCACGCCAGACTTGTCGCCGAGCCGCCTTGCCTGGCGAGAGATCCGAGAAGACTTGTCCTACCGGCTGCCAGGCCGCTCGCCGAAACGCAACTCGGAACACCGCACACGGTTCGGATTCCCGCTGGATCCCGAACCGTCGTCCCATTCACCCCGGGCTCGGCATGAACCCCTTGCGCATCTGCTCGTGGGCCGTTGCGGCTCTATTCCTGGCCGGTCCTCTGTCCGGCGCTCTCGCCGCCACGAAGACGTGGACCGGCAACGTCGATGCGCTGTGGTCGACGCCCGGCAACTGGGCCGGCGGCGTGCCGGTCGCCGGCGACCGCATCGCCTTTCCGGTTTCGGCGAGCAACCCGACCAACACCAACGACCTCGCGGCGGGGACGGTGTTCTTCGACATCACCTTCCTCGGCAGCAACTACATCATCAACGGGAACGCGATCGGACTGAGCGACGGCATCCCGGGGAACAACGGCTTCTCCAACCGCATCAACGCGGACCTCGAGCTCACGGCCAACCAGTCGATTCAGGGAGCGTTCTGCTGCGCGGGGCTCACGCTGGCGGGAAGCGTCGACATCGGCGCCAATGCCGTGACGATCACGGGCGCGACGGTGACCGGCGTGATCTCGGGCACCAGGGACCGTGACGATGGGCGACGTGACCGTCTTCTCGGCCAACAACACCTACGGCGGCCTCACCACGGTCAGCGCGCGCGGGCAGATCGACGGCAGCCAGCCGGGGAGCAACGTCCAGGTCAACGGCACGCTGAGCGGCGACGGCACGGTCGGCGCGGTGAACGTGGCCAACACGCTGAGCCCCGGCGCCGGATTCGGCGGCTCGCCGGGCGCGCTCACCACCTCCGGCAACCTCGACTTCGCGAACAACGCCTACTACACGGTGCAGCTCAACGGGCCCACCGCCGGCACCGGCTACGACCAGATGCTGGTCAACGGCGTGGTCACGAGTCGGCAGCAACGTCTATCTCAACCCGTCGCTCGGCTACTCGCCGAGCAACGGCCAGGTGCTAACCCTGATCGACAACGACGGCGTCGACCCGGTGTCCGGCACCTTCGCCGGTCTCAACGAGGGCGCGATCGTCACCCTCAACGCGAGCGATTTCCAGATCAGCTACGTCGGCGGCGACGGCAACGACGTCACGCTGACCGTGGTGGCCGCGGCCAAGACCTGGACCGGCACGGTCAACGGCCTATGGTCGGTGCCCGGCAACTGGCAGGGCGGGGTCCCGGGCGCGGGCGATCCGCTGGTGTTCCCGTTCGGCGCTTCGAACCTGACCAACACCAACGATCTCCCTTCGGCGACGGTCTACAAGCTGATGCTGTTCACCGGTAGCAACTACGTCATCAACGGCAACACCATCGGACTTCAGCAACGGCATCCCGCAGAACAACGGCTCCTTCAACCGCATCAACGCCGATCTCCAGTGCACGGCGCCACAGACGCTGGGCGGCGCCTTCTGCTGCGCCGGGCTCACGCTCGGCAACGTCGACATCGGCAGCAACGCGGTGACGATCGCCGGCGCGACGGTGAACGGGTGATCTCGGGCACCGGACCGGTGACCATGGGCGACGTGACCGTGTTCGCCGGCAACAACACGTACGGCAACCTCACCACGGTCAGCGGCGCGGGCAGATCGACGGCAACCAGCCCGGGAGCAACGTCAGGTCAACGGCACGCTGAGCGGCGACGGCACGGTCGGCAACGTGAACGTCAACAACACGCTGAGTCCCGGCGCCGGCTTCGGCGGCGCGCCCGGCAAGCTCACCACCGGCAACCTCGGCTTCGGCAACAACACCTACTACACCGTGCAGCTCAACGGACCCACCGCCGGCACCGGCTACGACCAGGCCGTCGCCAACGGCATCCGTGCCAGATCGACCCCAACGTCTATCTCAACCTGTCGCTCGGGTACTCGCCGAGCAACGGCCAGAGTGCTGACCCTGATCGACAACGACGGCGTCGACCCGGTGGCCGGCACCTTCACCGGTCTCAACGAGGGCGCGACCATCACCCTCAACGCGAGCGATTTCCAGATCAGCTACGTCGGCGGCGACGGCAACGACGTCACGCTGACCGTGGTGGCCGCGGCCAAGACCTGGACCGGCACGGTCAACGGCCTGTGGTCGGTGCCCGGCAACTGGCAGGGCGGGGTCCCGGGCGCGGGCGATCCGCTGGTGTTCCCGTTCGGCGCGTCGAACCTGACCAACACCAACGATCTCCCGCCGGCGACGGTCTACAAGCTGATGCTGTTCACCGGCAGCAACTACGTCATCAACGGCAACACCATCCGGCTGAGCGACGGCATCCCGCAGAACAACGGCTCCTTCAACCGCATCAACGCCGATCTCCAGTGCACGGCGCCCCAGACGCTGGGCGGAGCCTACTGCTGCTCCGGGCTCACGCTCGGTAACGTCGACATCGGCGCCAACGCGGTCACGGTCGATCGGCGCGACGGTGATCAGGGTGATCTCGGGCACCGGACCGGTGACCATGGGCGACGTGACCGTGTTCGCCGGCAACAACACGTACGGCAACCTCACCACGGTCAGCGCGCGCGGGCAGATCGACGGCAGCCAGCCCGGGAGCAACGTCAGGTCAACGGCACGCTGAGCGGCGACGGCACGGTCGGCGCGGTGAACATCGACAACACGCTGAGCCCCGGCGGCGGTTTCGGCGGCGGGCCCGGCAAGCTCACCACCGGGAACCTGACCTTCGGCGGCTTACTCGTACTACACGGTCCAGCTCAACGGCTCGCTGCCGGGCGCCGGCTACGATCAGGCCGTGGTCAACGGCGCGGTGACGCTCGGCGGTTCCCCTACCTGAACGTCTCGCTCGGCTTCACGCCGTCGCTGGGACAGATCTTCGTCATCGCGCTCAACGACGGCGCCGACGCGGTCAGCGGTACGTTCAGCGGAGTTGCCGCAGAACGCGACCTTCAACCTGGGGCCGTATCCGTTCCAGATCAGCTACATCGGCAAGACCGGGAACGAGATCATCCTCACCAGCCTGTCGGGCGATTCGCTCAACAACGCGCCGGTCGCGCGGCCCGACAACCGCCGTGGCCCAGAACACCGGGCTCGCGATCAGGGCGCCGGGCGTGCTACCAGAGCGACAGCGATGCCGACCTCGACCCGATCACCGTGGTCCAGGCGCCACAGCACGACCACGAAGGGCGGGACGCTCAACGTCAACGCCGACGGCTCGTTCACCTACCAGCCGCCGACCGGCTTCGTCGGCTTCGACGAGTTCAGCTACATCATCTCGGACGGCAACGACGCTACCGACCTGGCCACGGTGACGATCGAGGTCCAGGACGTCGTGCCGCCCACGGTCACGGTCAACAATCCCAACGGCGGCGAGGTCATCTTCGTGGGCACGCAGACCAAGCTCGACTGGACGATCACCGACAAGAAGCCGGTGTCGGTGAGCCTGTTCATCTCGCGCGACCTCGGCAACACCTACGAGAAGGTCGCGACCGACATCCCGAACTCCGGCAGCTACCTGTGGACCGTGACGCCTCCGGGCACGAACACGGGCGCCTCGCCGGTGTTCTCGGCGTTGTTCCGGGTCGAGGCGCGCGACTCCTCAGGCAACGTCAGCGCCGACGTCAGCGACTCGCCGTTCGCGCTCCACGACCTCGCGACCGCGACCACTTCTGTCGCTGTTCGAGGTGACGGAGGTCGGACGACGGCATCGAGCTGCGCTGGCAGCTCGCCGCACCGGAGCAGTTCGCGAGCCTCGCGGTCGAACGCTCGGAGCTGGCGAAGCGGACCATGGCTCGAGGTGTCCGTCGGCGCCGCACCGGAAGACGGCGTGACCGTGGCGATCGACCGCACGGCGACCGCGGACCAGAGTTACGTCTACCGCCTGGTCGGCACGACGAGCGACGACCGGCGCGTGGTGCTCGGCCAGCTCTCCGGCGAGCGGCATCCGACGATCACCGAGTTCGCGATCGGGAAGGTGGCGCCCAACCCGAGCCGCGACGCGGTGCGAGATCGACTACGCGTTGCCGCGCGCGGCGAACGTCCGCCTGAGCGTGCTCGACGTCCAGGGCCGAGAGGTGGCGTTGCTGGCGGACCGGATGCTCGGCGCCGGGCGCTACCAGGCGACCTGGTCGGGTCGTACCGAGCGGGGCGAGGCTCCGGCGGGTATCTACTTCGTGCGCTGCCAGGCGCTCGGCAAGCAGCTCACGCGTCGCGTGATCCGCATGCGTTAAGGCCCCCGACGGGATCCGTCGGGAGGAATCACGAAGGGTTCCCGGGCATGAGCCCGGGAACCCTCGTCATTCGACGTTCACTCACCGCGATCCGTCTCTGCTGAGCGCGGCTTGCGCTCACGCGAGCGACAACCGAGATCGACCGCCTCCGCGTTAGACGATATGGAACGACCGGCCCAGGGTCGTAACGTCGAGCCGTCTCGCGAGAGAGGCCGACAGGTCTGGCGGGGACGCCGCCAGCGCGATCGCGGGTTGACGCCTCGCGGCGACAGAGCCGCATACGAGAGGAGCCGGTCGTGAGCTCGAACGGTATCACTTGGGTGGGGCTGGACGCACACAAGAGTCGATCGAAGTCGCAGCGCTGGTTCCGGGGCAGCCCGAGCCGGTGGAGTGGAGCGAGCACACCACGCCGGAAGCCATTCGGCGGCTTGGCCGCAAGCTGCAACGCATCGCCCCGGCGAAGTCCGCTGCTGCTACGAAGCCGGGCCGACCGGGTATGGCCTGCAGCGCATGCTGGAAGCGGCGGGGGTGATCTGCGAAGTGGTGGCGCCATCGCTCACCCCGGTGAAGCCCGGCAGCCGGATCAAGACGGACCGGCGCGACGCACGCAAGCTCGCGGAGCTGCTGCGTGCTGACGTGTTGACTCAGGTGCATCCGCCCAACCCGGCCGATGAGGCACTGCGCGATCTCTGTCGATGCCGCGACGATGTCCGGGTTGATCTGCTACGCGCCCGACACCGGCTCAGCAAGTTCCTGTTGCGGCGTCACTGTATCTATCGGCAGACCAAGCACCACTGGGGCACGCGCCACTGGGCGTGGCTGCTCGAGTTTCGTTTCGAGGATCCGGTGAGCCAGGCCACCTTCGACAGCTACCTGCTCGCGGTTCAGCAGCTCGAGGACGGCAGCGCCAACTGGATCTCCAGTTGGAGCACTACGGGAACCAGGATCCCTACCGTGAGCCGGTGGGATGGTTGCGCTGCTTCAAGGGCATCGACACGGTGACCGCGGTGGCCTTGGTCGCCGAGCTCCACGACTTTCGTCGCTTTCGTTCGGCCCGCGAGCTCATGTCCTACGTCGGCCTGGTGCCGAGCGAACACTCGTCCGGCGGCCGCGAACGGCGGGGGCCATCACCAAGACCGGCAATCGTCACGTGCGAAGACTACTGGTCGAGGCCGCCTGGCACCATCGCCATCGGCCGATGATCAGTGCACCACTGCGCAAACGACGAGAGGGACAGCCAGCGCGGGTGCTGGCGATCGCGGATCGAGCTCAGGAACGCTTGTGCGCCCGCTTCTATCGCATGACGCACCGTGGGGTGATCCAGCCCAAGACCGTCGTGGCGGTGGCGCGCGAGCTCACCGCCTACCTATGGGCCGTAATGCATCCCGCCGCCACCGCCACTCGTCAACGCACGAACTGATCGATCGGAGTTCATGAGGCAACGGATGAAGGTCGGCACGATCCGGAAGACGCGCGACTGCGGTATGCGATACGGAGGACACTTCTCCCAAACTCGCGTTGCTAGAGAGCGGACCTTCCCGACGGATCACAGTCATGCGGCTCGGCCCGGGACGCCGGAGCAACCCGCGAATATCAGCGTGACTCGTCGTCGAAGCGCCCGACCTTCTCCGTTGTCTCTTCGTTCGGCACCAACAACCCTCAAAACGGCGGCCACCCCGAAGGGTGGCCGCCGAAGCAACAGTGCCTTGACCTAGGGTCGTTCCATATCACCGCACCAGGTTCACGCGGCGCAGGAACCGGCTTCCGTCCACGATCGAGCCGGATGAAGTAGAGACCGGTGGGAAGCGGGCGGGCGTCGGAACCGACTCCGCTCCAGTTCAACGTCCAGGTGCCGGCCTCGCTACGACCGGTCGATACCCGCCGACACCGCGCGGCCGCCGACGTCGTAGACGTCCCATGCGGACGCGAGCCGCGCGCGGCAGCGACAGTCTCAGCACCGCCTGGGAGGTCGTCGGGTTCGGTTGCGGGAGCGAGGCGACACCTGCACCGGAAGGCGCGACGCTCGATCGCGCTCGCGCCGGACCCGTGGGCGTCTGGGTCTCGACCGGCGTCGCCGCCAGCGCGCCGTGCACCACCGCGCTGCCGCCGCCGAAGCGGATCAGCCGGCTGCTCGTCGCGCCGTTCAGCATCAGCCCGACGCGGCCACCCGAGGTCGCGAACGGCCGGTTGCCGACCGTCACGTCGCCGAGGACGACGCCGTTGCGGTAGACGCAGACCGACCGTCGGCGAGGCGCGCGCGCCGAACTGGTCGCCGGCGGCGAACGTCGCCCGCCACGGTCCACCGCGCCGCACCCATCCCTGTCCCGGCGCGTACGTGTTCACGACCACGAGCCCCTGCGACGACGAGTACACCACCTGGATCCGCGCCGGCGGTCAGGACGTGCCCTGGACCTTGAGCAGCAGATCGTGCTCAGGGGCGCTGCCGACCGCCTGGAACTGGTACCAGGCTTCCTGGTCAGCGCCGAAGACGCCGCCGTTCCAGATCGCGTACGAGCTGGACGTCGACTGCGACAACGCGTGGTTCACCACCTGGAGGCCGGAGACGTTGCCCGTCCACGGCGCGCCGAGCGGACGGTTCGGCCCGGTCACGGCGCCGAGCGAATCGAGCACCGCGGTGGTCGGGAAGGTCGAAGCACCCCACACCTGCATCGCGACGTTGTTGGTCTCGTTGGTCTCCGCCACCACACCCGTGGTGTCGACGACGATGCGCAGGCCGTACCCGATCACCGGTGCCGCCGGCATCGCGCACTGCACCCGCACGCTGTCGCGCGCTCCGACCGCCGTGTCGCCCTGCGCGACCGCGATGCCGTTGGCCACCACCATCCAGTGGAACGCCGGGGCGCGGCATGCGGCCGAAGTTCGTGATCGTGAAGCGGCCGGTCGTGGGCAAGCCGGCGGAGGGATCGCCCGCGATCGCGGACATCGCCCGACGGCGCGAGATCGACTTCCGGCTGCAGCGTGACCTCGGCGACGCCGCTGAGCCCGCCGGCGTCGGTGACCGTGAGGCGGACGCGCCGCTGCGTGCCGGCGCCCGCCGCCGGGACCGGCAGCGAATCGACCCGCGGGTGCGCTCCACGCCGATCGGCTGGTTCGCGGCGTCGAGCAGCGTCCACCGGTAGGACAGGTTCTGCGCCGGCTCTTCCGCGTCGATGCCGTTGCCCGAGACGAACAGCGAGGTGCCGTTCACGTAGAGGCCGCCGTTGACGGGAGCCACGATGGCGGCGGTCGGCGCGGTGTTGAGGAAGTTGCCGCCGCCGAAGTTGATGAAGCGGCTGTTGGCGGCGCCGGCCGGGATCAGGCCGATCCGGCCGCCGGAGGTCGCGAACGGCCATCCGTCACCAGGGTCTCGCCGATTAGGCGCGCCGTTGCGATAGGTCACGCACTCGACCGTCGGCGAAGGCGCGCGCGCCAGACTGGTCGCCCGCCTGGAAGGTCACGTTCCACGGACCGCCGCGGCGGACCCAGCCCGCGCCCGGCGTGTAGGTGTTCACCACCACACGTCCCTGCGGCGCCGAGTAGACGACCTGGATGGCGCCCGTAGTCCAGCTCGAGCCCTGCACCTTGAGCAGCAGGTCGTGCTCGGGCGCGGTCGCGTCGACCGCGGTCATGCGGTACCAGGCCTCCTGGTCGCCGGTGAACACGCGCCCGTTCCAGATCGCGTACGAGCTCGGCGTGGTCTGCATCATGGCGTGGTTCTGGATCACGAGGCCGGTGATGTTGCCGACCCACGGGCTGCCGAGCGGGACCGCCGGCGACACGGCTTCGGACGCGGCGGCGACGAGCGACGTGTTGCCCAGCGGATCGAGCACCGAGGTGTGCGGGAAGACCATCTCGAAGCTCGCGGCGATCGCGTGGTCGGCAGTGATGTTGGAGAGCGTGTAGCTGCCGACACCGCCCTTCGACACGCCGTCGACGGTGACGTCGAGGACGTGGTAGCCCGGATTGGCGGTGATCGTGTAGGTGCTGGCCGCGCGCCGTCGTTGACGGTCGACGAGCCGACCGGCGTGATCGTGCCGTTGGGGCCCGAGCTCGCGGTGATGACGCGAGGTGGTGATCGCGAAGCTCGCCGCGAGCGTGTGGCTCGCGGTCACGCTGGTGAAGGTGTAGCTCGAGATCGCGCCCTGCGACACACCGTCGACCACCACGTCGGCGACGTGGTAGTGGGCGTTCGGCGTGACGCGTGATCGTGAGGTCCGTGCCCACCAGCTGGGAGATCGCGCCCGACGGGCCGACCGTGCCGTTGGCGCCGGCAGTGGCGGTGATCGTGACGGCGTTGGACGCGAACGTCGCCGCGATGGTGTGGCTCGCCGCGACGCCGCTGAAGCTGTAGCTGGTCACCGCACCCACCGAGACGCCGTCGACCAGCACGTCGGCAACGTGGTACTGGGCGTCCGGCGTGATCGTGTACGCCTGGTCGGTGCCGTAGTCCTTCACGGTCGCGCCCGCCGGGTCGATCGCGCCGTTGGCGCCGGCCGTGGCGGTGAGCGTGAAGGTGTCGATCGCGAACGTCGCCGCGATGGTGTGATCGGCGGCGATGCCGCTGAAGGTGTAGCTGGTCACCGCGCCCACCGAGACGCCGTCGACGGTGACGTCGGCGACGTGGTAGTGGGCGTCCGGCGTGATCGTGTACGCCTGGCCGGTGCCGTAGTCACTTGACCGTCGCGCCGGCCGGGTCGATCGCGCCGTGGGCGCCGGCCGTGGCGGTGAGCGTGAAGGTGTCGATCGCGAACGTCGCCGCGATGGTGTGATCGGCGGTCACGTTGGTGAACGCGTAGCCGGTGACTGCGCCGACCGAGACGCCGTCAACGGTGACGTCGGCGACGTGATAGCCGGTCGCGGCAGTGACGGTGATCGTCCGGTCGCCGCCGAAGTCGGCGACCACCGCACCGCGGAAGGATCGATGCCGTACCGTGCGCGCCGGCGGTCGCGGTGATGGTGTAGGTGTCGATCGCAAAGCTCGCCGCGATGGTGTGGCTAGCCGCGACGCCGCTGAAGTTGTAGCTGGTCATGGCACCCACCGAGACGCCGTCGACGAGCACGTCGGCGACGTGGTAGTGGGCGTCCGGCGTGATCGCGTAGGCCTGGTCGGTGCCGTGGTCCTTCACGGTCGCGCCGACCGGGTCGATCGCGCCGTGGGCGCCGGCCGTCGCGGTGAGCGTGTGCGTGTCGATGGCGAAGCTGGCCTCGAGCGTGTGGTCGGCGGCCACGTTCGTGAACGTGTAGCTGGTGACCGCACCAACCGAGACGCCGTCGACGGTGACGTCGGCGACGTGGTAGCCGGTCGCGGGGGTGATCGTGATCGTCCGGTCGCTGCCGAAATCGGCGACCACCGCACCCGTGGGATTGATCGCGCCGTGCGCGCCAGCGGTCGCGGTGATGGTGTAGGTGTCGATCGTGAAGCTGGCCGAGATGGTGTGATCGGCGGCGATGCCGCTGAAGGCGTAGCTGGTCACCGCACCCACCGAGACGCCGTCGACCAGGTCACGTCGGCGACGTGGGAGTGGGCGTCCGGGGTGATCGTGTACGACTGGTCGGCGCCGAACTCCTTGACGGTCACGCACCCGTCCGGGTCGATCGCACCGTGCGCGCCGGCCGTGGCGGTGACCGTGAACGCATCGATCGCGCAAGCTCGGCCTCGATGGTGTGATCGGCGGCGATGCCGCTCAGGGTGTAGCTGGTCACCGCACCTACCGAGACGTCCGTCGACGAGCAGGCCGGCGACGTGGTAGTGGGCGTCCGGCGTGATCGTGTACGACTGGTCGGCGCCGTGGTCCTTCACCGTCGCGCCCGCCGGGTCGATCGCGCCGTGCGCGCCGGCGGTGGCGGTGAGCGTGAAGGTGTCGATCGCGAAGGTCGCGTCGATGGTGTGATCGGCGGCGATGCCGCTGAAGTTGTAGCTCGTCACCGCGCCGACCGAGACGCCGTCGACCGGTGACGTCGGCGACGTGGTAGATGCGCGTCCGCCGTGATCGTGATCGTCCGGTCGCTGCCAAAGTCGGCGGCCACCGCACCCGCGGGGCTCAAGGCGCCGTGCGCGCCGGCGATCGCGGTGATCGTGTAGGTGATCGATGCGCGAAGCTCGCCGCGATCGTGTGATCGGCGGCGATGGCGCTGAAGGTGTGGCTGGTCACCGCACCCACCGAGACGCCGTCGACCACGACGTCGGCGACGTGGTAGTGAGCGTCCGGCGTGATCGTGTACGCGTGGTCGGTGCCGAACTCCTCGACGGTCACGCCCGCCGGGTCGACCCACCGTGGGCGCCGGCCGAAGCGGTGAGCGTGAAGGTGTCGATCGCGAAGGTCGCCGCGATCGTGTGATCCGTGGTGACATTCGTGAACGCGTGGCTGGTCACGGCACCGACCGACACCCGTCCACGAGCACGTCGGCGACATGGTAGTGAGCATCCGCCGTGATCGTGATCGTCCGGTCGCTGCCGAAGTCGGCGGCCACCGCACCTGAGGGATCGATCGCGCCGTGCGCGCCGGCGGTGGCGGTGATGGTGTAGGTGTCGAGTGCGAAGCTCGCGTCGATGGTGTGATCGGCGGCGACGCCGCTGAACGTGTAGCTGGTCACCGCGCCGACCGAGACCCCGTCGACGCTCACGTCGGCGACGTGGTAGTGGGCGTCCGGCGTGATCGTGTACGCCTGGTCGGCGCCGAACTCCTTGACGGTCACGCCCGCCGGATTGACCGCACCGTGGGCGCCGGCCGCGGCGGTGACGGTGAACGCGTCGATCGCGAAGCTCGCCTCGATGGTGTGATCGGCGGCGATGCCGCTCAAGGTGTAGCTGGTCACCGCGCCAACCGAGACGCCGTCGACGATCACGTCGGCAACGTGATAGTGAGCGTCCGCCGTGATCGTGTACGCCTGGTCGGTGCCGTAATCCTTCATCGTCGCGCCGGCCGGCTCGATCGCGCCGTGCGCGCCGGCGGTGGCGGTGAGCGTGAAGGTGTCGATCGCGAACGTCGCGTCGATGGTGTGATCGGCGGCGATGCCGTTGAAGGTGTAGCTCGTGACCGCGCCGACCGAGACGCCGTCGACGGTGACGTCGGCGACGTGGTAGTGGGCGTCCGCCGTGATCGTGTACGCCTGATCGGCGCCGAACGGCTTGACCGTGTCGCCCGCGGGGTTGATCGCGCCGTCCGCGCCGGCCGAAGCCGTGAGCGTGAACGTGTCGATCGCGAAGCTCGCGTCGATGGTGTGATCGGCGGCGACGCCGCTGAAGGTGTACGTGGTCACCGCACCGACCGAGACGCCGTCGACGGTGACGTCGGCGACGTGATAGTGGGCGTCCGGCGTGATCGTGTACGCCTGGCCGGTGCCGTAGTCACTTGACCGTCGCGCCGGCCGGGTCGATCGCGCCGTGAACGCCGGCGGTGGCGGTGAGTGTGAAGGTGTCGATCGCGAACGTCGCGTCGATGGTGTGATCGGCGGTCACGTTCGTGAACGTGTAGCTGGTGACGGCGCCGATCGAGACGCCGTCGACGGTGACGTCGGCGACGTGGTAGTGCGCATCCGCCGTGATCGTGAACGTCCGGTCGCCGCCGAAGTCGGTGGCCACCGCACCCGAGGATCGATCGTACCGTTCGCGCCAGCCGTCGCGGTGATCGCATAGGTGTCGATCGTGAACGTCGCCTCGATGGAGTGATCGGCAGCGATGCTGCTCACGGTGTAGCTGGTCACCGCACCGACCGAGACGCCGTCGACGGTGACGTCGGCGACGTGGTAGTGGGCGTCCGGCGTGATCGTGTACGCCTGATCCATGCCGAAGTCGTGGGTCGAAGCGCCCGCCGGGTCGATCGCGCCGTGGGCGCCGGCCGAGGCGGTCAACGTGAAGGTATCGATCGCGAACGTCGCCGCGATCGTGTGATCCGTAGTCACGTTCGTGAACGTGTAGCTGGTGACCGAGCCGACCGAGCTGCCGTCGACGGTGACGTCGGCGACGTGGTAATGGGCATCCGCCGTGATGCGTGATCGTCCGGTCGCTGCCGAGTCGGCGGCCACCGCACCGACGGATCGATCGCGCCGTTCGCGCCGGCGGTCGCGGTGATCGTGTAGGTGTCGATCGCGAAGGTGGCGAGGACCGTGTGGTCGGCGGCGATGCCGCTGAAGGCGTGGCTGGTCACGGCACCCACCGAGACGCCGTCGACCAGCACGTCGGCGACGTGGTAGTGGGCGTCCGGCGTGATCGTGTACGCCAGGTCGGTGCCGTAGTCCTTCACGGTCGCGCCCGCCGGGTCGATCGCGCCGTGCGCGCCGGCCGTGGCGGTGAGCGTGAAGGTGTCGATCGTAAAGCTCGCGTCGATGGTGTGATCGGCGGCGATGCCGCTGAAGGCGTAGCTGGTCACCGCACCCACCGAGACGCCGTCGACGGTGACGTCGGCGACGTGGTAGTGCGCGTCCGGCGTGATCGTGTACGCCTGGCCGGTGCCGTAGTCCTGACCGTCGCGCCCGCCGGGTCGATCGCGCCGTGCGCGCCGGCGGTGGCGGTGAGCGTGAAGGTGTCGATCGCGAACGTCGCCGCGATGGTGTGATCGGCGGTCACGTTCGTGAACGTGTAGCCGTTGACCGCGCCGACCGAGACGCCGTCGACCACGACGTCGGCGACGTGATAGCCGGTCGCGGGAGTGACGGTGATCGTCCGGTCGCTGCCGAAGTCGGCGGCCACCGCACCCGAGGGCTGACGGCGCCGTGCGCGCCGGCGGTCGCGGTGATGGTGTAGGTGTCGATCGTGAAGCTGGCCGCGATGGTGTGATCGGCGGCGATGCCGCTGAAGGTGTAGGTGGTCACCGCGCCGACCGAGACGCCGTCGACGAGCACGTCGGCGACGTGGTAGTGGGCGTCCGGCGTGATGGTGTAGGCCTGGTTGGTCCCGTGGTCCTTCACGGTCGCGCCGGCCGGGTCGATCGCGCCGTGGGCGCCGGCCGTGGCGGTGAGCGTGTGCGTGCTGATGGCGAAGCTGGCCTCGAGGCGTGTGGTTGGCGGTCACGTTCGTGAACGCGTAGCTGGTCACGGCACCCACCGAGACCCCGTCGACGAGCACGTCGGCGACGTGGTAGCCGGTGGCGGGGAGGACCTGCACGGTCTGCTGTCCGCCCCAGCTCACGGCGGTGACACCGGCAGGGCTGACCGCGCCGTTCGCGTTGGCCGAGGCGGTGATCGTGCGCGTGTCGATCGCGAAGCTGGCGGCGATCGTGTGGTTGGCGGTGACGTTGCTGAAGGTGTAGCTCGTGATCGCACCCTGAGACACGCCGTCGACCACGACGTCGCCGACATGGTAGTGCGCGACGGGGTGATCGTGAACGCCGCCGAGCCGCCCTGGACGACGACGACGCTCCCGCTCGGGCTGATCGAGCCGTTGGCGGAGGCACTCGCGGTGATCGTCCAGTTGGGCAGGATCTCGGCGACGGCGAAGTCGCCGAAGCCGGTGATCCCGGTCGCCTGCGTGCTCGTGGCCGTCCGCGTCCCGGTGGTGGTCGAGGTCCAGCTCGGCGCGCTGTACCGGCGGACGATGAAGCTGCCGGTGCTGGCGCCCGCGTCGACGTCACCGGACACGAATCCGAACGTCGCCGCGTAGGTGCCGAACACCAGGCCGCCGTTCGCGAGCGTCCAGTAGTCGTTGACCGACCTCGCGGCGTCGAGCCCCGAGCCCGCGATCGCGGCGTGGTCGCCGGCGATCGCGGACGCCGTCAGGGTGCCGCCGGTGGTGACGCCCGTGAACGCAACGGTCAGCGGCAGGTACGCGCCGGACCGACCGATCTCGAACGTGACGGTCGGGCTGCCGGTCGTCACCGACTTGCGGAACGAGCCGACGACGTGCCCGCCGGTCCGCGCCACCGATCCGGCCGAGCCGAGCGTGAGGACGTCGGCGCCGGTCGAGAGCGTTCCGGTGGTGAGCGCCAGCGTGCCGGACACGGTCGTGGGCCCGCCCAGGCTCACGCCGGCGGCGTTGTTGACGGTGAGGTGGTTGTAGCTCGTGATCGCGGCGGGCAGCGCCTGCGCCGCGGAACCGTTCATCTCGATCGTGCTGCCCGTGACCGTCGTCGAGTTGGCGCCCGGGTTCCAGGTGCCGGCGATCTTGATCACGCCCGACGAGGCGAGCGTGCGTGCGCCGGTGTTCGTGCTCTGCAGGTGGTGATAGGTGAAGGCGGGAATCGTCTGCGTGGCCGATCCGTTGAACTGGATCGTGCTGTTGGCGACCGTGTGGCCGGTCGCGTTGCCCGGCGTGAACGTGCCGGCGATCAGGATCGTCCCCGACGGCAGCGTCTTGTTGAAGTTGCTGAAGATCAGGTTACCGAACGTTCCCGGGAGCACCGCCTGGCCGGCGCTGCCCTGGGCGAAGGAGACCGTGCCGGTCGCGGCACTCGTGAGGCTGCCCGACCCGACCGAGCTGCCGTCGTTCACGGTCAGCGTGTTGGCGCCGATCCCGAACGCGCCGTTCGCGAGCGTGAGCACGCCGTTGACCGTCACGTTGGCCGAGAGCGTGACGCCGGCGGCGTTGTTGATCGTGAGGTCGTTGACCGTGGTCGGCAGGCCGTTCCCGGTCACCTGAGCGGCCCCGCCGCTGTAGATGTAGTTCGCGCCGTTGCTGAAGGTGCGCGTCGTGCTCTGGACGTTGCCGGTCGCTCCCGACGTCGTGATGCCGACCGCCGATCCGATCATCAGCCCCGCGCCCGAGGAGAGCGTGAAGCTGCCACCGCCGATCACGCTGGTGCCCGCGTTGAGCGTGGCGCCGCTGTTCACCGTGAAGCCGATCGAGCTGCCCACCGAGCCGCCGGAAGTGAAGCCCTGGGTGCCGGCCTTCTTGAACACGATCGAGCCGCCGTTGTTCCCGTTGTCGACGATCGACCCGGCGGTCTCCGACCAGTCGCCGGTCAGGTTGAGGCGTCGAGTTCGCGTTGGCGCCCTCGGCGACCGAGAACGTGCCGCCGGTCATCGTGAAGTTCACGGCGTTGAGCGTCATCGTCGTGCTGCTGCCCGAGGACATCGCGACGGTGCCGCCCGACTGAACGTAGTTGCCGCCGACCGTGAGGGTCTGGGTGCCGCTGCTCAGCACCATCGTGCGGGTACCGGTGGTCTGGACCGTGAGGTTGCCGTTCACCGTCGCGAGGTTGGTGCCCTGGGGCCAGGTGCCGCCGAGCGACGCCACGTTGATGGTGAGGTTGCCCCAGCTCACTTGGGCAACGCCACCGGGTTCGCGCCGCCGTTCGACCACTTTTGGATCTCGACCGTGCTGCTCGCGCCGAAGGTCCGGGAGGTCGAGCCGGGAATGTCGGTGGCAACGCCGTTCATGGTTCCGCTCACGACGGCGTGGACGTAGCTGCCGCCGTTGTCGACCTGGAAGGCCGGCACCGCGACCAGCTGGCTCGCGGTGAGCGCGCCACCGCTCTCGATCTGGATCTTGGCGCCGGTGCCCGAGACGGTCCACGCCGCGACCGCGGACATCGCGTGTCCGTTCTGGATCACGAACACGTCGCCGGCGGTGAAGTTCGCCGGGGCGGAGCCGCCGCCGGCGCAGAACCGAGTTCCAGCTCGTGGTGAGCGTCGGAGCGAGGCTTCCCTGGGAATAGTAGGTGGCCGACCACGCCGCGGCGACGTTCACGATCAGCAGCGTGAGCGTGCTGGCGACGGTGAACAGAGCGCGACGAGCTGCGAACGAAAGCATTCGATGGACTCCAGAGTTGGGGTGAGGGTGCGAACGCAATGACTCACCCACGCTTCCGCAAGCGCTGGTCCGTTTTTCGCGGTCGCAATGTGCATCGCGCGCGAAACCCGCGCGGCCGGCGGGGGAAGGGTTGGAGGTTCGGGGCCGCGGAGGATGTGTAGCCCATTCCGACGAGACCCATTCGCGCTGGTGACATTCGCGCGCGGCATTCGCCACCTCACCCAGCATCCGGCGGTCGCGCGGGCGGCTTTCGACGCGCGCGGCGAGCGCGCTCGACGATGGGGCGATGGGTGCGGCAACCCCGGGTGATCGCATCCGTCGACGGGATCGCGGCACTCGTCAGGTCGGCCGGATTCGCTCTGGACTCCCGAACGGGCAGCGTCTAGCGTGCCGCGCATGAAACGCATCGGACGACGGGACTTCCTGCGGGTCGGCGGCGCCACCGTGGCCGCGACCCTCTTCGCCGGCCCGCTGGCCGAGCGGCTGCTCGCCGCCGAGAAGCCGGCCGGGAGCCCGTCGACGGGAGCGGAGTTCCCGGGGCGGCTCGCCGACGACCTCGCCGCCATCGTCGCCGATCTCCAGGCCAAGTATCCGTACGCCTCGGCGCTGTTCGCGTCGCAGAGCGGGATCACCATCGGCCGCGACCGTAAGGGCAAGCGGGTCAGCGAGTCGGGATTCCCCACGCGGGGCGTGAGCCTCCGGGTGTTCGACGGCGGCGCCTTCCACGAAACCGCCGTCGGCGGCCAGTCCCGGACCGCCTGCGCGCCGCGGCCGCGACCTCATGAAGAGCGTTCCGGTGGCGAAGGAGCGCTACCGCATCGCGCCGCTCGGCGCCCACCGCGAGAGCTGGCGCACGCCGATGGAGCAGGACCCGGCCGCGATCTCGCTCGCCGACCGGGTCGCCCGGGTCGACCAGGAGTTCGAGCGGATCGACTGGAAGGATCCGCGGGTCCGGAGCGCTCGGGTCTCGACCGACGTTGGCACGGTGCGCCGGCTGTTCATCGACCGCGACCGCCGCCTGTCGAGCGAGGCAACCACGGTCGCCCACAACGTCGTGCTGTTCGGCTTCGACCAGGGCAAGCCGGGGTTCGCGTTCGCGCGACGCAACGGGCAGGGCGGCCTCGAGTTGACTCGGCTCACCGACGAGGCGCTCGAGCGCATGCGCCGCGACTTCGTCGAGTCGTTCGGCGCCGAGCAGGTGCCGGCCGGCGAGTACGAGGTGGTGTTCTCGCCCTCGGTATCGGGGCTCCTCGCGCACGAGAGCTTCGGGCACGGCGTCGAGATGGACCAGTTCGTGAAGGACCGCGCCAAGGCGCGCGAGGTTCCTCGGCAAGAAGGTGGCCTCGGAGATCGTCAGCCTGCTCGACGACCCGTCGATCGCGGGCGCGCGCGGCTCCTATCCGTTCGACGACGAGGGCGTGATCGCCGCCCCCACGCGGATCATCGAGAACGGCATCTTCGTGCGGCCGCTCACCGACCTCATGTCCGCGACCTTCCTCGGCGTCCCCCGCACGCCGAACGGTCGCGCCAGGGCTGGGACCGCAAGGTCTACGCGCGGATGTCGAACACGTTCATCGCCAAGGGGTCGAGCGACAAGGCCGAGGTGCTGGCCAGCCTGAAGAACGGGCTCTACCTCGAGGGCTTCCGCAACGGCATCGAGGATCCGCAGGGCTGGGGCATCCAGTTCACCGCCAGCACCGCGCGGGAGTACAAGGACGGCAAGCCCACCGGCCGGCTGTTCGCGCCGGCGACCGTGACCGGCTACGTGCCCGAGATCCTCTCCAACGTCACCCTGGTGGGGAACGACTTCGAGCTCGAGCCCGGAACCTGCGGCAAGGGCTTCAAGGAGTTCGTCCCGGTGACCAGCGGCGGCCCGCATCTCCGCACCCGGGCGAGGGTGTCGTGAGCGAGAAGACGGCCTCGGCCGGCTCGCCGCTGGCGCGCTCGATCCGCGCGGCGCTCGAGGGCGACTCGCGCATCCGCGCCTGGCAGCTGACCGGCGTGCGCCGCACCGGGGTCCAGACCTATCTGGTCAAGACCCAGCTCGAGTCGGAGCGCCGCACCCAGGGCGAGTCGTACGAGGTGACCGTGTTCGTCGCCAACGGCGACATGCTCGGCCGCGCGAACGCCACGCTCGGCGCCGGCGACGACGCCGACGTCAAGCGGCGCATCGACGACGCGGTCTACATGGCCGGTCTCGGCGGCGACGCCCCCTGGGCGCTGCCGGCCTCCGGCGCCTGGCCCAAGGTCGAGGCCTTCGACCCGGCGCTGGCGGGGAGAAGGCGCTGGTCACATCGCGGGAGGTCGTGGAGCAGTGGCGGTCGGCGCTCACCGGTCTCGAGCAGGTCCGGCCCTCGTCGATGGAGCTGTTCTGCGGCGAGGAGCTGACCACGCTCGAGAACTCGGCCGGGCTCTCGGCGCACTCGAGCGCCACCCGCATCTCGCTGCTGACATTGTTGCTCGCGAGCGGCGAGCACCCCTCGGAGCGCTACTCGTGGGACGAGCGGCGTCGAGGTCTCCGATCTCGACGTCAAGGCGATCGTGCGGCGCGTCGGCGAGGAGGCTCGCGACCTGGCGCGTGCGGCGGTGCCGCCCTCGGGCCAGTACGCGGTGGTGATCGACGCCGACGAGATCGCGGCGTTGCTCACGCCGATCCAGGTCAACGCCTCGGCCGAGGGCCTCTACCAGAAGTCCTCCCGGTTCGAGGTGCGGAAAGCCGGTGCCGATCGAAGGGCAGGGCGGCGATCCGCTGACCGTGGTCTCGAACGCGATCGCCCCTACGGCCTCCAGAGCTACGCCTTCGACGCCAACGGCGTCGCCGGCCAGCGGGTCGAGATCGTCAAGGACGGCGTGTTCGCGAAGCCGTGGGCTCCGAAGCAGTTCGCCGACTACTTGAAGACGCCGCCGACCGGGCGCTTCGCGAACCTCGAGCTGCCGGCGGGCAAAACGCCCTTCGACGAGCTGGTGCGCGGCGAGCGGACGCTCTACGTGCGCGCGTTCTCGTGGCTCACCCCCGACGCGGCGCGCGGCAATTTCGGCAGCGAGGTCCGGGTCGGATACCTCTACGAGAACGGTGAGCGCAAGCCCATCAAGGGCGGCACGGTGAGCGGGAACGTGTTCAAGGCGCTCGGCGCCGCGCACTACTCAAGGAGACCGTGTTCCTCGGCGACTACCTCGGACCCCAGGCGGTTCGCTTCGAGGGCCTGACCGTCGCCGGAGCCTGACGCTCCCTGGCTTCGTGAACTTCCCGGCCGCTTCCCCGTGCTCACGACCGAGCGCCTGGTCCTGCGCGAGACCGCGGATCACGACGTCGAGGCGGTCTTCGCGATGGAGAGCGATCCGGTGGCGATGCGCTACTGGAGCCGGCCGCCGATGCGCGACCTCTCCGAGGCGCGGGAGTCGGTGGAGCGCGTGAAGACGTACTTCCCGGCGCGCGAAGGGCTGCGATGGTCGATCGTGCGCTCCCCGGACGACCGGATGCTCGGCCACGTGTCGCTGTTCAACTTCAGCGAGCAGAGCGGCCGCGCGGACATCGGCTACGGCCTGGCGCGCGAGCACTGGAAGCAGGGCATCATGCACGAGGCGCTGACCGCCGTGATCGACTACGCCTTCGGGCCGATGGCGCTGCGCCGCCTGGAGGCGGACATCGACCCGCGCAATCACGCGTCGGTGCGCGCGCTCGAGCGCCTGGGGTTCGCGCGCGAGGGACTGCTGCGCGAGCGCTGGCAGGTCGGCGACGAGATCTCCGACACGCGTCTTCATGGGCCAGCTCGCGCGCGAGTGGCACGGCCGGCCCTGATCGGGAGGGCGAACGGTCAGCGCCGGCGCCGCTCCACGGGTGGCGGGAAGGCGGGGTCCTCGCGCGTCGCCTCGCGCACCACGGCCGCCGCCGCCGGCAGCTCGTGGGTCAGGCCCGTGCCGCTCGCGTCCACCGTGGCGAGCCATCCCGGATGCGGACCGCCGTCCAGCTCGTACTGGGTCCACCCGCCGCAGACCAGCAGGCCCCGGGCGTCAGGTGGCCCCGTCGAACCCCGAGGAGTTCTTCTCGTCGCCGAAGGTGAAGTCGGCGAGGGCGTTCCGGTCGCGAGATCGAGCTTCGTGACCCACCCGTAGCCGAAATTGTCCTGGGGTCGGTCGTGAACACGTAGCCCCCGCGGCGCCGGCGGCGTACACCGCGTCCGGGCCCACGGCAATCGAGTAGAGGTGCTCCGAGTGCTGCGTCAGAGAAACCACCTTGGACCACTTCGGCAGGCCGGCCCCGGTGAAGGACGTCGCGAACCCGGAAGACCATGAACCGCCGCCCGAAGGCGGCGACTTGCGCAGGTCGCTCACCGCTCCCGCCACGTAGAGATCGCCTCCCGATTGCGCCAGGTCGAAGAGCCCGTTCACGGTCCCAACGGGCGGGACGATCGCCTGGGTCCAGTCCACGGTGATGGGACCGAACGCAGGCCACGCCGCTCTCAGCCCGTGGATTCTGCGCGTCGTTCCATCGCTGGACGTCGCGGCGAAGAGCAGCTCCGAGGAGGACGACGGCAGCAGGACGATCTTGCTGAACCATCCGTCGAGACTCGGCACCGTGATCGGCGCGACGAGCTCGAGGTGCGCGGGAGCCTCACCTGCAGCACCACCAGGTACGGATGAAGGTTCCCGGACTGGTCGACGCCTCCGCATGCGACGAACGTGGAGTCGTCGACCCGGGCGACGCCGTTGATCCAGACGTGCGAGCTGTCGGACGTCACCGCGAGCTGGGTGATCAGGTTGCCGGTGGAAGAGTAGAGGAGGCGAACCCCGATTCTTCCTGGCCGTTGCGATCCACGTCGCGGGCGCCCGCCACGATCCATCCATTCGCAACCACCGCGGCGGTCGCGGGAACGGATTCGAGCCCTCACTTGGTTCGGCGTCGTCACCGCCTGCATCCAGCGCAGGGATCCGCCGGAGCCGAGCGCGCCGAAGCTGCTCACGCCGTTGTAGATGCAGATCAGTCCGAGGGAGCCGTCGGCGGCGGGCCGAAGCACCTGGATCGTGGTGGACTTGGTGGCGTCGCCCACGAGCGACTGCACCACGATCCGGTTGTTGGCGCTCGGCTTGTCGGCGTTCACGCGCTCCCCGGTGGTCTTCGGGGCGGTCGAATCCTTGGCTCCGCACCCCGCGAGGACGGCGAGCAACGCGCACCACGGCACCAAAGGTGACACGACGGGTGAGACGGGCGGTGTTCACGGCGGCCTCCTCCGATGATGGGCGCGGAGGCGGTGATGGGCCCGGATCGGGTTGCGTTCCGGTGCTCGTCCCCGCTTTGGCGCCTGCGGAGAACCAGGGGCTGGCACGCAAACGGTACTGCTGCGCTCCTCACCGATCAAGGACTCGTGCGACGTCGCCGGAATCTCAGGGTCTGGTGTAGATTGCCGCGATGCCCCTGACGACCGGATCGCGCCTCGGCCCCTACGAGATCCTCGGCCCCCTCGGCCAGGGCGGCATGGGGAGGTCTATCGCGCGCTCGACCCTCGCCTCGGACGCGAGGTGGCGGTGAAGCTGCTGCGCGAGGACCTGGCCTCGACGCCCGATCGGCTCGCGCGCTTCGAGCGCGAGGCCCGCACCGTGGCCGCGCTCAACCACCCGAACATCGTCACGATTCACTCCGTCGAGGAGGCGGGCGGCGTGCGCTTCCTCACCATGGAGCTGGTCGGCGGCGACAGCCTCGACCGGATCGTGATCCCCGGCGGGCTCGGGGTCGCGCGCGCGCTCCGCATCGCGATCGCGCTCGCCGACGCGCTGGCCGCGGCGCACGAGAGGGAATCACGCACCGCGACCTGAAGCCGGGCAACGTCATGGTGACGCGCGACGGGCGCGTCAAGGTGCTGGACTTCGGGCTGGCCAAGCTCTCCGCAGGCGAGCCGCTGCCGGCCGCCACCCAGATCGCGACCGTCGAGTCGCCGATCTCGTCGGCCGGCCAGGTGGTGGGAACGATTCCTACATGGCCCCCGAGCAGATGCGCGGCGGGGCGATCGACGCCCGCACCGACCTGTTCTCGCTCGGCGTCATGCTCTACGAGCTGTTGACCGGACGGCGCCCGTTCGGCGGCACGACCACCGCGGACGTGACCTCCTCGATCCTGCGCGATCTTCCGCCGCCGCTGCGCACCGTGCGCGTCGATCTGCCGCGCGATCTCGACCCGCATTGTCTCGCGGTGCCTGGAGAAGGACGTCGAGCGTCGCTTCCAGACCGCGCAGGACGTGCGCAACGAGCTCGAGCTGGTGCTGCGCGAGGTCGAGTCGGGGGCGGGAGCACTACCGGCGGGCGCCAGCCCGGACGCCGTCGGCGAGACCCGTCGATCGCGGTGCTCCCGTTCGCCAACCGCAGCAGTGACCCCGACGACGAGTACTTCTCCGACGGGCTCGCCGACGAGCTGCTCAACGTGCTCGCCAAGGTGCGGGGCTTGAGGGTCGCGGCCCGCACCTCGTCGTTCACCTTCAAGGGCAAGACCGCCACCATCGCGGAGGTCGGCCGGTCGCTGAACGTGGCGACCGTGCTCGAGGGCAGCGTGCGCAAATCGGGAAGTCGCGCCCGCATCGCGGTGCAGCTCATCAAGGTGTCCGACGGCTACCAGCTCTGGTCGGAGACCTACGACCGCTCGCTCGACGACATCTTCGCGGTCAGGACGACATCGCCCAGTCGGTGGTGAAGGAGCTGCGTCAGGCGCTGCTCGGGGAGCGGCCAGACTCGAAGACCAGCGGCGAGGTGAGGGCCGAGGTCGCGGCGGCCGCCCGCGGGCGCGCGGAGAGCACGGAGGCACACCGGCTCTATCTCCAGGCCCGCTTCCTGATCGACCGGCTGAGCCGGGAGGACGTCGCGACCGGGCTCAACTACCTGCGTCAGGCGCTCCGAGGCTCGAACCCGGCCATGCGATGGCCTGGGTGCAGCTGGCCTTATGCGCTGGTGCTCCAGGCGGGCTACGACTGGGCCCCGATGGTTCCGGGGTTCGAGGAGGCGCGACGAGGCCGCTCAACGCGCGCTCGCCCTGGCGCCCGATCTGGCCGAAGCCCACTCGATCCTCGGCCAGGTCCAGCGCAATCACGACTGGGACTGGAAGGGCGCCGAAGCGTCGTTTCGCCGCGCGCTGGAGCTCGCGCCGAACAACGCCGAGGTGCTGCGGCACTACGCCATCCTCGTCTACATCCTGCGGCGACCCGAGGAGGCGCTCCGCATGGCGCAGGCGGCGGTCGGAGCTCGATCCGCTCAGCACCGTGGGCTACATGTACCTCGGGCACATTCATCGTTCGGCGGGGCGGTACGCGGAGTCGATCGCGGCGGTGCGCAAGGCGCTCGAGCTCGCGCCCGAGCGCATCGTCTCCCACCTCCTGCTCTCGTTGCTCCAGTTGGCGCTCGGCCGGGTCGAGGAAGCGATCGCGGAAGCGGAGCGGGAACCCGCGCTGTTTGCGCGCCTCTGCGCGCTCGCGATCACCCACCACGCCGCCGGTCACGAGGCCGAGGCCGACCGCGCCCGTCGAGATCTGGAGAACAACTTCGGCGACACCGCCGCCTACCAGATCGCGATCGTCAACGCCGCGCGTCTCGATCGGGACCGGACCTTCGAGTGGCTCGACCGAGGGTCGCGCACCGTGACCCCGGCCTGCCGTTCGCGACGGCCGAGCCGTCCTTCCGGCCGCTGCACAACGATCCCCGCTGGGGCGCGTTCTTGAGGAAGATGGGCATCACCGACTGACCCCGAGCGGCGGGAGGCTTGGTGTTCCTCCCGCGCGCCGCACCTCGACCCGGGAGGAATCATGGAGCTCGCGCTCGACCCGATGGAGATCCGCGTGCTCGGCTGCCTGATCGAGAAGCAGGTGACCACACCCGAGTACTACCCGCTCACGCTCAACGCGCTGGTCGCCGCCTGCAACCAGACCACCAACCGCGATCCGGTCGTGAGCTGGGGGAGAGCGACGTCGAGCACACGCTCGAGGGACTGCGCCAGAAGGGGCTGGTCTGGGTCGTGCGCGGCGGCCGTGCGCTCAAGTACGACCACCGGCTCAACGAGAAGCTCGGGCTGGCGCCGCCCGAGACCGCGGTGATGTGCGTGCTCATGCTGCGCGGTCCGCAGACCGCGGGCGAGATCCGTTCCCGCACCGGACGCCTGCACGCCTTCGCCGGCCTCGAGGAGGTCGACGCCGCGCTCGACGCGCTGATGCGATCCGAGCCGCCGCGGGTCGAGAAGCTCCCGCGGCTCCCGGGCACCAAGGAGAACCGCTTCGCCCACCGTCTCGGCGGCGAGGCGGCGTCACGCCCCGACGAGGCGCCGCGCGGCGAGATCGTCGAGCCGCGCGCGGTTTCTGCGCCGGCATCGGCGCCGCCGGACGATCGCGAGCGGATCGAGCGGCTCGAGCACGAGGTCCAATCGCTGCGCCGTGAGCTGGAGGAGCTGCGCCGGGAGCTCGGCGCGCCGAAGAGCCCGTCCGAGTGATCCGGGGCGTTCCGCGCTTCCTCGAGCCGCTGCCGGACCTGGCGATTCGCATCGAGGGTGGCGCGCGCGACGCGCTCTATCGCGCGACCCGCGCGCGCATGATCGTCGCGCTGACGCTGATCTACGCCTTCTTCTACACCACCCGCGGCGTGCTCGACGTGGTCAAGAAGCCGTTGATCGACGCCGGGCATCTTCGACGCCGACCAGCTCGGCACGATCGGCACCTGCCTGCTCGTGGCCTACGCGTTCGGCAAGCTCGTGAACGGCGCCATCGCGGATCGCGTGCGCGTGTCGCGCTTCCTGGCGCTCGGGCTCGCGATCAGCGCGGTGATGAACATCCTGATGGGACTCAACACGCTCTACCTGGTCGCGTGCGCGCTGTGGGTGGTCAACGGCTACGCCCAGGGGGTGGGGGCCGCGACCAGCGTGCGCAGCCTGACCCAGTGGTTCAGCGGCCGCGAGCGCGGGCGCGCGTACGGGGTGTGGAGCGCCGCGCACTCGCTCGGCGAGGGCGCGACGCTGATCGTCACCGCGTCGATGGTGGTGCACTTCGGCTGGCGCGCCGGGTTCCTGGCGCCGGGGATCGCCTGCCTGATCGTCGCCGCGGTGGCGCTGCTGGTACTGCGCGACCGTCCGCAGGCCTACGGCCTGCCCGAGGTGCACGAGTGGAAGGGCGAGCCGCACACCGATACCACCCCGACGACGCGGGCCGCCCAGCTCGACGTGCTGCGCAATCCGGCAATCTGGATCTGCGCGCTCGCGAGCGCGCTGCTGTTCGTCACTCGTTACGGCGTCAAGAGCTGGGGCGTGCTCTACCTCCAGGAGGCGCGCGGCTACACGCTGCCGTCGGCGGCGGCCTCGATCGCGATCAACACCGTGTCGGGCATGTTCGGCTCGGTCGCGTACGGGTTCGTGAGCGATCTGCTGTTCGCCGGGCGCCGCCCGCCGGCGACGCTGGTGTTCGGGATCCTCGAGGTGATCTCGCTGCTGGTGCTGTTCCACGGGCCGCGCAACCCCGTCGTGCTCACCGCCGCGCTGTTCGTCTACGGCTTCACCCTCGCCGGCATCCTCGCCGTGCTCGGCGGCCTGCTCGCGGTCGACGTCTCGTCAAGCGCGCGGCCGGGATGGCGATGGGCTTCATCGGGTTCATCTCGTACCTCGGCGCGGCGGTCCAGGAAAGCTCTCCGGCATGTTCCTCAAGGCCCACACGGTGATCGGCGCCGACGGCACCAAGCACATCGACGACTGGTCCGCGCCGATCGCGCTCTGGATCGGCGGCTCGGTCGCGAGCCTGCTGCTGGCGGCGACGCTCTGGCGGGTTCGACCGCGGGAATAGCGAATGGAACGCCGCGCTCGTCGCGGTCGGCGCCGCGCCCGGCGACCGCCGTCCCGGCACCGGATGACTTCGCGGCGGAAATCCGCGATGCTCGCGCGACCCGAACCTCACTCCACCACCCCGGAACCCGACCATGAAGCGCATGCTCTGGCTGATCCCGATCCTGCTTGCTCGTCGGTGCGGCGCCGCGCGCCACCACGACCGACCCCGAGCGTTACCTCGCCGGTTTCATCGATCCGTCGGCGAAGCCCGGCGACGACTTCTTCCAGTACGCGGTCGGCAAGTGGCTGCGCGAGCACCCGATTCCGGCCAACGAGCGCGCGTGGGGGATCGGGCGCGTGGTCCAGGAGGAGACCTACCAGCGCCTGGTCGGCATCAGCCGCACGGCGGCGGCGAACGCGCATGCGACGCGCGGCAGCAACGAACAGAAGATCGGGGACTTCTGGCACGCGTCGATGGACACGATCACGATCGCGAAGCAGGGGATCGCGCCGCTGCGCCCCGAGTTCGCGCGCATCGATTCAGTGCGCGACCGCGCCAGCCTGCTCCGGACCATCGGCCGGCTCCAGTACCTCGGCGTCGGCGCGCTCTACGGTATGTACATCTTCCAGGACGAGAAGAGCAGCGACCGTTACGCGCGTCCACCTCTATCAGGGCGGCCTCGGGCTGCCTGACCGCGACTACTACTTCGACTCGGACGACCGCACGCGCATGCTGCGCACCGAGTACGTGGTCCACGTCGGCGCGCATGTTCGAGCTGCTCGGTCGACGACACCGCGACCGCGCGCCGCGACGCCGGCGTGGTGATGAGCATGGAGACCGAGCTGGCGGGCGCCTCGCGCAAGCTCGCGGATCTCCGGGACCCGATCGCCAACTACAACGCCATGGCGGTGGACTCGGTCACGCTGGGCCTGACCCCTCGATCCGCTGGCGCCAGATGCTCGAGGACAGCCACATCAAGAGCCTCGACCGCGTGATCGTGGGGCAGCCCGAGTTCTTCAAGCAGGTCGAGGCCACGCTCGGCGCGCACTCGCATCGACGAGTGGAAGACCTACCTGTCGCTGGCAGCTCGTCAACACCTTCGCCTCGAAGCCGGTGGAAAGTTCGACGACGAGAACTTCCACTACTACGGCACGATCATGAACGGCACGCCGGAGCAACGGCCGCGGTGGAAGCGGATGCTCGACGAGGAGGAGGCCTACCTCGGTGACGCGCTCGGCCAGCTCTACGTCCAGCGCTACTTCTCGCCCCGGACCAAGGCAGCGCTACGAGCGGCTCACCGACGAGATCTTCGCGGCGTTCCGCGAGCGGATCCAGCAGCTCGACTGGATGAGCGAGCCCACCAAGCAGCGCGCGCTGCACCAAGCTCGACGTCGGTCACCAAGAAGGTGGGCTACCCCGAGCGCTGGCGCGATTACTCGACCTTCGACGTGCAGCGCGGCTCCTTCCTCGGCAACGTGCGTGCGCGGGAACGCCTGGCGTAGCGACTTCTACATCGCCAAGCTGTACAAGCCGGTCGACCGCACCGAGTGGGAGATGACGCCGCAGACCTACAACGCCTACTACAACCCGTCCAACAACGAGATCGTCCTGCCCGCCGCCGCCTTCATCCTGCCCGGCATCGCCGACTCGCTGGTCGACGACGCGATCGTCTACTCCTACGCGGGCGGCACCACGATCGGGCACGAGATCACGCACGGCTTCGACGACGAGGGCCGGCAGTTCGACGAGCACGGCAACCTCGTGAACTGGTGGACGCCGAAGGACGAGCAGGAGTTCAAGGCACGCAGCCAGCGCATCATCCGTCAGTTCGACGGCTACGTCGTGGTCGACAGCCTGCACGTGCAACGGCGACGCCACCCAGGGCGAGAACATCGCCGACCTCGGCGGCATCCAGCTCGGCTGGGACGCCTTCCAGAAGAGCCGGCAATACCAGGAGGGCAAGCCGATCGGCGGCCTGACGCCGTCCCAGCGCTACTTCATCGGCTGGGCGCTCGGCTGGATGAACCAGCTGCGTCCCGAGAATCTCGCGGTGCGGGTCAAGACCGACGTCCACGCGCCGAGCTTCCTGCGCGTGATCGGCCCGGTCTCGAACATGACGCCGTTCTACCAGGCCTACGGGGTCAAGCCGGGCGAGCGCATGTACCGCGCCGACTTCGGTGCGCGTCGCGATCTGGTGAGGCGACGCAGCCCGAGACGTGAAGACGAGCCGCGGCGCACGCCGCGGCTCGTCTCGTGACGTCCTCGAGATCCGTGGACGCTAGCCGGTCATCGCGCGATCGGTGATCTCGAGGCCGCGATCGATCACCGCGAACACCTCGCGTAGCTGCGCTTCGGTGACGGTGAGCGGCGGGTTGGTGTGGAGGAAGTTGTACCAGGTGAAGTTGAAGACCCCCTGGTCCTTGAGGAACGTCGAGAGCTGCGCCATCTCCGGGCTGCCGCCGCCGTAGGGCGCCATCGGCTCCTTGGTCTTCTGGTTCTTGACCAGCTCGAGGCAGCCGAACAGGCCGATCGAGCGCACGTCGCCGACCGACGGGTGCTTGGCCTTCATGTCGGCGTGGAGCTGCGCCATCACCGCGCCCATCCGCCGCGAGTTGCCGACGATGTCGTCGTCCTTCATCACCTTGAGCGTCGCCACCGCCGCCGCCAGGCACATCGGATGGGCGTTGTAGGTGAGCCCGCCGTAGAACACGCGCTCCTTGTAGAAGTCGGCGATCTTGTGATTGATCGCGAGCGCGCCGAGCGGGAGGTAGGCCGAGGTCAGCCCCTTCGCCATCGTCATGAGGTCGGGAACCACCTTCCAGTGGTCGACCGCGAACCAGGCGCCGGTGCGGCCGAGCCCCGCCATGACCTCGTCGGCGATCAGCAGGATGCCGTGCTTGTCGCAGAGCTCGCGCAGGCCCTGCAGATAACCATCGGGCGGGACCAGGATGCCGTTGGTCCCGGTCACGGGCTCGAGGAAGAACGCGGCCACGGTCTGCGGGCCCTCGTACATCAGCACCTCCTCGATCTGGTCGAGGCACTTGCGCGCGAACACCTGGTCGCTGTCGCCCTCGCGGTGGAGCGGGTTGCGATAGGCGTAGGGATCGAAGATCCGCACCACGCCGTGCATCCCGGGCTCGCTGGCCCAGCGGCGATGGTCGCCGGTCAGCGTGATCCCGCCGGCGGTGGCGCCGTGATAGGAGCGGTAGCGGGTGATGATCTTGTGCCGGCCGGTGAAAGCGCGCGCCATCTTGATCGCGCTCTCGTTGGCCTCGGCGCCGCCGAGCGTGAAGAAGAAGCGGTCGAGACCCTGGGGCGTGACGGTGGCGAGCTCGCGGCCGATCTCGGCGCGCACGCGGGTGGCCATGCCGGGGCCGGCATAGACCAGCTCGTCGGCCTGCGCCTTGATCGCCTCGATCACGCGCTTGTCGCCGTGGCCGATGTTGACGCACATGAGCTGCGAGTTCAGATCGAAGTAGCGCTTGCCGTCGGCGTCCCAGAAGTACACGCCCTCGGCCTTCACCATCGGGATCGGCTTCACGGCGCCCTGCGCCGACCACGAGAAGAACGTGTGCTCCTTGGTGAGCGACACGATCTGTTCGGCGCTCATTTCCGGGATGAACGTCTCGGTGCCCATGAAGCCTGGTCCTTTCTGAGCGTGCTCGCCGGGCGGGACACGAACCTCGTGCGCTCGACCGGGAGATCCTAAGTGACCCGCGCGGCGTCCGCCGCGGCTAGGCGTTCAGCTCCTTGCGCATGGACACGAGACGTAGCGAGTCTCCCGAGTCCAGCGGCTGATCGACCTCGACGCCGGGAGTGTAGCCCCTGCGACGCATAGAAGTGCACGCCGGTGAGCGTGGCCATCAGCTCCATCGCCCGGAACCCGGCGCGCGCGGCCTCGTCCTCGCAGCGGGCGAGGAGCGTGCGGGCGATCCCCGAACGGGCGCATGCCGGGCCGACGAAGAACGCCCGCACGCGGGTCGGCCTCGGCGCCGGGGTCGAGCCGGCTCGGGTCGCGCTCGGCGAAGGCGTCGCCACCGAAGCGGGTCCGCCCTCAGGCTCCAGCCCCCGCACCCGACGATCCGGCCCTCGTGCTCCGCGACGAAGTAGGTGCCGTCCTCGATCAGCTGGCGGTCGACCCCGAACACGCCGGCGAGCGCGCCGCGGATCTGCTCGGGCGTGTAGTCGGCGGCGGCCGAGCCCGGTCGCCGAGGCGACGATCAGCGCCTTCAGCGTTGAAACGTCGTCGAGCGTGGCGAGCCGGAGCGCCGGCAGGGTGGCGCGGGTGCTCACGGCACCGGCTTCGCGTGCTCGAGGCCGACCGTGGTCAGGATCCAGGCGTAGTCGAAGGCGACGTCGTGCAGCGCGTCGTAGCGGCCGCTCGAGCCGCCGTGCCCGCCGCCCATGTTGCAGCGGAAGAGCAGCGGGTTCGTGTCGGTCTTGAGCGTGCGCAGGCGCGCGACGAACTTGGCCGGCTCCCAGTAGCCGACCTGGCTGTCGTTCAGGCTGGTGCGGATCAGGATGCTCGGATAGGGCCTGGCCGCGAGGTTGTCGTAGGGCGAGTAGGCGCGGATCCAGCGGTACTGCTCGGCGAGCTTGGGATTGCCCCACTCCTCGAACTCGCCCACGGTGAGCGGCAGCGACTCGTCGAGCATCGTGTTGATCACGTCGACGAACGGCACCTGCGCGACCACGCCCTTCCACAGGATCCGGGCGCAGGTTGGTCACCGCGCCCATCAGCAGCCCGCCGGCGCTGCCGCCCTGGATCACCAGGCGATCGCTTGCGCTGTCACCTTCTGCGCGATCAGGTGCTCGGCGCAGTCGATGAAGTCGGTGAACGTGTTCATCTTGGTCGCCATGCGCGCCGGCCTCGTGCCAGGTCTCGCCGAGATCGCCGCCGCCGCGGACGTGCGCGATCGCGAAGACCATCGCCGCGGTCGACCAGGCTGAAGCGGTTCGAGCTGAAGGTGACGTCCGAGGGATGCCGTAGGAGCCGTAGCCGTAGAGCAGGCACGGCGCCGATGCCGTCGCGCGGCGTGCCCTTGCGATGGAGCAGCGTGATCGGCACCTGCACCCCGTCGCGCGCGGTGGCCCACTCGCGCTCGACCGCGTAGCGGGAGGGATCCCAGCCACCCGGGACCTCGGTGCGCTTGAGCAGCGTCGACTCGAGGGTCGGCGAGATCGAGGTCGTAGACCGAGGCGGGGTCAGGAACGACTGGTAGGTGTAGCGGAACGCGCGCGCGTCGAACTCGGCGTTGGTCGACGCCTGCGCGGTGTAGGCGGGATCGCTAAACGGCACCGGCCGCCGCGCGCCGGTCTCGGGGTTCAGCACGGTGATCCCGGGGAGCCCGTGCTCGCGCTCGACCAGCACCACCGCGTTCTTGAAGCAGACCGCGCGCGACAGCATCACGTCGGGACGGTGCGGCAGCACCTCGGTCCAGTGGGCGGGGTCGGGAGCGTCGACCGGCGCGGTCACGAGGCGGAAGTTCTGCCCCGATCGTTGACGCGGATCCAGAAGCGGTCGCCGCGGTGATCGACGTAGTACTCGCGATCCTGACGCGCGGCACCAGCACCTTCCACTCGGACCGCGGAGCCGCCGCCGGCAGCACCGCGACCTCGGAGGTGGTGTGGCTGCTCCGGGTCTGGACGATCCACTCGCGGCTTCGCGTCGCCGCGACGTCGAGCTCGAACCGCTCGTCCTTCTCCTCGTACTGGAGTTCGTGCGCGGCTTCGCCGAGAACGTGGCGGTAGAGGCGGTTGCTCCGCTTCGAGACCCGTCCTCCTGACGTAGAACAGCGTGCGACCGTCGGCGGCCCACGCCACCGAGGTCACGCGCTCGGCCTGGTCGGGCAGATTCCGGCCGGTGCCGAGGTCCTTGACGTGGAGGACGTACTGGCGATAGCCGGTGCTGTCCGTGGTGTAGGCGAGCCGCGTCCCGTCGGGGCTCGGCTCGAAATCGCCGATCGCCATGAAGCGGTGGCCCACCGCCATGGCGTTGACGTCGATCAGCACCTCCTCGGGCGCGTCCATGGTTGCCGCGGCGGCGGCAGAAGAACGAGTACTGCCGACCCTCCTCGGTGCGCGTGTAATAGAGGTAGTCGCCCCTCCGGTAACGGCACCGCGAGGTCGGTCTGCTTGATGCGCGACAGCATCTCGGCGTAGATCGACTCCCGCAGCGGCTGGGCGCCGGCGGTCATCGAGTCGGTGTACGCGTTCTCCTCCTCGAGGTACTGGACGACCTCGGGGTCGCGCTTGTCACGCAGCCACGCGTAGTCAGTCGGCGCGCGTCTCGCCATGGAGCGTGACGGGATGGGGAACGCGCGGACGCGCGGCGGCGTGGCGGCGGTGCGGGCGATCGAGGTCATGGGCGAGAGCGCGCCGAGAACGACGGCCACGGCGCATGGCGTGAGTGCGATTCGGAAGAGCGACATGGATCGTGGCTCCTGCGGGTCGAGCGTCCAGCGGTCACGGACGACCAGAGTACACGATTGGAGATCACCACCGGATCGCCTGCTAATCTGCCGGCCCTCAGCGGACGAATCCCGCCACCGCGCTCCGTGGCGGGCGAAAGACCACCAGGGAGGGAGGCAACGATGAGGAACGCGATCGAGGTGTTCCGCCGATGACCCCATCCCGTGCACGCGAAGGGACGCTTCGAGGCGGTCATCGTCGCCAATCGGCGGCGCGGAGGACAAGGTCGACGGCGAGGCCATCCTCAAGCGCTTCGTCAGGCTGTGCGGCGGCCGGTCGGCCCGGATCGCCGTCATTCCGACCGGCCTCCGAAGCGCGCGGCACCGGCCGGCGCTACGAGGACGTTCCGCGACCTCCGGGCCGAGAAGGTGTGGGTGCTGCCGTTCGAAACCCGGAGCCCAGTGCGAGGACGCCGAGGAGCTCAAGGTGCTCGAGAAGGCCAACGGCGTGTTCCTCACCGGCGGCAACCAGCTCCGCCTTCGACCACGCTCGGCGGCACGAGCTGCGCGAAGCAGCGCTGCGCACCATGAACGCCGCCGGCGTGCACGTCGCCGGCACCTCGGCGGGCGCCGCGTTCCTCTCGGAGCACATGATCGCCTTCGGTGACGAGGGCTCGACCCCGCGCGCCGGCATGGTCTCGCTGGCGCCGGGACTCGGCCTCACCAACCGGGTGATCGTCGACCAGCACTTCCGCCAGCGTGACCGTCTCGGCCGCCTGATGTCGGCGGTGTCGCTCAACCCGTTCGCCGTCGGGATCGGGCCTCGACGAGGACACCGCGGCGTTCATCGGTCCCGACGACGTCCTGGAGGTCGAGGGGAGCAACGCCATCACCGATGGTCGACCCTCCGCACCTCGAGTTCTCGTCGATGGGGTCGGTGGCGCCGTGGGGAGCCGGTGACGATGATCGGCGCCAAGCGTGCACATCCTGGTCCGTGGCGGCGAGCTTCAACCTCGCGACCCGCCAGGCGTCGGCGGTGCGCGCGGAGACCGGCGAGTAGCGCCGGTCGAACACCGGACGATCGGTCCGGCAACGCACCGCGGCGCGGCGCGGGGAACAGAAGTGATCGCCATGGATGGCATCGACTCGGGGATGCCATGAAGCGTGCTCGACACCTCCAGTCTATCTCGGACCGAGCGCTCTACGCGCGCTTTCCGGTGATCCGCTTCACCGTCGACCTCGGCGAGCTCGAGCAGTGGCCGACCGGCCGGCTCGGGCCCGCGGCTTCGTCGACGCGCTGCTGGCGGCCGCTGCCGGGCTTGCGCGAGCACGGCTGCTCGTACGACGGTGCCGGGCGGCTTCGTCGCGCCGCCTGACGGAGGACGAGCGGCACCTGGCTCGGCCACGTGCTCGAGCACGCCGCGATCGAGCTGCAGAACGTCGCCGGCGCGCGACGTCACCTTCGGCAAGACCCGCTCGGCCGGGCGAGCCCGGCCACTACCACGTCGTGCTTCGAGTACGAGCAGGCCGAGGTCGGCATGGAGGCGGGGCGGCTCGCGCTCGCGCTGCTGCACCGCGCTGCTGCCCGAACGAGCTGCGCCGCCCGACGACGCGCTGCCGGCGGGCTTCGACTTCGCCGACGGCGCGCGACGACCTCATCCGCATCGCGCAGCGACGCGCGCTCGGGCCCGAGCACCGCCGCGCTGGTGCGCGCCGCCGAGGAGCGCGACATCCCGTGGCTGCGGCTCAACAGCTAGCAGCCTGATCCAGTTCGGACACGGCAAGCTACCAGCGCCGCATCCAGGCGACGGTGACCAGCGAGACGCGCCACATCGCGGTCGAGATCGCCTCCGACAAGGAGGAGACCAACCGCATCCTCGGCGACCTCGGCCTGCCGGTGCCGCAGCAGACGGCTGGTCTACAGCGACGAGGAGGCGGCCGCGGCGGCGGTCAAGCTCGGCTTCCCGGTGGTGGTCAAGCCGCTACAACGCGCAACCACGGCCGCGGCGTGTCGCTCCACCTCGAGCGACGACGCCCACGTGCGCGAGGCGTTCCGAGCAGGCGCGCGAGCACAGCCGCGCGGTGATGGTCGAGACGTTCATCACACGGCCTCGACCACCGCATGCTGGTGGTCAACGGCGAGCTGATCGCCGTGGCGCGGCGCGAGCCCGGACACGTGGTCGGCGACGGCGCGCACACCGATCGAGCAGCTGGTCGAGATCGCGAACCAGGATCCGCGGCGCGGCATCGGCCACGAGAAGGTCCTGACGCGTCTCGAGCTCGATCATCAGGCCGAGCGCTGCCTCCGCGACGCCGGCCTGGCGCACGACTCGGTTCCGGACGCCGGACGCAAGGTCGTACCTGCGGCTCACCGGCAACCTCTCGACCGGCGGCACCGCGATCCGACGTGACCGGACGTCGTCCATCCCGACAACGCCGAGATGGCGGTGCGCGCCGTCGAAGGCGATCGGCCTCGACGTCGGCGGCGTCGACTTCCTGACCGCGCGACATCGCGGTCTCCTACAAGGAGGGCGGCGGCGCGATCTGCGAGATCAACGCCGCGCCGGGATTCCGCATGCACGTCGCGCCGAGCGAGGGCACGCCGCGCGACGTCGCCGGTCCGGTGATGGACATGCTGTTCCCGCCCGGCAGCGCCGAGCCGCATCCCGATCGCGTCGATCACCGGCACCAACGGCAAGACCACCACGGCGCGCATGCTGGCGCACGTCTTCAAGCTGCGCGGCCACCACGTCGGGCTCACCACCACCGACGGCGTCTACATCGACGGCCAGCTCACGGTGAAGGGCGACATGACCGGACCGGTCGCCGGCGCGGATGGTGCTGCGCGACCCGTCGGTCGGACGTCGCCGATGCTCGAGACCGCGCGCGGCGGGCTGCTGCGCCGCGGCATGGGCTACCGCAAGTGCGACGGTCGGCGCGGTGCTCAACGTCGCCGTCCGACCACCTCGGCCTCAAGGGCATCGACACGCTGGAGCAGCTGGCCGAGGTCAAACGCATCGTCATCGAGGTGGCGCATGGACACCGCGGTGCTCAACGCCGACGACCCGCTGCTGCCTGCAAGATGGCCGACTACTCGAGCGCCCGGCACGTCTGCTACGTGACCATGAACATCGATCACCCGCTGGTGAAGGAGCACATCCGCGCCGGCGGCCGCGCGGTGGTGCTCGAGGCAGGGCATCAACGGCCACATGATCACGCATCTACGACAACGGGCGCGCACATTCCGCTGCTGTGGACGCACCTCGATCCCCGCCACGCTCGAGGGCCGGGCGCTGCACAACGTGCAGAACGCGATGTTCGCCGCCGGCGATGGCGTTCAGCATGGGCGTCAAGCTCGAGGACATCCGCCACGGCCTGCGCACCTTCGACACCAGCTTCTTCCAGACCCCGGACCGGATGAACATGCTTCGACGAGCACTCCGCTTCAAGGTGATCCTGGACTGCACGGCACAAGCCTGGCCGGCGGCGGTCGGCGATGTACGATCTGGTCCCGCGGCTCGAGATCGGGCGGCCATGCGTGCTGGCGGCGTCCCGGCGACCGGCGCGACGAGGACGTCCTCGATCGCCCCACTGCGGGCGGCGGCGGTTTCCACCGCTACATCTGCCGTCGCGACTGACGGCGCTGCGCGGTCGCAAGCCCTGACGAGATCCCCGCCCTGCTGCGCTCGGGATTGATCAGCCGGCGTTCGCCGCAGGCGATCCGTCTCGCGCCGGACGAGCGAGGCGGTGGATGCCGCCCGGGCCGCCGCATGGCGCGGCCCGGCGATCTGCGTCCTGATCGTTCGGCGACGATCTGACGCGAAGCTGGAAGCAAATCGTCCATTTCCATCCGGAACAATGCGATGCGCGCACTGACGGCGCCGCGGCGTCGCTTACATCGAGCGCTGCCGCCGCCACGAGCTGCCGGCCGACGAGGCGAACGCCTGATCCGCGACGAACGCGGTGTGCGGCTGGCGCGGGAGACCGAGGAGTGAGTCGGTCGAGGGCTCGACATGCGATCGCGCACCGGCCGCGCTACGACGCGCGTCCTCGATAGACGCTCACCGGGCCAGCCTGCTGCTGGACCGTCCCGGCGCCATCCTCGAGGTTCGCACCGTGGGCCTCGACGTCGAACGGGCGATCGACCGCTGGCGCTTCCACGCCCGGCGCTATGCTCGACGGCACTGGGCTGGCCGGGCGAACACGCTGGCGCACCGCGTCTCGCGGGCGGCATACGCTCGCGTTCACGGCGCCGATCGACGCGCTCTGCTGCCGCGACCGGCGTCAACGAGTGGGGCGGTCCGCGGCCCAGCGATCTCGGTGACAGCCGGCGTCCATCGCGCCGCACGACGAGCGACGTGCGCGCACGCGCTGCGCTGCGCGCCGCCGCGACGAGAGCGAGCCCGGCGCTGCTCGCGCTCGCCGCCGCGGCCGAGACCGCGCGGGCTCACGTTTCTCTCCGACGACCAAGGCGCGTCTCGGTCGGCCTCGGCGCCGGCTCGCGCGCCTGGCCCACGATCGAAGCTGCCCGCATCGCCGGATCGCGTGCGGTGGACCGACCTCCACGACGTTCCGGTCGCGCTGGTCACCGGCACCAACGGCAAGACCACGACCGTCCGCCTGCTCGGAGCGATGGCGCGCGCGCCGGCCGCGTGGCGGGCAGTGACCTCGACCGACCGCGTCGACGTGGGAGAGGACGACGTGGCGGTCGGCGACTACTCGGGCCCGAACGGCGGGCGCACCGTGCTAGCGCGACCGCCGCGTCGAGCTGGCGTTCCTCGAGGTCGGCGCGCGGCGGCATCCTGCGCCGCGGCCTGCCGCGTGATGCGCGCGCGACGCGCGCTCGTCGACCAACGTCGCCAACGACCACCTCGGCGAGTGCTTGGCATCTTCGACGTCGACGCCCTGGCCGACGCCAAGCTGGTGGTCGCGAAGGCGGTCGGACCGGCGGGTCGCGTGGTCCTCAACGCCGACGACCCGCGCTGCTCGAGCGCGGCCTCGCGCTCGACGGCCGGTCACCTGGTTCACGCTCGACCCCGGCCACGCGACGGTCGCGCGAGCACGCAGGCGCGCGGAGGCGACGCCGTCGTGCTCTGGACGGACGACACGCTGGTGCTCTATCGCGGAAACCAGCGCCACGCGGTCGCGCGTCTGGACGAGGTGCCGATCGCGGTCGGCGGCGCGGCACGGCACAACGTCGCCAACGCGCTCGGCGCGATCGCTGCCGTCGCCGCACTGGCCCTGCCCTGACGCCGCGATCGTCGCCGGACTGCGCGCCTTCGACAGCTCGCCGGAGGACGAATCCCGGACGCGCGCAACCAGTGGGATCCTGAACGGCGTGCGCGTGATCGTCGACTTCGCCCACAACCCCACGGCATCGAGCGCCCTGGCCGCGATGGCGAGCGCCGTTCCGGCCACCCGGCTGCGGCATCGTCGATCGGCCAGGCCGGCGACCGCGACGACGATCGATCGCCGACTTCGCGCGCGCCGCGTGGTCGATGCGACCCGGATCGGGTCTTCATCAAGGAGATGACGAAGTACCTGCGCGGCCGCGAGCCGGGTGCGATCACGGAGATCATCGAGCTCGAGCTGCCGCGCTCGGGGCGGCGGGCGGGATCCTGACCCGCCACGACACCGAGATCGAGGCGGTGCGTGCGGCGCTCGCCTGGGCGCGCCCCGGCGATCTGCGTTGCTCGCTCACCGTCCACGCCGATCGCGACGCGGTCATCGACCCGGTCGCGACGCTCGAGCGCTCGCAGCTGGTCGGCGCGGCGAGCCGCTGATCGGCGCGTCTTGACCGCTTGTCGTCGCGGCCTCGTCAGTTATCTTAGGTCCGGCGCCCGGGCCGATGCGCGTCGGGATCCCGTTCCGGATCGAGCGGAGGCGCGACATGTGGTTCACGAGATCGGTCGTGGTTGGTCCTCGCCGTGCTGTCGTTCACCCTGGTCTCCTGCCGCCGGCCGATGAAGGCGCCCCTGCACCAGCCCTTCGATCTCCACGTCGGACAGGGGGCGCGTTTCTGAAGACCGACCTCGAGCTCTACTTCCGGCGCGTCGCCGCCGACAGCCGCTGCCCGCGACGCGCAGTGCATCACCGCCGGGGAAGCCCGGGTGACCTTCGACGGGCGGATCAACCAGGGAATGCCGGAGACCTTCGACGCCCGTACTTCCTGCCCGCGGCGGGGCGAGCCGGACCTCGACCACGTTCCGCGCGTACGACGGCTACCGCATCCGTCTGCTCGAGCTCGAGCCGTATCCCGTCGCCGGCGGGGCCGTCGACACCACGGCGTACGTCGCGACACTGGTGGTCGAGAAGCGCCGACGCACCTCAGACCCGCGCGGCGACGATCGGCGGCGACCTCCGTCGCCCTCGAGCGCGATCGGGTTGGTCTTCGTGCTGCCGCCGCCGCTCGACGCGACCAGCTCCGTGGATGTCGTCTGCGCCGACGCCGAACGCGCCGAGACGCGGCAGCTTCGAGACGCCGGGGTCCAGTCCTCGAGCCGCTCGACCAGTTGCTCGGGGCCGGTCGCGACGTCGATCGCGCCCGGTGACCGGCACCTCGAGGATCGCTCCCGCGCGCGCGTAGCGGCGCAGCGCATCGCTCCTCGGGATCGCGCGCCCGCAGCGCCCGCACGTTCACCGCGGTGTGCGGCGGCGAGCAGCGTGCCGCAGGCGACGCCGTGCGGCACCGCCGTGGCGCGCACCGAGCGGGGAGGAGAGACCGTGCGACGATCCCGAGGCCGGCGTGGCGCGAGCGTGATGCCGAGCAGCATCGCCGCGTACGCCATCGCAGCGCGCGTCTCGCGCGGATCGCGCGTGCCTGTGGCCGGGGACCAGGCCGTCGCGCGCCGCCGCCAGACTGCGCTCGGCGAGCGCGTCGGTGAGCGCTGAGGCGACCGCGCGACGTACGACTCGAGCAGCTGGGTCAGGGCGTCCGCTGCCGTCCGCCGCCGCGTAGCGCGCGCGGGCAGGTCTCGAGCAGATCGGGATCGACCACCGCCCAGCGCGCGACCAGGTCCTCGTGGCGGAACGAGCGCTTGAAGGCGCCCGCTCCGGTCCGGCTCAGCACCGCGTTGCGCGAGGTCTCGCTGCCGGTTCCTGCGGTCGTCGGCGCGGCGAGGAACGGCGTCGCGACGGTCCCGCGTAGGGGAGCCCGGCGCCGACCTCCTCGAGATGGTCCATCACCGAACGGCCGGAGACGAGCAACCCCGCCACCGCCTTGGCGGCGTCGAGCACGCTGCCGCCGCCGATGCCGACCACCGCGTCGATCCCGGTCGCGCGGTGCTCGCGCACCGCGTCATCGACCACTCCGGGCGAGGCTCGCCCGCGACCGTGAGTAAACGTGCGCAGGTCGAGGCCCTGGGCGGCGAACGATTCGAACAGCGCGCGCGCCGTGCACCGAGTCGCGCAAGGAGCGCCGACCGGTGACGAGCAGGACGCGCGGTCCGAACGACGCTGCAGAGCGCGGGCAGCCGGCCGCGGCGCCCGGCGCCGGAAGACGATGCGCGGGATGCGGCCGAAGTTCGAACGGCGCGATCACGGACACGGGTCACGAGCCGACGAGACGCGGCTCGCGCATCCGGTATCGCATCGGGATACGGTCGGCGGCCATCCAGCCCCTGGACCGCATCGCGCCAGGTCCGGTAGTGGTTGGTGAGGCGGTAGGCCCGATCGCCGCGTCGCCGCGGAAGATCCCGAACAGCACGAAGCGGGTCTGGGTCGTCCTCCCGCTGGAGGACGCCGGAAGCGCAGGTTCCCGGGCTGCCTCGCACCGAGCCGATGATGGCTGAGACGGGTGGCGGCGATGAACTCTCTGACGTGCTCGGGCTTCACGTGCACTATGCACCAAGGTGACGCGGATGGCGACCTCTTCGTTCGGAGTGGAACGGCGCGCGTGGGGACGCGCGGCAGGATAGCAGCCGGGACGGACTCCCTCGACGGTTCCGCACTGGTCGGGTGGATGCGCGCGCCGGGCGTCCGGCGCCTGACTTCGTTCGTCTCGAACGATAGTTTGCCGCCCGCGCCGCGCGTACGGGCGCCTCGGTCCGCGACCTGACTTCCAACGTTTTTCCGCTCGCGGCTATCGGAGACCACCGATGATGCTGCCCCTCTACCGTCCGGCCAGACTCTCGGCCCCCGCTCGCGCTGTGGGCGCTCCTGCTCCCGGCCGCGAGTCGCGCCGCCGATCCCAAGCCGGGCCCGCCGCTCACCATCGTCCGCGCGACCGGGTGCGATCGACGGTGGACGGCGACCTGATCGATCCGGGATGGCAGGGCGTTCGCCGGAATCACCACTCCGGTTCGAGACCCGCGTGGGCGACAACGTCGAGCCGCAGGTGGGGAACGTCGCCTACCTGGCGTACGACGACGACTACTTCTACGCCGGCGTTCCGGTTCGAGGACCCGAATCCCACGGGCATCCGCGCCGCTCGGCGACCACGACGCGGTGCCGTCGTCCACCGACTACGCCGGCGTCATCGTCGACAGCCGCAACGACGGCAAGACCGCGCAGATGTTCCTCGCCAACCCGCGCGGCGTGCAGTACGACGCGCTCAGCAGCGACGTCACGGGCGAGGACAACTCGCCGGACTACTTCTGGGACGCGGCCGGCAAGATCACCGCCGACCGGCTGGAACGCTCGAGATCCGCGTGCCGTTCTCGTCGCTGCGCTACACGCGACACCGCCCAGCCGACCTGGGGCATCCTGCTCTACCGCAACTACCCGCGCGACCGGCGCTACCAGTTCTTCAGCGCGCGGCTGCCGCGCGACGTCAACTGCTTCATCTGCAACTCGAGCAAGCTGACCGGCCTCGCCGAGCCTGCCGCACGGCTCGCACCTCGTGGTCGGCGCCGTTCACGACCGGCATCGCAGCGACCGCGCCCGCCGACGACGGCCTGCTCGGCACTCCGCTCGAGGACGAGCGAGTGCGAAGCCGGACGTCGGCGCGGACGTGAAGTGGAACCCGCTCGCGAGTGCGGCGATCGACGCCACGGTCAACCCCGACTTCTCGCAGATCGAGTCCGACGCCGCCCAGATCGTCGGCCAACGAGCGCTTCGCGCTGTCCTATCCCGAGAAGCGTCCGTTCTTCCTCGAGGGCGTCGACCTGTTCTCGACGCCGATCCAGGCGGTGTACACGCGCACGATCACCTCGCCGCGCGGCGGGCTGCGCGCCACCGGGCGCGCGCGGCTCGCTCGTCTCACCGCGCTCGTCACCCACGACCGCGGCGGCGGCGTGGTCGTGCTGCCGGACCGCAGGGATCGGACGTCGCGCCTCAGGATTTCGCCTCGGACGTCGGCATCGCGCGCGTCGCGCCGCGACTTCGGCTCATCGTTCGTGAGCGCGCTCTTCACCGGACGCGCGATCGAGGGCGGCGGCGACAATTTCGTCGGCGGTCCGGACTTCCAGTGGCGTCCCGACCCGTCGAACAACGTCACCGGCCAGGCGCTGTGGAGCCGGAGTCGCACGCCGAACCGGCCCGACCTCGCCGCCGAGTGGGACGGCCGCACGCTCGAGGACCGGGCGCTCCTGCTCTACGGCCAGCACGGCTCGACCCACTTCGACTGGTTCCTCCAGGGGCTGGACGTCGGCCCGGACTTTCCGCACCGACGACGGCTTCGTGCCGCAGGTCGGCTACCGCGAGGCCTTCCTCGAGACCGGCCTCACCGCGCGACCCAGATGACGCGTTCTTCTCGCGCATCCGTCTGTTCACGGTCGACTGGGCGGACTGGGAGCCCGACGGTGATCTGCTGACCCGGCGCGTCTCGGTGGGCACCGGCATGGACGGCCAGCTCAACAGCTTCACTCGCATCGAGCTCAACCGCGACGAGTTCCTGGTGGGCCACGAGATCCTCCAGCGCTTCCGTCCGCGCGTGTACTCGCGAGGCGAGCCCCGGCCGGCTGCTCAACTACTTCATCGTCGACAGCTACTTCGGCGACGAGGTCGACTTCGAGAACGCGCGCGAGGGCAGCGGCGTCACCCTGTCGAGCCAGGTGATCCTCCGGCCGAGCACGCACCTCGAGCTGAACCTGATCGCCAGCCGGCGCTGGCTCGACATCGACGAGCCGACCGAGTCGGGCCGGCTGTTCACCGCCGAGGTCGAGCGGGCGCGCGCCACCTGGTCGTTCAACTCGCGCTCGTTCGTGCGCCTGATCGGCCAGTAGCGAGCGCACGCGGCGCGACACGTCGCTCTATCACTCGGGGAGGACCGGCCGAAGAGCGAGGCGGCTCACCGGCTCGGCGCTGTTCGCCTACAAGCTCAACTGGCAGACCGTGGTCTACGTGGGATATGGCGATGGTCGCGCAGTACCTGCGCGCCACCGACGCGCTCGAGGACATGGGCCACCAGGCCTTCGCCAAGATCTCCTACGCCTGGCAGCGGTAGGACTAGCGGTAGGACTAGAGCAGCGAGCGGATCCAGCCGCCGTCGACCGCGATCGAGGCGCCGGTGATGTAGCTCGCGCGCCGGAGGCCAGGAAGGCGGCGAGGGCGGCGAACTCGCGCGGCTCGCCGAGCCTTCCCATCGCGGATCTCGCGCTCCCAGCGCGCACGAACTCCTCCGGCGCGATGCGCTCGCGCTCGGCCATGGTGCGCGCCAGCTCGCCGACGCGCTCGGTCCGCGTGCAGCCCGGCATCAGGTTGTTGACGGTGACGCCGTCCGCCGCCACCTCGTTCGCGAGCGTGCGCGCCCAGCCGGTCACCGCGGCGCGGATGCTGTTCGAGAGCACCAGGTTGTCGACCGGCTGCTTCACCGCGATCGAGGTGATCGTTGAGGATGCGACCCCACCGTCGCGCGCGCATGCGCCGGCAGCACGCCACGCGCGAGCTCGAGCGCGCTGAACAGCGATCTGCCGCACGGCCGCCATCCACGCGTCGGGACCGTGCGCCTCGAGCGGCCGGCCGGCGGCCCGCCGCCGTTCGTGACCAGCACGTCGACGCGCTCGAAGCGGCGCGGTCGCCGTCTCGAGCAGTCAGGCAACGCTCGTCGGCGCGACCAGATCCGCGGTCACCGGCAGGCACCGGAACGCCGGTCGCGGACTCGATCTCGCGCGCGGTCGCCTCGAGCGCTCCGCCGCCGCGCGCGCAGAGCACGAGCGAGGCGCCTCGGCCACCAGCTCGTGCGCCACCGCGCGACCCAGCCACGCGCGACGCCGCCGCGACCAGCGCCACCTTGCCCGCGAGGCCGAGGTCGCACTTCAGTGTTCCGTGGTCGAAGCCATGTTCACGATCTCGCGGGCCCTCGTGGCGCACTGACTGCTGTTGCTCCTCCTCGAAGTATCTTCAAGATACGACTTCGTCGTCGCGCCTTGTCCTGCCCCACGATTGCTCCGCGAGGCCATGAACATGGCTTCGACCACGGAACACTACCTCCTCAGGTAGGCGTCGGTGCTGGTCAGAGCCAGTCCTGCCGCGGCGGGCAGAAGATGTCGACATCGACGCGTGTCCTCGAGCGCCTCGGCGCTGGTGCGGGACGTGGGACGGGATGCGGAGCACCTCGCCGTCGCGTAGGTCGAAGACCTGCTCGGGGTCGCCGACCCACAGGCGCAGCGCGCCGGTCGAGGATGTAGGTCAGCTGCTCGTTCTCGTGCTCGTGACGCGGCACGATCGCGCCACTGGGCGAGGTAGACGTGGGCGAGCATCACCCGCTCGCCGGTGATCAGCCGGCGCGACAGCCGATCGTTCACGACCTCCTTGGGCATGTCGTCCCAGCGAAAGAATGCCACGCCGTTCAGAGCTCATCCATCCTCCTCGTGGATCATGACCGCGCGGCGAGGGCCAGCATCGCGCGAGCGTCCGCGCGCGTGGCCAGCGCCTCGAGGTAGACTGCCCGGACCTCCGACGCCACGCGCGTCCAGTCGAAGCTCTCCGGCGGCCGCGCGGTTCCGCCGTCCCATCTCGCGCCGTCGCTCGGGCGAGCGCGCGAGCGCCGCGATCGCGCGGCCCAGCGCCGCAGGATCGCTCGGCGGCACGAGCACGGCCCCCTCGACGCCGATCAGATCGCGATAGCCGCGAATGTCGGAGCAGGCGATCGCGCGGCCCGAGGCCATCGCCTCGAGCAGCACGATCCCGAGACGACTCCTGTCCCAGCGACGGCGCGACGAACACGTCGCAGCGGCGATGAGCGCCTCGGCGAGCGCGGCTTCGGTCTCGACGATGCCGTGGAACGTGACGCCGGGGATCGCGCGCTGCGACGCACTCCAGCTCGCCGAGACCGATGACGTCGAGCGTCACCGCCAGCGTCTCGGGCGGCAGCCCGAGCAGCGCGTCGAGCAACACCGGAAGGCCCTTGCGCGGATCGCGCCAGTTGCCGACGAACAGGAGTCGCACCGGTGCGCCGGGCGCGATCGCGGCTCGTGCTCCGGTGGACGGAAGGTCGAGCACGGCACGCCGTTCGGGACCACCGGCAGGGGGCGGCGCCAGAACGGCGCGGCGTACTCGGCGGCCGCGGCCGAGACCGCGATCGCGGCGTCGAACCAGGGATAGAGGAGGGGTGCGAGAGCGCCCCGACCCATCACGGCTCACCGCGCCCTCGGTCTCCGCGTACATGTGGAAGGTCGCCACGCGCGCCGCCTGGGCGGGGAGCCAGGCCGCGTACCAGGGCAGGAGCGGGACCATCGGCTCGTGGACGTGAACGACGTCGAAGGCGGCCGCGCGTGAAGTAGTCGGCGACCTTGCCGGGGAGAGGAGCAGGGAGATGTAGTTCGCCGCACCGTTGGCCGGGATGTTGAGCGACGCCGCCGAAGCCGTGGATGCCGGGCTCGGCCGCAGGACCGCGGCGGGGCCCGACGATCTCGACCTCGTCCCCGGCCTCCCGCAGGGCGCGCGCCAGGTGCACCGCGTGCCGCCTTGACCCCGCCTTCCTCGGACGTCGTACGGCACCACGAGACAGATGCGAAGGGGGGACCGACCGGCTCGGCCATCTCGTTGTCATCCCTCATGACGAGCTGCGGCGGGGTGACGTTTGCGCGTTGCGGGCGCGAGTGTATAGTCGCCCTTCGGCAAAGCAAAGCGGGGCCGCGATCCCGGCGCGTCACTCGTCGCCAGGATCCACACTTTCCCGACCGAATGATCCCCACATGACGATCGGACCGGCGCTGACCGAGTCGAAACCGCGTTCACAAACTCCTTCGATCGTCACCGAGATCCCCGGGCCACGCAGCCGGGCACTCGTCGCCGCCGAATCGGTCCATCTCGCTCCGGGCATCCAGTCCATCGCCACGCTCAGCGGCATCGCGGTCGCGCGCGCGCGAGGGCTCGCTGATCGAGGACGTCGACGGCAACCGCTTCCTCGACCTCGCCGCCGGCATCTGCGTCAACGCGCTCGGGCACGGGCATCCGCGCTACCGCCGGGTCCTGAAGCAACAGATCGACGAGGTCACCGTCGGCTCGTTCACCACCATGCGGCGGGCCGTGGCGCTGGCGAAGATCGCCGAGCACACGCCCCCGGGTCTCGACAAGGTCCAGCTCTACTCGGGCGGCACCGAGGCGGTCGAGGCGGCGCATGCGTCTCGCCAAGTCGGCGACCGAGAAGTACGAGTTCCTGTCGTTCTGGGGCGGCTTCCACGGCAAGAGCGCCGGCACGCTGTCGCTGATCGGCGATCGGCACCAAGGTCGGGCTCGGACCGTCGCTGCCCGGGACGTTCCACGCACCCTACGGCGATTGCTATCGCTGCCCGCTCGAGCTCCAGTACCCGTCGTGCGGCGTGGCGTGCGCCGAGTTCGCGCGACCAGGTGATCCAGCACTCGAGCACCGGCGCGCCTCGCCGCGATCCTCGTCGAGCCGATGCAGGGCACCGCCGGCAACATCGTTCCGCCGCCCGAGTTCCTGCCGGCGGTGAAGGAGGTGGCGCGCGCGCAACGACGCGCTGCTCATCTGCGACGAGATGATCACCGGCTTCGGCCGCACCGGCCGCTGGTTCGGCTGCGAGCACACCGCCGTGGTTCCCGACGTCGATGACGATCGGCAAGGGACTGGGCGCGGGCTTCCCGGTCTCGGGGCTGGTCTCGACCGACGCGATCACGCGCGCCGCGCCGTGGGGCGCCCCGTCGGGATCGAGCTCGAGCTACGGCGGCAACCCGATGGCGGGTGCGGCGGCGCTGGCGTCGATCACGGTGATCGAGGAGGAGGGACTGGTCGAGATCACGCGGCGCGCGCTCGGCGACTGGATGCTGCACCGCTTCCGCGAGCTGCATGGAGCGTCACGAGTTCATCGGTCACGTGCAGGGAAGGGGCTGCTGATCGGCGTCGAGCTGGTGAAGGACCGCGCCACCAAGGAGCCGCTCGACCAGCAAGGTCGCGAACCACATCTTCGACGAGTGCGTGCAGCGCGGGCTGATCAGCATGGTCTACTCGCCACACTTCCGCGTGAACCCCGCGCTGACGATCGATCAGGACACGGCGGAGACCGCGATCGGAATCCTCGACGAGGTGTTCACCAGGTGGGACGCGAGGGCCACTGGCGATGAGAGCGCGCGGAGCGCTCCTCGGCGCCGGGCAACATCGCGCTCCGCAGTCACGCGCCCGCTGTGGGCGAGCGACCGAAGCGCTACGGGACGCGGTCGAGATCGTCGCGATCGCCGATCTCGCGGCGCTCGAACCTGCGAGGCGATGCGGTCGATCTTTCCCGCCGCCCGCTTCTACGAGACGCCGAGGAGCTGCTCGCGCGTGAGACGCTCGACTTCTGCGACATCTGCACGCCCCCGAACACGCACCGTGAGCTGATCGTCCGCGCCGCGACCCTTCACGTTCACGCGATCTGCGAGAAGCCGCTCGCCCCCACCGTGGCGGACGCCGAGGGCATCGCGGCCGCGGTGCGCGACGCGGGGATCGCGTTCCGGCCGTGCCATCAGTACCACTACTCGCCGACCTGGCAGGCGGTCCGCCGGATGCTCCCGCGACTCGGCCACCTCCACTTCGTCGAGTACGAGGTCATGCGCACCGCGGCCAACCCGGGCAATCCCCACTGGTCGCCGGAGTGGCGCACGCAGCGCGCGTTCTCCGGCGGCGGGATCCTGCACCGACCACGGCGCCCACATCCTCTACCAGCTGCATTCCGTGCTCGGCCCGCCGCGCTCAGGTGCAGGCCAAGGACCGGCAGCCTGCTCCATCGCGCGTACGACGTCGAGGACACCGCACTCGTGACCCTCGACTACGGCGATCGCCTCGCCCATCTGAGCCTGAGCTGGGCGGCGCGACATCAGGAGATCCGCTTCCACTTGCGTCGGGGAGGAAGGGCGAGCTCACCGGCGACGACCGCCGGATCGTCGTCGACGCCGACCGCCGCGAGGAGATCGATCTCGCCGACGGTCTGAGCAGGGACTCGTGGCACCACCGCGTGGTACGCGCGCTGTTCCGGGAATTCGAGGGCGATCTTCACGCCGCCCGCCGCGACACGGGCCCCCTCGACGAGGCCGTGCACGTCACGCGCATGATCGAGCTGGCCTACGCCTCGGCCCGGCTCGGCCGCACGCTTCCGCCGACGCGCCGCTCGATCCGGCGCTCACGGCACCGCGGACGACGTCACCGCCCTCTCGGTCGCGACCGAGCCGGACGTGGTGACCCGGGCCAGCCGGAATCCCCATGGTCCGGCGCTGCGGATCGCGGCGATCGGCGTGGTGCTCGCGTTCGGCGCCGTGTCGCTGATGCGCCTCGAATGGCGGGAGCTGTGGCGCGCGCTCAAGACCGCCGATCCCCAGTGGCTGGCGCTCGCCGCCGGACTCAACCTGGTCGTCGTCGCCTTCAGCGCGATGCGCTGGCTCGCGCTCCTGCGCCCGCTGTCGCCGGGCACGCGGCTGCGCGACGCGCTCGCGGCGCTCGCGGTCGGGCTCGCGGTGTCCACCGTGGTGCCGGCGCGCGGCGGCGAGCTGGCTCCGCATCCGCTGGCTGCACCGTCGCACCGGCCTCTCGCAGGCCGCGATCCTGAGGCTCGATCCGGACTCGACCAGGTGCTCAACATCGCCGGGCTGATCGCCTGCATCGCGCTGCTCCCGCTGCTCGGCGGACTGCCGCCGTGGATCAGCCCGCCGCCACGCTGACGCTCGGGCTGTTCGCGCTCGGCGTGGTTGCGCTCCTCGTCTTCCACTCGTTCCGGCGCAAGCACGACGGTCGCGAGCAGCCGAACGGCGGCGGCGTGCTCGATCGCGTGCGGCTCGGCCTCGCGGCGATGGGCAGCCCTGGCGCGATCGCCCGCTCGCTGATGGTCTCGTTCACCGCCTGGGGGCTCGAGGTGCTGGTGACACGCATGTCGATGCGCGCGGTCGGCATCTCGCTGCCGTTCTCGGCCGAGCGTCGTGGTGCTCGTGGCAGTGAACCTGATGCTCGCGCTTCCGCGATCTCGCCGCCGGGGAACGTCGAGCACGCTCGAGATCGGCGCGACGCTCGCCCTCCTGAGCTACGGGATCGGCAAGGAGCGCGCGCTGGCGTTCGCGCTCTGCTACCACGCGCTGCAGATCATCCCGATCCGGTTGCGATCGGGCTGGCGCTGGTCGGCGGCGCCCAGCGGTTGCTCGTGCGCGGGCGCGGCGGCGGGATCGTCTCGGCCGAGAAGTGAGCCCACTCCTTCTCCCGGAGCCGATCCCTGAACGTCGACCGCGTCGCCCTGCTCGCCTTCGTCGCGGTGATCGTCATCGCGCTGCTCTCGATGGTCGTGTACGCCGCGCGCGCGGTCGCCGCGACTCCGACATGGCGGGGAAGGGCGGTCAGTTCCTCGGCGGCCTCGGCGCCTTTCCGCTGCATTGGTTCGCGTGGGCGATCTCGCCCGCGGTCACCGTCTCGCGGCGCCTCGGGCTCGGCCCCGACTTCTACAACTACGCCGGGCTCGCGTGCGGGATCGCGAGCGGCGTGCTCATCGGCATGGGCCGGCTCGAGCTCGGCGGCTGGGCGATCGTGCTGAAGCGGGATCGCCGACGTGCTCGACGGCCGCATCGCTCGACTCACCGGGACGGCGTCCGACTTCGGCGACTTCATCGACAGCACGTTCGATCGTTTCGTCGAGTCCACCACGTTCCTCGGCTTCGCCTTCTACCTGCGCCCACCGAGTGGGGACCGCTGGTCGCGGGCACGGCGCTCGCGGGATCGCTGATCGTGAGCTACACGCGGGCTCGCGGCGAGGTGTCAGGCGTGCTCTGCACAGGGGCTCATGCAGCGCGCGGGCGCAGTGGTGCTCTGCGCCCTGGTCTAGCTTCCTCGCCCGGACGGCGGGGTCCGGCTCGGGATCTCGCCGCTCTCGATCGCCGAATCGGCGCTGGCGCTTGATCGCTCTCGCGACGCTGTCGACCGCGATCTACCGCACGGTCTGGATCGGCGCCCGACTACGGGGGCGTCAGGAGGCGGGCGGAGCCGGGGCCGTCGCGGTCTCGAGGCGGGCGCGTCGCGGCACGAGGAGAGCGCGAACACCAGGTAGCCGACGGTGACGAGGAGCCACAGGAACCCGACCAACGGCGGTCGCACGCCGGCCAGTCCGAGCGCCGATTCGAGCAGGATCGCGGGCGCGAACGCCGCCGCGGTCACCGCATCGCCGCCGCGAAGTCGAGCACCACGTTCATCGCGCGCCCCCGACCAGCGCGAGCGCGGCAGAACCCCGCCTGCTGGGCCAGCCGCGCCAGGTAGATGCCGAGCAGGATGAACGGCGCGAGCGCGATGCCGCAGTAGGCGGCGAACCCGCGCGCCCACCGCGTCGCGCGGGCGCGGTCGAGATGGAAGCGCTGCACGTGGGAGAGGTCGAACACGCGCGTCTCGCCGCGACTCCTGGCGTAGAACAACCGGTCGCGGGTGAGGAGGACCGAGGCGCCGGTGCCCTCGAGCGACGTGGTACTTCCGGTCGTGTCGATGATCGCGAGGACCCGGCCGGTCTCGGGATCGTGGATCGACACCGGCGTCTTGGCGTCGACGGAAACCACGCCGTTCGCGATCGTGAGGTTGGGAAGCTGCGCGATCACTCGCGCGGCCTTGCGGTCGACAAGCGCCCGAGCCCGATCTGGATCGTGAGCACGGTGGCGAGCGTCGAGGACGTCACGCTGAGGATCAGCACGAGCAGTGAGATCGGCGCCGGTCAGACCCGAGCCACCTCGCGATAGAGATCGCGCGAGAAGAACGACAGCGCGAAGGCGTGAAGCAGCGAGTATCGTCGCATGGCCGCGGCACGGTAGGCGGCGACGATCGCGGGGTCAAGCCCCGCGCGCCGACGCGCCGCGATCTGGTAGCGTGCGGCGGTCCGGCAGCGCCCCCGACGGCATCCCGTCGTCATTCCACCCCGGAGGCACCGTGTCTCGACTTCCCGTGCTCGCGACCATGGTCGCGCTCTTGCTCGCCTCGACCGCCCGCGCCGCCGATCCTCCGCCGGCGCCCGGCATCCGCTACGTCTACCTGATCCGTCACGGCTTCTACGACCGCGACTCCCTCGACGAGCGCGTCGGTAGCCGGCTGAACGCTGCTCGGGCACGAGCAGGCCCGGCTGCTCGGGGCGAGGCTCAAGGGATTGCCGGTGACGTTCGGCGCCCTGGTCACCAGCGACTTCACGCGGGCGCGCGAGACCGCCGACGATCTCGGCGCGATCCTCGGCATGAAGCCCGCGCTCGACTCGCTGATCCACGAGTGCACGCCGCGGGGAGACCGCTACATGAGCAGCCATCCTCCCGCGGAAGTGGCGCTCTGCGACTCCAATCTGAACGCGGCCTTCCGGAAGTACATGACGCCGTCACCGTCGGGCGACGCGCACGACCTCCTGGTCTGCCACGGCAACGTCATCCGTTGGATGGTGAGCAAGGCACTCGGCATGGACACCATGCGCTGGCCGAATCTGGAGCTCGGCAACGCCTCCCTCACCATCGTCGCGGTGCGTCCCGACGGCGAGACGCGGCTCGTCATGTACAGCGACGTCGGCCACCTGCCGGTCGACAAGCAGACCTGGACCGGGAAGGGCGCGGGATGGACGCGGACTCCATCCCGTCCCACCATGCGCTGAGGCGGCGCGCCTCAGACCGCGGTGCCGCGCCGGAACAGATTGAGCAACGCCACGATGACGGCAATCACGAGCAGCACGTGGATCAGCCCGCCCGCGACGTGGAACACGCTGAAGCCGAGCACCCAGCCCGCCAGCAGAAGGAACACCAAGAACCAGAGCATTTCGTCTCCTCACGAAACCGCGGCCATGGACGGGAGATTCGCTTCGGCCACCGGGTGACCGATGCAGGATCGGTACCATTCGGAGCGGTGTGAGAATCGAGACGACCGTGTGGCGTGCGGGACACGCGGAAGCCCGTGACGCGGAGAGCGCCACGCGCGAGACAGGCCGGGGTCACGGAATCATCGCTCGACGGTGTAAAAGATCTCCGCGCGGTTCTCGGTTCCTGCTTCCGCCTGGAGCGTCCAGGTCTTGTTGACGAAGTACTGGATCCGGAGCGTGCTGACCTGGTCGAGCACGCCGATCCCGTAATTCACGTACAGCCGCGGCGAGAGATACTTGCCCAGCATCAGCGAGGCGTCGTGGAAGCCGCCCGCGGACTGCAGGCTCGCCTCCTCGATGCCGAGCTCGTTCGCGAACTTGCTCGCCAGGAAGCTGCCGCCGCTCACGCCGAGGTTCGCCGCCGCGTCGCTTCACCATCGCCTGCTGGGACTCGTTCGAGCGGTCGAGCGACCGGCCGAGCACGACGTAGGCGAGCGCGTCGCGGTCCGGCATCGGCGGATCCGAGAACACGCTGAATCGGGGCGCCTCCAGCGTTCCCTGCACCTCGAAGCCGGCGACCACGCCGTCGCGCGCGGTGCGGGTCGCCGCACGTCGAGCCCGGGGTTCGAGATCACGCCGCCGCCGAACAGGAGTCGGCCGCGATCGATGGTCAGGTTGCGCCCGTAGGCCACGTAGGTGCCCTGGTCCACCCGTAGCTCACCGCTGCCCGTGGTCGGCCGGCCGGGACGCTCGATCGCGAGCACGCTGCCCCGTCAGCTTGGCGTCGAGGCCCTGGGAACGGACGCGGACGTCGTCGCCGAGCACGAGCCGGATCTCGGCGCTCAGCTTTCGCGGCGCCGCGGCGGCGATCCATGTCGAGTCGCCGCGCAGATAGACCACGTCGAGCGACGGCTGGATCGCCGGCTCGTTGCGCTTTTTCGGACTCAGCCGCGCCTGGGGCACGAGGATCTCGCCGGTGACGTGCATCGAATCGCCGACCATCGCCAGCTCGAGCCGCGGCGAGACGAGCATCGAGGCCTCCGTGGTGTGAATCGCCTGGACGCGGTCGCCCGACACCGTCGCCGACGCCACCGGCACGCCTTTGGGATCGATCGACGCGTGGCCGTCGATCGTGAGCCGTCCCGGACCGGAGCGCACGCCGCCCTGGAAGGCGAGCCGGCCGTCGGCGTCGCTCCGTGCGGAGAGCGTTCCGTCGAGGAGCTGGATGTCGAGGCGTTCGATCGTCGCCGCGCCGCCGGTGAGCTCGGCCTGTCCGCTCCAGCGCGGGCGGCGCAGCGTGCCGCCGACCGCCAGGTTCGCGGTCAGCGCGCCGCGAATCGCGGAGAGGTCCGCGACGAAGGCCTGGAGGAAGGCGAGGTCGGTGAAACGAGCGTCGAGGTGGCCGTCGAGGCGCCCGCCGAACAGCGTGACGCCCTCGTGCTCGAAGTCCGGCAGCAGGAGATCGCCGCGCATGGTGCCGGCGGCGCCGAGCGAGACGTTGGCGTCGACGCGCAGGCCCCGGGCGTCCGAGCGCATCGTCACGCGGCTGGGATCGATCGGCGTCTGCCCGCGCCGCTTGCGGTCGATCGGGTAGGAGATCTGGCCCGGTCCGACGTCGAAGCGCGCGTCGCCGGTCCAGTGCCGGCCCACGCCGCGCAGCGCGACGTCGCCGTTCATCGTGCCGGCGAGCTGGACCCCGGCCGGGAGCTGCGGCTCGAGCAGCGCCAGCTTCACCGCCTCGAGCGTCGAGCGCAGCGTCCAGCTGCCGTCCCTTCGCCATCCGGCGTCGCCGCAGGCGCGGCCGTTGGTCGAGCGCCAGCAGAACCCGGTGAGCGAGGCCTGCTCGGTGCTCGCCGCGAGCGTCGCGGAATGTTCGAGCGACCACGACCCCGCGGCCGGCGCGACGAAGTCGAGGCGGGTGAGCTGGCCGCGCCACGCGCGACCGTCGAACGCGCCCGAGGCTTCGAGCGTGAGGCTGTCCTCCGACGAGGCGACCGCGAGCTTCGCCACGTGCTGGCCGCGCGAGCCGTCGACGGTGAAGGCGAGACGGTCGAACGTGCGCCGGCGGGTGCGGATGCGCGTGGCGTCGATCCGCACGTTCGAGGCGCGCGCGGCGTCGAGCCGGGCGAGGGCCGACACGCTGTCCACCAGGCCGCCTTCCCAGCGCAGCGAGTCGCCGGCGAGCGCGATCTCGCCGCGCGGCGCGAGTCGTGATCCCGCGAGCCAGCCGCGCGACTCGAGCGCGCCGCCGCCGTGGGGGATGACGAACGACAGGTTCGGCGCCACGAGCGTCCACCGCACGTCCAGGCTGGGCGCGACGAGCCCGCCGCCCTCGAGCCGGTCCGGTCCCCAGGCCACGCGAAGCGAATCGACGTGGAGCGATCCGGGTCCGAAGCGCGCGTCGATGCGGCCCGAGACCGGCTGGCCGTTGACGGCGCCCGTGAGCTCGCGCACCGCGAGGTCGCCGTGCATGCCGTCCGGCCCGCCGGCGCCGTGGCCGGCGAGCGCGAAGCCGACGCGACCGCGCGACGACGGCCACACGATGGCGGGATCGAGATCGCTTCCGGCGAGCGCGACCCGCCACTCGAGCGGACCGGTCCACGACGCGGTCGCGCGTCCGGTGATCGCACCGGCCAGCAGCTCGCCGCGCAGGGTCGTGAGCTCGACGCTCCGCGGGATGCCGGCGCCGCCGAAGCGCCACGGCTTCTCCGGGACCGAGCCGCCGCCCGCCACGAGCTCGCCGGCGAGACGGTAACGGCTCATCGGTCCCCACACGTGGAGCGCGCCGCGCGAAGCTGGTGACGGTCGGCCGGTTCACCGGCAGCGCGATCCCGCTCCAGCGCGCGGTCAGATCGAACGCCGGGTTCGGACCGCCGGGCGCGACCCTGCCGCTCGCGACGATCCGGCCCCGCGCGCGCGGCTGCGTGAGCGTCGCCTGCTCGATCCGGTAACCCGCCGCGTCGCCCGTCATCGCGTAGTCGAGATGGAGGAGACCCCACTCGACCGAGCTCAGGTCGACGACGCCGCGGCTCGTGAACGCGGCCGGCCCGCCGTTCACGGTGAGCGTGCCGCGGGCCTCGCCGGCCGGCCACTGCGGCGCGATGCGGCGCGGATCGAGACGGCTGAAGGTCGCCTGGCCGACGAATCCGGGACGCCGCAGCGGCTGGACCACGACGCCGGCGAGCCGGCCCTCGAATGGCGAGTCGATGATCTGGTCGACGCGCACGCTGTCGAGGCTCCCGATCATGGTGCCCCGCCCGCGCCACTCGGCGCCGTTGGCGGCGACGTAACGGAAGTCGCCGCCGAAGTCGACGGCGTAGCGCCCGCGCGTGTGCGCGAGACCGTGCATCTCGACGCTCCCATGCGTCGATTCGAGCCGAAGCGAGCCGACGTGGAGCGTGTCGCGGAACGCGACGCGGTCGAGCGTGGCGCGATCGATCACGAAGGCGCTGTCGCGTCCCGGCACGGTCACCTCGATGTGGTCGATGCGGGCGCGCCGCACCATCACGTCGAGCGGCAAGTTGATGTCGGGCAGCTCCGGCCCGATCGTGTCGCGCGGCACCGGCAGCACCACGACCCAGGCGCGCTCGGCGTCGAGCCCGCGGATGTCGAGCCGTCCGCGCGCCAGCGCGCGGAGGCTCCAGTCGAGGTCCATGCGCTCGATCCCGAGCCGCACGCGGTCGGTCTCGTAGCGCAGGTTCGTGACTTCGAGCGGACCGCGGATGGTGCCGCGCAGCTTCTCGATGGTGAGCTTGCCGGGAAGCGTCGAGCCGAGCTGCTCGAAGGCGAGGCGTGCGCCGCGCTCGCTCGAGACCACCCACACCAGCACGCCTGCGCCGGCGACCAGCAGGCCCGCGAGGACCGCGAGCACGAGGAGCAGCCGCTTGCGTCTCACAGCCCGGGTCCGATCGAGAGATGGAGCTGCATCAGCCGCTGCCCGCCGGTGAGCGGCACTCCGAGATCCACGCGCATGACGCCGACCGGCGAGCGCCAGCGCAGGCCGGGTCCGGCGCCCATCGCCAGCGGCTCGCCGAAGGAGTGCATGGCGTTGCCGACGTCGTAGAACAGCGCCATGCCCCATGCCTTGGTGAACCACTGCTCGGCCTCGACGCTCACCACCGCGAGCGCGCGGCCGCCGATCACGTTGCCCTGCTCGTCGCGCGTGCCGAGCCGGTTGTAGCCGAACCCGCGCACGCCTCGGCGCCTCCGGCGAAGAAGCGAGCGGACGGCGGGAGCTGGTGGAACTGCGTGGTCCAGACGTAGCCGCTCTCTGCGCGACCGAGCAGCCGGGTGCCGGGTGAGACGCTCCGATCCACCGGCCGTGGGCCTCGAGCCGGGCATAGCTCGCCGTCGACAGCACGCTCTCGTGCGCGCCGCTGATCCCGAAGCGGATGTGATGGCCGTCGGTGGGCGCGATCGGATCGTCCGTTCGGAGCCGGCTCCACGTCGCGGCGGGAACGAGGAAGTCGCCCTGGCCGTGGTCGGCGCCGACGATGAAGTTCTCGCGCCGATACTGCACGCCGAACGACTCCTGCCAGCCGGCCCACAGGCGCGCCAGGGCGACGCCGGCGAAACCCGCCTTCTCGTCGCTGGTGGAGGTGTGGGTCTTGGCCCAGCCGCCGGAGAAGGTCAGCACGTCGGACCGCGGATAGGGCCAGGGAATCTCGTACCTCGCGGTTCCGCTGCGCTCGATCGACGAGTAGGAGAGCGCGATGTCGCCGCGATGGCCGTGGCGGTTGATGCGCCGGAACACCGTGGTCGCGCTCACGTGCGGGCCGTTGTCGGTGCCGTAGCCGACCCCCATCGTGTACTTCCGCGGCTTGAGGGCACGAGATCGACCACGATCGGCAGCTCGTCACCCTGGGCGAGGTCGCGCCGCGGGCGGACCTCGACCCGGCTGGAAGTAGGGGCTGTTCGACAGCTTCTGCTCGAGCTCGAGCAGGCGGTTCCAGTCGAGCGGATCGCCGCGCTTGAAGTTGGCGTAGCCCTCGAGCACGGACGCGTTGACCACGTCCTGGTCGAAGCGCAGCTCGCCGAAGCGGTAGTGCGGTCCGGTCGTGTAGTGGAGCACGACCACGCCGACGTAGCGCGACAGGTCGATGACCAGCTCGTGCCGGGTGAAGTCGGCGTCGAGGTAGCCGTGGCGCATCGCCGCCGTGACGAACTGGGTCTTCGCCGCCTCGTAGGCGGTGTGCACCAGCGGATCGCCGCGATGGAGCGGGAAGCCGGCGATCAGCTCGCGGAAGGCGGGATCGTCGCGGCCGGGTCCGAACACCTCGACGTCGAGCGAATCGATCGGAAGCGGCGGACCGGTCGCGATCACGTAGCGAATCGTCAAGCGATCGCCGTGGTGCACGGTCTCGGAGGTGATCACCGGACGGTAGAAGCCGAACGGCTGGAGCCCGAGCTCGATCTCGTGCGGCGCGCGCGTGTCGAGATCGCGGATCTCGGCCTCGCTGAGGCCGTCCTTGCGCCTCGCCGCGATGGTCAGATGGGCGAGGACGTTCTCCTCGACCTCGCCCTTCACGCCCTCGACCTCGACCTCGAGGCGAGGCGGTGTGGCCGCGGCCTCGCCGAGACCCGGAGCCGCGACGACGGCCGCGCAGGCGGCCACGATCTGCCAGATCCTTCCCGGTTTCATCCCGTGCTCCGGCTCTTCGGTTCGCCGGGTCGCGGCGCGATGCTTCGTTCCCGGGCGTGGGGGAGAGCGTTTGTTCGAGCTGCCGTCTCGGGTCGGCCGGCCGTTATCCGCGGGACAGAGGGATGTGACTCTCGCGATGCGAACGACCGGCCGAGCTCGAAGGAGCTTCCTAGCAAGGCCTCGTCCACCGCGCACGACTCGGGTCACCATGCGGGAGTGGACGCCCGCCTCGACGCGCGGAACCCATGAACTCGTGGGGATCACGACGCCGAGCGCGCGAGGTCACGTCTCGAGCCGGCGCCGCGGCCAAAGTGAGTCGGGCCCTTGCGCCGAAACTTGTGGTCTCGACGGCGAGGTTTTGTACGGCTTACATGCCGTTCGCCGAGCGGTCGCCGCGCGGCGCTCCGACCACCCGTTCCCGGGAGTCCTCGAGACGCCACAAGAAGGCCGTTCCCGCGAGGCGCACGAGTGCCGCGACCACCAGCGCCGACCGCAGGCCGAAGCGCTCGGCGAGCACACCACCCGCCAGCGCGCCGAGAATCGTCGCCGCGAGGTTCGCAACGCGCGAGGCCCCGCTCACGCGCCCGCGCAGCTCGGGCGGCGCGCTCGCCACGAGTGCTGTGGTCTCGTGGATGCCGAACATCACCGCGGCCGCGTCGCCGAGGAGCTGCTGGCCGATCAGCAGTCCTGCCGCGTCCCACGTCGCGCCGTGGGCGAGCGGGGTGAGCAGCGCGGCCAGTGCTGTGACCGACATGCCGGCGGCGAGCGTGCGCTGGAGCCCGAGCCGCGCGCCGATTGGCTCGGCGATCATGGTCCCGAGCAGCGCGCTCGCGCCACCGACGGCGAAGATCAGTCCGAGCACGCCGGGTCGAAAGCCGAGCTCGCGGGTGACGAACAGAAGGTAGACCGCACTACCGATCCCGAGCGAGCACTCCATGGTCGCACGCGCCCCGATGAGCGCGCGCAGCCGCGGATCGCGAAGCATCGCCGACACGCCGTGCCGGATCTCGGCGAGGAGGCTCGAGCGCGAGCGCGGGAGCGGCGCAGGCTCGGCGGACCGGATGCCGAGCAGCGCGGCCGCGGAGAACACGAAGGTCGCGGCGTCGACGATCAGCGCGATCGGCGCGGTGAGCCACTGCACCAGCCAGCCGCCGGCGCCGAAGGCGGCGATCTCGACCCCGACGCACCCGCCGCGAGCCGTCGGTTCGCCGCGACCAGCGCCGGACCACCGACCAGCGTGGGGAGATAGGCGAGCATCGCGACATCGAAGGACACCGTCCCGGCTCCGGCCAGCGCCGCCACTATATAGAGGTGCTCGATCCGGAGCGCCCCGGCCGCCGCGATCACCGGCACCGCCACGAGGATCAGGGCGCGCATCAGGTCCGCGGCGATCATCAGCGGACGGCGGCGCACACGATCCACCCAGGCCCCGGCGACCAGCCCGAGCACGAGCCCCGAGGCGACGTCGAGCGCGCCGAGCACGCCCATCTCGAGCGGCCCCGCGTGGAGCACGAGGATCGCGGTGAACGGCAGCGCGGTGCGGGTGAGGAGCGTGCCGAAGGTCGAGACGGTCTGGCCGATCCAGAGCCGGCCGAAGTCACGCTCGACGCGCGCATCCTCGGTCGCGGCGGCCGCGCGCGAGAGGCTCACCCGGCGTTCCGTCCGCCCCGTCGCGCACGCCGAGCGCATGCAAAGCGCCCCGCGACGCCGCATGCTGTCCAAGAGATGAAAACGCCGCGGCGTCGCAAGATGGGGCCGGTGTCGACGCGCTTGACGGCTTTTCGCAATCGATTCGCAATTTGCACGGCGCTGAAACGCCGCCGCGGAGGAATTCCATCGCATCGCACGCGGTGATTTCGTATCATCGTCGTCCCCTGCCTCACATCGTTCGAGCTCCGGTACAGGATATGCCCCGCGGCAAACCTGCATCTCCTCCGGCGCCGACGGAATCCCGGAACCTCACGTTCCCTTCGATCAGGAACGTTCTCGATCTAGACGAACCATCTCGTGAACCAAGGAAGCGTACCCCGAGGGAGAAGAGCGGAATGACGAGCGTTGGAAGATTCCTGGCGATCCTGCTCCTTGCCGTGTCAGGGCTGGCACTGCGAACGGATCGTGTCGACGCCGCATCCGAGCCACGCGCTCGCTCGCCTCACGGCCTCGACCGAGAGCATCACCTTCGCGCTCGGCGTCAACGTCGTCGGCGGCGGCACGGTCACCCGCCATCCCGACGCGATCGACTACGACGAGAACACTCCGGTCACGCTGACCGCGGTGCCGGACCAGGGCCATGACTTCGCCGGTTGGAGCGGCGATCTCGCCGGCGCCGAGAATCCGGTGACGATCACGATGACCGCGGACAAGACGGTCACCGCGACGTTCACGCTCCAGAGCTTCCTCATCGACGCCACCGTGGGCGGCCACGGCGCGATCGAACCGGCGGGATCGGTGGCGGTGAGCTACGACGCCACGGCGTCGTTCACGATCACGCCCGATCCCAACTACCACGTCGTCGACGTGCTCGTCGACGGCGTCTCGGTCGGCGCCGTGACCCACTACGACTTCCCCGACGTCGCCGCGGGCCACACCATCACCGCCAGCTTCGCGGTCGACACCCACACCCTGACCGTGAACGTGATCGGCAACGGCACGGTGTCGCGCGATCCCGACGATCCCACCTACGACCATGGCTCGGCCGTCTCGCTGATGCCGAACGCCGGCGCGGGCTCCCACTTCGTGAGCTGGGGCGGCGACGCGTCGGGCAACGACGACCCGCTCGTCGTCACCATGGACGCGAACAAGACCATCACCGCCACCTTCGCGGCCGAGACCTTCACCCTGACGCCGAGCGCCGGTCCGCACGGGGTGATCACGCCGGCCAATCCGGTCACCGTGGAGTACGGCTCCGGCGCCACGTTCGACATCGTGCCCGATGCGCACTACCACGTCGCCGACGTGCTCGTCGACGGCGTCTCGGTCGGACCGCAGACGAGCCACGCGTTCACCAACGTCACCGCGAACCACACCCTGTCCGCGAGCTTCGCGATCGACACGCACACGCTCGCCGTCACGGTGGTCGGGAGCGGCACGGTGACGCGCGATCCCGATCTGGCGGCGTACGATCACGGCGCGCTGGTCACGCTCACCGCCGTGCCCGGCGCGGGCTACCGCTTCAGCGGCTGGAGCGGCGACGCCGGCGGCGCCGACAACCCGCTCGCGGTGGTGATGAACGCCGACCGGTCGATCACCGCCACCTTCGTGCTCGACAGCTACACGATCACGCCGATCGCCGGCGCCCACGGCGCGATCGCGCCGGCGAATCCGGTGACGGTGGCGAGCGGCGGCGGCGCCTCGTTCACCATCGTGCCCGACGCCCACTACCACGTCGCCAACGTGCTGGTCGACGGCGTCTCGGTCGGCGCGGTCACGAGCTATGCCTTCTCGAACGTCACCGCCAACCATACGATCGAGGCGAGCTTCGCGATCGACACCCACACGCTCACGACCACGGTGGTCGGCGGCGGCGGCACGATCCAGCGCAACCCCGACCAGGCCACCTACGACTACGGCACCGTCGTGACGCTCACCGCCCAGCCCGCGGCCGGCTTCACGCTGTCGAGCTGGGGCGGCGACCTCTCCGGCAACGTCAACCCGAGCCCGATCACGATCAACGGCAACCGGAGCGTCACCGCCACCTTCACGAACGCGGCAGGCCCCACGGTCCACGTGATCTCGCCCAACGGCGGGCAAACCCTCACCGTTGGCAACACGGTGCACCTCCAGTGGTCGGCGACGGACAACGACGGGGTGACGTCGATCAACCTTTACCTGCTGCGATCCGGAGCGGGAGGAGCCTCGAGATCCTGGCGCTCGGTGCCGCGAACTCCGGCGACTTCACCTGGACGGTCACCGGGCCGGTCACGAGCAACGCGTTCATCAAGGTGGTGGCCCGCGACGCGCTCGGCAACATGGGCGAGGACCTGAGCCGACGCCGCCTTCCGCATCCTGCTCGCGCTGCCGCCGCGCATCGTCTACCTGCGTGCCGACTCCGCGAGCGGCACCGGCCTGTATCCGACCGCGAGCCCGGGTCCGTGGCGCGATCTCTCGGGACACGGGCACGACGCCACGCTCAACCATTTGCAGGGCACGACCTCGTCGGGCTGGCGCGGCAACGGCACCCCGGGTAACGCCCATCGGCTCGAGTTCCCGGGCGAGGACTACTACCTCGACAACCGGGTCTCGATCCCGGGCGGCAGCGTCCCCGAGCTCCAGACCCTCCAGCCGGTCACGACTTGCGCTGTGGTTCAAGACCGGCTTCGACGCGAAGTGGAATCGTGACGAGTACATCTTCGAGTGGGTGCAGCCGCCGGATCAGGTCACCGAGGGGCTCGGGATGTCGATCGCGGTCATGAACCGCAAGCTCGTGGTCTACTTGAAGCCCTGGGCCGAGGTCGCGACCGTCAATCCGAATACCTGGTACCACATCGCCGTGACCAAGGACACGAACGAGGTGCGGATCTACGTCAACGGCGACCGCGTGACACCGGACCGCACTCGCATCTCGGCGCCCAGGTGTCGGAGATCACGATCGGCGCCTCGTGCTTCCGCTCGCAGGAAGGCTTCCCGCAGGCCGACTGGTTCAAGGAGTTCTTCACCGGATCGGTCTCGGAGGTCGGGATCTGGCAGGGCACGATGAGCGACGCTCAGGTGCGCAGTCTCTTCGAGGAGAGCCGCGCTCTCTACCTGCCGACGCCGCCGCCCCCCGCGGTCGAGAAGCTGGTCTCGCTGCGCGCCGACCGCGCCGACGGAACGCAGCCCTATCCGTCGCCGGGCGCCGGATCGCCGTGGGTCGACCTGGCGGGCGCTCGCACCGACGCCGTGCTCCAGCACTTCGGCGGCGACGCCGGCAGCGGCTGGCAGGGCAACGGCACCGTGGGATCGCCCTATCGCCTGCTGTTCGACGCCCTGGACGACGTGGTCACGATCCCGGCCGGGAGCATTCCCGAGCTGCAGAACGTCGGCGCCTACAGCGTCGGCATGTGGTTCCGTCCCCGGCGGACGTGACGTCGACCCGCTACCAGTACCTGTTCGAGTGGCTGCAGGCGTTCGGCACCTCGTCCGGCGTCTCGATCGCGGTCGCCGACGGCAAGCTGCAGGTCTACTTCGGCGAGTTCGCCTACACCTGGACCAACGCGGCGCCGGTGACCGCCGGCAACTGGTATCACGTGGTCGTCACCAAGCAGCCGGGAGCGGCCGACGTCTACGTCAACGGCCAGCACACGAACGCCTCGCCGCTGACCACCTTCGGTGACCAGGGCTCCGAGGTCGTGATCGGCGCCTCCACCTGGCGCGGACCGGGCGGTTACGGCGAACCCTACGGCGGCGAGATCGCGCAGGTCGACATCTGGCGCGGCGCGCTCTACCCGTCGCAGGTGACCGACACCTTCCAGTCCGATGCCGCGCTCTACCTGGGCAACGGCGTGCTCGCGGTCGATCTCTGCGTCGGCGCGCTTCGCGCCCAGGGCGTGACGCCGAATCCGTCGCGCCACCACCTCAACGTCACCTTCTCGCTGCCGACTGCCTCGCCGGCGAAGCTCGAGCTGATCGACGTGACCGGACGCCGCGTGCGCGCCCAGGACGTCGGATCACTCGGCGCCGGAACGCATCACGTCGATCTCGGCCAGGATCCACCCTGCCCGCCGGCCTCTTACCTGATCCGGCTCACGCAGGGCACGAACATCCGCACCGCCAAGGCCGCCGTGATCCGGTAGCGCGCCGAGCGACCATCGAGGGCGGGACGATTCGCGTCGTCCCGCCCTTCGTCGTTGACGCGGGCCACGCTGCACGGCCCTCTCACATGGCCCGAGCTTCGTTGCCGCTGTAGTCCTCTCGACGCACGCCTCGGGACGAGCCGAAGCGTGAGAGCACGGCCCTCAAGCGATCTTCGAGCGACCTCCCGCGCAACGTCCGGCAGAGCTCCGCCGCATTTCGAAGCTGCTCGGCCCGGTAGCCGAGATGTCGCAGGCCGCTGATCAGATCGAGCTCGATCTCGCGCTCGGTGTCGTCGATGACCGCCGGATCGACGGTCACCGCCGCAGGTTCCTGCTCGGTCTGCGCAGCGGCGCGTCGCCGTGGCCCGCCGAGCCGCCTCAAGCTTTGCGTTCATGAACCCCACGCCGAACGTGCGCTCGGCCTCGAGTTGGTTGTGCCCGCGGCAGCGAGTCGGAGATTGTCGACCGTCGCGAGGCCGCCCCGCGCGACAGGGTCGACGTGGTCAAACTCGAGGAGATCCTCGCCTCGCAGCGCCTGCCGTCATCGCTCACGAACGTGCAGCGACCCTGATCGCGCTCACACCTTGCGCCTCACGTCGGCCGGAATGTAGCGCGGGGTCCCCGGTGTCGTCCGCCCCGGCCGAGGACGCGACGTGGCCGCGAACTTGCGCTTCTCGAGCTGGGCGATCGCGAGATCCAACGCGCGATCGAGCGCCGCGGCGAGGTCATTGGGAGCGATTCGGTGGCTCAAGAGCGCCTGAAGATAGTGCAGCTTGTCGTGCGTCTCTTGCACGATCGTGACCTGGAGCGCGAAGCGCTGCGGGGCGAGAGGCTCGACCCTGGTCCGCGGAGTCGGAGCCTCAAGTGGCCCCGGGGCCACCTCCGGCGGTGCCGCGCCATTCGCACAGACCCCGACGTTATCAGGTGGCCCCGGGGCCACCTGCTCGGCGATCGGAATCAGGTGCGTGGGTCGGTCCAGGCAGGGAAAGCGCTCCGCGAGCATCCGCCCGATATCTCGACCGGGTCTTATGAGCGGCCGCGCCGAGGAGATCCTTCGCCGTATCGGGCCCCAGATACGGCTTCAGTAGCAGGACCGCGCTGGGATTCAATCGGCCGTCGGCCACCATCTCGAAGATGGCGGGAAAGTCGCGCGCCACGCGAGCGACGCGAATCCGCTTGAGCGCAGTATCCTCCGACATGCGCAGCTCACGGACGCAGTAATCGAGCATGGAAGGATACGCCGCCGGAAGGTAGAGCTTTCGTTCATCGACCTCCGCGAGATGAGCCAGGAGCTCGGCTGTGGTGGCGCGATCGCGAGCGGCGAGCGAGGACAAACCGAGAGCAACGCACCATCGCTGAGATGCGAGAGCGAGTAGCAACGCATGGGACATCCATCCGCGGGGGCGGGACGCGGGGGCGTCGATCAAAGTGTTTGTATCACGAGGCATTTCGGCGCACGCACGGCCTCGCAGAGCGCGCCAATGCGGTCGATCCGAATTCCTTCGTGAGCCGGAGTAGTTGTCGCGCGTGCGGCCGCCAGAAGCACGCAGGCGACACGCTGCAAGAGAAACAGCCACCCGCGCAAGACGCGCTTCATCAGCGAGTCAATGGAATAGATTTGCAAACGCAAGCGCGCTGCCGCCGCCGACGCTGGCTCGAGAGCACGTGCGGCTTCCACTCTATGAGAAGTCTTTTTCAGCCAGACAGGCTGACTCCGCGCGCCGCCGCCGTCGACATTGGTTCGAGAGAACGTGCGGCTTCCATCTTATGAGAGGTCCTTTCCGGCCACATCGGCCGAACCTCCTCGCCGCCGCGCGCTGCCGCCGCCGCCGACAGTGGTTCGAGAGCGCGTCCGGCTTCCACCTTATGAGAAGTCCTTTTTCCAGCCGCGCCGCCCCCGCACTCAAACGTGGCACCGCGCGTCCGCGCGCCGCCGCGATCTGCTACGATCGCGCCCCTCAACATCGTCTCCTGGAGGGTTCGCGGATGAGCAAGTCGGCGCGACGGCCGGCGGCGGGCCGGAAGCCGGTGCTCCTGTTCCTGCTCCGCTGCGTCGTGTACTGGGCGGCGGCGCTCGGGCTGGTGAGCCGCTTCTCGGCGATCGAGAACGCCGGCATCAGCCTGACCATCGTCACGCTCCAGGGCATGTACCGGATGTTCGGGCAGTCGCTCGAGCGCGTCGGCAACTCGATCGCGACCTCGCGGACCAGCGTCGAGATCGTCGCGGACTGCAGCCCGCACATGCCGTTCCTGATCTTCGCCGCGGTGATCCTGGCGTTCCCGTCCACCTGGCGGCAACGCCTGCTCGGCCTCGCCTTCGGCGCCCTGGTGATCCACCTGTTCAACGTCGTCCGCATCGTGACGCTGCTGTGGGTCCTGACCTGGCGCTCGTCGTGGTTCGAGTTCGTCCACGTGTACCTGTGGCAGACCGGCACCATCCTCATCGTCTTCGTGACCTTCGCGCTCTGGATCCGACGCTGTCGGTCCGGCCCCGCGCGGCATGACGGCGGCTCCCGCCGCGGTCGCCCGATGAAGTTCCTGCTCTGGCTCGCGCTCTGGTCGGTCGTCGCATTCGTGCCGGCGTGGTTCCTCCTGACCCCGTGGCAGCACGCGCTGGCATCGATCGCCGGGCGTCTGGTGGCGCCACCGGGGGCGGAGATCGAGTTCACCGACCTCCAGGTCTATTATCCGCTCGACATCGGTGTCTTCGTCGCGCTGTGCCTCGCCAGCACGTGGGCGCCGCGCGAGCGCCGGCTCAGAGTCGATCGCGATCGGCGTCGCGGTGCTGGTGGGGATCGAGCTGCTGTCGCTGGTGATCGCGATGAAGGCGATGCTCGGCGTGATGATGCGGCCGGGCGCCACCGAGGCCGCGGCGGAGGAGGTGCAGCGCTTCGCGGTGGGCGTGATCCGCGCCGGCGGCCTGGTCGCGTCGGCCGCGGTGTGGGTGGTGCTGCTCGGCCGCGAGCGCCTGTCGCTGGCGGCGCGCACGTGGCTCGGCACGTGACGACATGGACGATCGTGGAGGAGACATGAATCCGGAGCTACAGACGGTGGTGGACCGGTTGGAGCTGGTCGAGCGGCAGAATCGGGGATGGAGGACGCTGTGCCTGCTCGCGTTCGTGATCGCGATCGCCGCCCTGGTGATGCCGTGGATGGCGCGCACGCCGCGCGCGCGCCGATGTGGCGCGGCACTCGGTGGTCGAGGCGAACCGCTTCGTGCTCCGCGACACCGAGGGCGCCAGCGCGGGAGGGATGGAGGTCGATCGCAACGGCACGATCAAGCTGGTGCTGGGCCGCGGCTACGGCACCACCGGCGCGGCGTTCCTCGAGGTGCAGAGGAACGGCGCCGTTCACCTCACCCTGCGCGGCATCGACGGCGGCGTGCGCGCGTCGCTGCTCGGCACCCCGACGCCCTCGTTGACGCTGTCGCCGGGCGGCGACCGCTCGAGCGTCGCGCTGATGACCGAGGCCGACGGCTCGGGATCGCTCTACGTCACCGATGCGACGTCGCGGGTGCGTTTTCGCGCGCCCTGACTGGTAGAGTCGCCTTTCCGCCGCAATCCCTCGAACCCGGAGAACGAACGATGCGCAAGCCGACGCAAGCCGACGCCGAGCTGCTGCTGCACCTCTACGAGATCCGCCGCGAGCCCGAGCTGCGCCGCGCGCGCGCAGTGGTTCCTCACCGATTTCAAGCCGGCGGGATGGATGGAGATCAAGCTCCGCTACCTGACCCACTCCGAGGAGGACCGCCACTTCCGCATGACCACCTCGTACTGGGAGATGGTGGGCTCGCTGGTCAACCGCGGACGTGCTCCACCCCGAGCTGTTCTTCGACCACACCGGCGAGGACATCGTCTCGTGGGAACGCTGCAAAGCCCTGGGTCGCCGAGGCCCGCGCCGACATCCGGCCCACCTACCTCTATCAGTTCGAGCGCATGGTCGAGGCCCACCAGGCGTTCCGTGCCCGCGCCATCGCCGCCTTCACCGCGCGGCGGAGCGACCAAGCCTCGCGCCGCCGCGGGACGCAAGAAGCGCTGATGTCCTCGTCGTTCGGCGATCTCTTCGTCGTCACCACCTTCGGCGAGTCGCACGGGCCGGCGGTGGGCGTCGTGGTCGACGGCATGCCGCCGGGGATCGCGGTCGATGTCGCGGACATCCAGCGCGAGCTCGACCGGCGCCGTCCGGGGCAGAGCGCGCTCACCACGCAGCGCGCCGAGGCCGACCGGGTCGAGATCCTGAGCGGCGTGTTCGAAGGGCGCACGCTCGGCACGCCGATCGCCGATGCTGGTGCGGAACACCGACGCGCGCTCCAGGACTATGACGCGCTCAAGCACGTCTTCCGTCCCGGGCACGCGGACTACGTCTACGATCAGAAGTACGGCGTGCGCGACCATCGCGGCGGCGGGCGCTCGTCGGGTCGCGAAACCGTCGGTCGCGTCGCCGCCGGCACGCTCGCGCGGATCGCGCTCGCCACGGTCGGGGTCACGATCGTCGGGGGCACGGTGCGGGTCGGCGAGGTCGAGGCGGAGGCGCGTGAGTGGTCCGAGGTCGAGCGCAACCCGGTGCGCTGTCCAGATGCCCGAGCCGCCGAGCGCATGGCCGAGGTGATCGCGACCGCGCGCGATCAGAAGGACTCGGTCGGCGGCGTGGTCGAGGTGGTCGCGCGCGGCGTGCCCGCCGGCTGGGGCGATCCCACCATGGCCAAGCTCGATGCCCGGCTCGGCGCCGCGATGCTCTCGATCCCCGCCACCAAGGGCGTCGAGATCGGCGGCGGCTTCGGCATGTGCGCGCGTCACGGCTCCGAGACCAACGACGCGTTCGACGGCGAGAAGTTCCTCACCAACTACGCCGGCGGCATCGCCGGCGGGATCTCGAACGGCGCCGAGGTGGTCGTCCGCGTCGCGGTCGCGCCCGGCGACCTCGATCGGCAAGCCGCAGACCGCCGCCACCGATCAGGGCGGCACCACGACCATCGAGATCCAGGGGCGACACGACCCGTGCATCTGCCCGCGCGTCGTTCCGGTGGCCGAGAGCATGATGGCGCTTGGCGCTCGCCGACGCGTGGCTCCGGCAGCGCGCACTCCGCGGCCGCGAGCAGTGAGCTACACGCCCGACATCCGCGACGTCACCGCCGCGAGCGAATCGTGGAGGTGGAGGCGCCAGTAGCTCCAGCGGTGGCCGCCCGGGAACTCGCGGAACGCGTGCGCGACATGGAGCGCGTCGAGACGGCGGTCGAGCTCGAGATTGTCGCGCAGCTCGCCGTCCTTCTGGCCGCAGTCGAAGTAGATCACCGTGTCACCGAGTCGCGGCGCCACCTGGTCGACGTAGTCGGAGCGGGCTGTTCTCCTCGAGAATCCTCTCGGCGCCGGGATCCTGACCGAGGATCCGGCCCTCGCCGATTCCTCGCCGCAGCCGGAAGCCGCCGCTGTGCGACGCGCAGGCGCCAAACACGTCGGGGTGTTTGAGCGCGAGGTTCATCGCCGCCTCGCCGCCATCCGAGAGCCCGATGATCCCGCGGTCGCGCGCGTCGGCGAGGGTGCGGAAGCTGGAGTCGACCCAGGCCACCACCTCGCGGGCGAGAAAGTCCTCCATGCGGACGCGGCCGTCGTGGCTGTTCACGTACAGCGAGCGACCGAGGAGGCCGTCGCCGCGGCCGCTCGGCATCACCGCGATCACGGGCGGGATCCGTCGGTCCGCGATCATCGAGTCGAGCGTCGCGGCCGCGCGGCCCTTCCGGTCCCAATCGGAATCGCCGCCGGGCCAACCGTGCAGGAGGTAGACGACGGGATAGCGGCGCTCGGCGTTCTTCGGCGAGCTCGTATCCGGGGGAGGTAGACGCGCACCGCGCGGCGGGGATCGTGGAGCGCCGGCGCGCTCATGCGGTCGACGACGACGCGGCCGTGTGGGACGAGGTCCGGAGCCTGGGCGCGGAGCGTGTGCGGGAGCCGCGAGCGGTAGAAGCGTCGCCCGCGAAATCAGTGCCATGATCGAGCGCGCGAACGAGCACGAGGTCATGATCCGATGATCGGATGTCGCTTCCGCGCGCTCAAGCCAACGGGGCCGATGCATGACGAAACGGACTCAAGTTTGACCGTGTCGTGACCGGATGCTAGCCTCGCTGCCTCGTTCCGATGGGGGTTCGCAGTGATCCGCTCGCTTCGACTTCGCGGATTGGCGCCGGCATACGACCACGCCTGGCGTGGCCGGCTCCCGGCGTCGGGCGGCTGAACCTTCATCTCGATGTGAGACCTCGCCCACGCCGCACCGGCGTGGGATTTTTGGTTACCCGGGAGCGCGAGCCGATGCTCGGTCCTGCTGCGAGAAGGGCGTGAGCGAAGCCGTCGCGGGCGAGCATTGCCACGCGCCTGCGCATGCTCGGATTGTCGGTTCACCGCACCGAGCACGAGGGTCAGGTCCGCCTCGGCGCGGTCGGCGACGGCGTGCCGGTCGACTGGAAGGCCGCGGGCGGCTGGCCGGGTGTCGCCGAGATCCGCGAAGATCCCGGTCTCGTTCAAGCTCGTGAGCCGCGCGTTCCACCCGCACGACACCGTGATCACGGTGGGCCGCTGCGCGATCGGCAGCGACCAGCTCGCCGCTGATGGCGGGACCGTGCTCGGTCGAGGGCGAGGCAGCAGGCGTTCAGCGATCGCCGCGGCGGTCGCCAAGGCCGGCGCCACGATCATGCGCGGCGGCGCCTACAAGCCGCGCACCTCGCCGTACTCGTTCCAGGGGCTGGGCGAGGAGGGACTCAAGATCCTGCGCCGCGCCGCCGACGCGTCACGGGCTCGCGGTGGTGAGCGAGGTGATGGACTCGCAGCAGGTGCCGCTGGTCGCGCGCTACGCCGACATCCTCCAGGTCGGCGCGCGCAACATGCAGAACTACGCGCTGCTGCGCGAGGTCGGGCACGCCGACAAGCCGGTGCTGCTCAAGCGCGGGCTGGCCTCGACGATCGAGGAGTGGCTGATGAGCGCCGAGCACATCGTGTCGCAGGGCAACACCCAGGTGATCCTGTGCGAGCGCGGCATCCGCACCTTCGAGACCTACACGCGCAACACGCTCGACCTGAACGCGATTCCGGTGGTGAAGGAGCTCTCGCACCTGCCGGTGATCGTCGACCCTCGCCACGGCACCGGGATCCGCAACAAGGTGGCGCCGATGGCGCGCGCCGCGATCGCCGCCGGCGCGGACGGGCTGATCATCGAGGTCCACCACGACCCCGATCACGCGCTGTCGGACGGCGCGCAGTCGCTCTGCCCGAGCAGTACGCTGGAGCTCGTGGACCAGATCCGCACCATCGCGGGCGTGCTCGGCCGCTCGGTGTGGGAGCCACGCGGGTGGCGTATACTTCCGGCATGACAAAGCGACGCGCGTCATCACGGACTACGCGGGAGTCAGTGGGGAACTCCACCGCTGCCGAGCGGCTGTTCGAAGACCGAGCGGCTGTTCCTGGACTTCGTCGAGCTCACGCCTTACCGCTACCGCAGCCCTGGTCGTCAGCTTCCGCAGCTTTCGCGAGTTCGAGCGCTGGAAACGTGCCCAGAAGAACCCCTGGTACCGATAACCGGGTTCTCCGCGTTTGCCGGCTGCTCAACCGGCATCGGGTCCAATACCTGGTCGCCGGCGGCGTCGCCGCCAATCTCCACTGGTTCGGTCCGAGCTGACCAAGGACGTGGATGTGCTCATCCCGAAGGATCGCGCGAACACGGAGCGCTTGCTGATGGCACTTTCGGAGCTCCCCATGGGGTTGGCGAGAGCGAGCTTGAAGCTGAAGAAGTGCTGAAGCGACCGATCACCATCGTCGGCGACGATCCGCGCGTCGACATCATGACGTGTGGCCTGGAGCGTGACCTTCGAGCAGGCCAATCCGCTCGAAGATCGCGCGTCGGATCCATGGTGTCCGCGTGCCCTACCTGAGCCGGAACGACCTGGTCCGCTCGAAGCAGACCGGCCGCGCGAGCGACCTCGCCGACATCGAGGCGCTCACCCGTCGCCCGAGTAACGCCGCCAGGTGGAGGGCACGCCCATCGGCCGCACGAAAGGCGAGCCGGCGCAAGCGCCGTCTTGACTAACCCCCGCGCATCCGGCTTAATCCTTCGCCTCACGGGCGATTAGCTCAGTTGGTAGAGCACTTGCTCGACAAGCAAGGGGTCACTGGTTCAAGTCCAGTATCGCCCACCATTCTGGCGCCGCCGCGGCGACCTGCGCCACGAGCTCGGCGCGCCATCGGAAGGATCGATCACGATGTCCATGGCACCGCGGCCGAAGAGCGGTCCCGACGTCTCGCACTATCCGGGCGGGAAGCGCTCTACCGCGCTGCGCCACTCGGCGGCCCACGTGCTCGCCACCGCGGTGACCGAGCTGTTCCCGGACGTCAAGGTGGCCGGCGGCCCGCCGATCGACAACGGCTTCTACTACGACTTCGCGCGCGAGCATGCCGTTCACGCCGGAGGACCTCGTGACGATCGAGGCTCAAGATGCGCGAGATCATCGCCGAGAACCAGCCGTTCGAGTACTCGGAGACCACCCGCGACGAGGCGCAGCAAGCGCTTCGAGGCGGCGGGGAGAAGTACAAGCTCCACTTCATCTCGCCAGATCCCGGCCGACGCCAAGGTGACGCTATTACCGCAACGGCCAGTTCCTGGACCTGTGCCGCGGACCGCACGTCGCTGAGCACCGGCGAGATCAGGCGCCTTCAAGCTCGACCCACGTCGCGGGCGCCTACTGGCTCGGCAGCGAGCGCAACGAGATGCTCCAGCGCATCTACGGCACCGCGTTCGCGAACCAGGCGGAGCTCGATGCCTACCTGCAGCAGCATCGAAGAAGCGCTCAAGCGCGACCATCGCCAGGCTCGGCAAGGACCTCGACCTGTTCTCGATCCACGAGGAGGTCGGCGCCGGGCTGATCCACTGGCACCCGCAGCGGCGGCATGGTGCGCCACCTGATCGAGGAGTTCTGGAAGTGACGAGCACCTGAAGCGCGGCTACCAGCTCGTCTACACCCCGCACATCGCGAGCGAGAAGCTCTACGAGATCTCCGGGCACCTCGCAGAACTACGCGGACCTCATGTACTCGCCGATGGACATCGACGGGCAGCCGTATCGCGTCAAGCCGATGAACTGCCCGATGCACATCATGATCTACAAGTCGCGCAAGCACTCGCTACCGCGAGCTGCCGCTGCGGCTCGCCGAGCTGGGCACCGTCTACCGCTACGAGCGCTCGCGGCGTGCTCCACGGCATGGACCGGGTGCGCGGCTTCACCGGTCGACGACTCGCACATCTTCTGCACCCGCGAGCAGCTCGCGGCCGAGGTGCGAGGGCATCCTCGATCTCCATGGATTTCCTGCTCAAGACCTTCGGCTACACGTACATCTGCCTATCTCGCGACCCGGCCGCAAGACAAGTACCTGGGCACCGACGAGCAGTGGGAGTTCGCGACCGCCGCGCTGCGGCAGCGCGCTCGAGCGGCGCGGGCTGCCCTACGAGATCGACGAGGGCGGCGGCGCCTTCTACGCGCCCAAGATCGACGTCAAGCTCAACGACGCGATCGGCCGCGAGTGGCAGTGCGCCGACCATCCAGGTCGGACCTGAACCTGCCGACGCGCTTCGGCGTTCACTTCACCGGCACCGACGGCCAGGAGCACGAGGCGATGATGCTGCACCGCGCGCTGCTCGGATCGCTCGAGCGCTTCGTCGGCATCTACATCGAGCACACCGGCGGCGAGTTCCCGGTGTGGGTGGCGCCGGTGCAGGTCATGGTCATCCCGGCGAATCCGAAGGCGCTCGACTACGCCGACGACACCGCGCGCGATGCTCAAGGCGGGCGGCGTGCGGGTCGAGGTCGACCTGCGCGACGACAAGCTCGGGCGCCAAGATCCGCGATGCCGAGCTGCAGAAGATCCCCTACATGCTGGTGGTCGGCCCGCGCGAGGCCGAGGCCGCGCTACGGTCGCGCCGCGCCGGAAGGGCGAGGGCCAGCTCGAGCCGATGACGCGCGAGGCGTTCTCGAGCGCGTCCAGCGCGAGACGCGCGAGCGCAGCGCCTAAACTCCGTCGGTCACTGGCCGGCGCCCGCGGTTCGCTCCCGATGAAGCAGCAACGCCGATCGCTTCGGCAGGAGCTTCGCGCGCCGGCGCCACGGGCCACGCCGCGCTTCCGGATCCCGGTCCTCGCGACGCTCGCGGCGCTCCTGATCGTCTTCCTCGCGCCCCAGCTCTCGATCGTTCTGTCGATCCCGTTCTCGGGCGACGACCTGCTGTTCCTCCGCAAGGCGCGCGACTCGTCGTTCGGCGCGCTGTGGGGCTTCGCGATCTCGCGTTCCATTACTGGCGCCCGTGGTCGCGCGAGCTCCACTACTGGTGGCTCGAGCGGATGTTCGAGCTTCCACGAGCCGCCGTTCCACCTCGTGAGCCTCGGACTGTGGATCGCGGCGATCGCGGGATACTTCGTGACCGTGCGGCGCACGGCCGGGGAGCGTCGCGGGGCTCGCGACCGCGGCGGTGACGCTGCTGGCCTCGTGGGGCGTGCTCCTGATGTGGATCGCGGGCGCCCAAGATCTATGGATGCTCGCATTCGGGTTCGCCTTCCTCGCGACGTTCATCGCCGGCCGAACGATCCCGGCCACGCTGCTCTACAGCGGCGCACTCATGAAGCAAGGAGACGGCGGCGATGTTCGCGCTGATCGCGGCCGCCCATCTGCTCGTGGTCGAGCGGCGATCGATCGCCGATGCGGCGCGCCGCCTCGCGCCGATGGCGCTCGTGACCGTGGCGTGAGGCCGCATTCCACCCCGCTGATCGGCGGGCGGCTCCGTGGCGCGGTCCGGATCGCGGAAGCTGCCCGGACTGCACCTGTCGCCGAGAGCGATCTCGGCCTCACGCTGCGCTCGGCGGTGAACCTGGTTCCGTGGCCGCATCCACGGTCCGGCTGGACCATCGTCGTCCTCGCGGCGAGCGCCGGCATCGTGGTCGCGCTCGCGATCCCTGTTTCTCGGCCGCCACGCCGGTCGCGGGGACGACGGGCGTGGCCGCGTCGATCCCGAGCGACGCAAGCGGCTGATCGCCTTCGGCGCGATCTGGACCGCGTGCGGCTGGGCGCCGCTGTTCTCGCCCTCGGTCGGGTGGCACGCCTACTACGGGCTGCTCGGAACCATGGGGGCGTGGCTCGTGATCGCCGTTCTGCTCGAACCCAATCGGCGCGTGGCCTATCCGCTGCTGATCGCGCTCGGGATCGCGGGGGCGGGGCCTCGGCCACGCGGTCCAACGACTGGGGGACCGTCTGGTACCAGAGCCGGGCGGCCGACTTCGTGCGCCGCGCGAGGGACTTCTTCCACGTCGCACACCCGAGCTTCCCGCCCCACTCGCGGATCTTCCTCGGCGACGTGCCCCCGCGGATCCGGTCTGATGCCGGGCGGCGGCAACTCGCCGGTGATGCAGATCTGGTATCGCGACTCCACGCTCAGGACGTACTTCATCTCGGAGTACCGGCCACGCGACGCTCGAGAGCCGGGCGGGCCGGACTACTTCTTCTCCGTACGACAGCAGCGCGAGCGCCTGGAGCGAAGCATCCCGAGCTGGCGCCCGAGACACCGGGGGCTCCGGACGAGAAGGCGGAGCGGTTGTTCCAGCTTCACCAGTACACCGAGGCGGCTCGTCTGTACGAGGCGCTGGTGAAGGAATCGCCGGACCGCTTCGACTACATCTTCAACGTGGGTCATGCCACCCGCACCTCGGGGACTCGGCCGCGGCGGCGCGCTGGTACGTCCGCGCCGCGGCCTTCCCGAGGCGCCCGAGGGCATGCGACGGGTGGCGCGGAAATACCAGCGCTTCCTTCGGTGACGTCGAGGCCGATCGCTCGACGTCGGACGAGCCGACTGACAGATCGATCGCGACGCCGACGGAGCCCTCGAAGTGGTTCGACCACCAGTTGTGCTCGCCGCTTCCGTCATCCGCGTGGTTGTGGCCGATCACCTGGCCGATGTGGCCGAACAGCGCGTAGTGCGCGGCGAAGCGCGCGTACATCCCGAGCCGGCCGTTGAAGGCGATCTGCTGGACTCCGGGCCATGCCCGGTCGAAGTCCGGATCGCCATAGCCGTCGCCCTCGGCGTGCCCGCGCCAGAAGAGCAAGCCCGGTCCGGCGTAGATCGCCACGCCGTCGTTGATGAAGGCGTACCGGTCGAAGCCGAGGCGAACGTTCCAGGAGTTGCTGGTTTGCTGGAGCTTGCCGCCGCCGCCGGGAGGCGTGACGACGTCCGAGCCGACGTCGAATCCGCCCGAGACCACCGCGGTCCAGGCATCGCTCAGGAAGTAGGAGTAGGCGAGGTGCAGGCCGACCTCACTGCCCCGGTAGGTGATGTCGGAGGCGAACGGACCGACGAGCTGCGCGTCGTTGCCGTTCAGACCGGCCCAGATGACGGACTTCCCTTTGGCGAGACGCTGGGCCGCGGCGGGGGAGGCGGGGACGAGCGTGAGCGCGAGCAGGAGCAGCGGGAGGATCGGTCGCTTCATCGTGGATCTCCTTCCTTGGTGATCGGAACGCCCTTCCATGGAGCGCGCTCGCCGCGTGTCCGGGACTCCGGATCTGAGCGACGGCGCGTGAGCCGTGGGGACCGGAAGAACCGTCCGGTCCACGCGACACTTGCAATCCGTCCGGCGGCCAACGTACACTGCCGCCCGTCGTAACCCAGGCAGAAGCCCCGCGCTTTCACCCCCGCCGACCGTCAGGTCGCGCTCAAGGGTCTCGCCGTGAACCCCGCTTCGAGCTGGGACACGGTTCTCCGGCGAAACGCCGGGCGGGGTCTCTGCTGGGAGAACCCGCCCGGCGTTTTTGCGTGCGCGCCACGCACGACTGGGCCCTGTGATTCACCGCATCGTCGGAGGTAATGGCCATTTCCCTACCCAAGCAGCCCGAAGTCCGCGTCAACGAGCGTATCCGGGTCCCGCAGGTGCGCGTGATCGCAGACGATGGTCAGCAGGTCGGCGTGCTCGCGGTGCGCGACGCCCTGTCGCTCGCTCAGTCCAAGGGTCTCGATCTGGTCGAGGTTTCGCCCACGGCGCGGCCTCCCGTCTGCCGGATCATGGACTACGGAAAATTCAAGTACGAGCAGAACCGAAGGGCGCGCAAGGCGAAGAAGAAGCAGCACCAGATGCAGCTCAAAGAAATCAAGATGCGCCCGAAGATCGAGGAGCACGATTACGGCTTCAAGATGCGACCACGCGCGCGAGTTCCTGAACTCGCGCGACAAGGTGAAGGTCACGGTCACCTTCCGCGGGCGCGAGATCGCGCATCAAGACATCGGCCACAAGCTGATCCAGAAGGTGATCGCCGCGCTCGCCGACGTCGCGTCGGTCGAATCGGCGCCCCGATCGGAGGGCCGCACGCTCACCGCGGTGCTCATGCCGAAGCCGGCGAAGCCGGCGCGTGAAGGACGGTGCCGCGAGCAACGAGACGCGTCCGGCGTCCGCGAACGCCGCTCCGGCGACGCACCACCCCGGCAGCACGCTGGGAGTCGTAACGAAGGAGTGAATCGATGCCCAAGATGAAGACCAACCGCGCGGCGGCCAAGCGCTTCAAGCTGACCGGCACCGGAAGGCCATGCGCGGCCCATGCGAGCCTGCGCCACGGCATGATCGGCAAGCGCCGCGCGCGCAAGCGCCGCCTGCGTGGCACGGTGATGGTCGCCGACGTGGACCAGCCTCGCGTGCAGCGGATGCTGGGCCGTCGCTAGACGCAGCATCGCCGTCCGGTCCGGGCGGCGCTCGAAGCACCGGACCAACCTCAGACTTCGGAATCACAGACCCACCCGAAGCTCCCGGAAACGCGGCGATCGGGTGATGGAGGACAGCCACATGCCACGCGCGAAAACCGACGGTTCCAGGCCGAGCACGCCGGAAGAAGATCCTCAAGGCCGCGAAGGGCAACTACAGCGGACGGCGGAAGCTCTACAAGACCGCGCTCCAGACCGTCCAGCGTGCGGGTCAGTTCGCCTACGAGCATCGCCGCCTGCGCAAGCGCGACTTCCGCCGCCTGTGGATCGTGCGCATCAACGCCGCGGCGCGCGACAACGGGCTCTCGTACAGCACGCTCATCTCCGGTCTCAAGCGGGCCAACATCGACGTGAACCGCAAGCTGCTCGCGGATCTGGCGGTGCGAGACGCGACGGCGTTTGCCAAGCTCGCGGAGGTGGCGAAGTCGGCGGTCGCGTAAGGCGATGGCGACTTCCCTGCTGAGCGAGATTCGCGCCGACTCGGCAACGGGTCGAGCCGACCGGCCTGATCGCGGACTGGTCCGCGCGGATCGCCGAGCTCTCGACGCTCGACCCGGAGGTGGCGGAGGCGACGGTCGCCTACGGCGAGGTGATCGCCGGCGCCGATCGTCCGGGATCGCTCGACGAGCGTCACACGGCGGCACTGGGACGCGAGCGCGGCGATCGTCACCCGCGCCCTGTCCGAGCTCCCGAGCCTGCCGCTCGAGCAGCGGCCGCGTGCGCGGCCGCTCGCTCAACCTCGCCAAGCGGCTGATCGCCGACCTCGAGGCCGCGACGCGCGCGCAGCTCGAGGCCGCGGCCGAATCGCGCGGACGCCATCGACGTCACGCTGCCGGGGCGCAAGCCCTGGGTCGGGCACCGTCACGTGCTGGCGCAGATCCGGGACGAGCTGCTCGACCTCTTCCACGGGCTCGGCTACTCCGGTCTACACGAGCCCCGAGGTCGAGTGGGACGAGTACAACTTCACCAAGCTCAACTTCCCGCCCGAGCATCCGGCGCGCGACGCCCACGACACCTACTTCGTCAACGATCGCGTCGTGCTGCGCACGCACACCTCGCCGGGATGGGTGCGCGCGATGGAGGAGCGGAAGCCGCCGCTCCGGCTCGTGTTCCCGGGCCGCGTGTATCGCGCCGAGCAGATCGGACGCGAGCCACATCGACCAGTTCCACCAGATCGACGGCCTGTTCGTCGACCGGAACGTCAGCATGGCCGGATCTCAAGAGCAACGCTGAACACGTTCGCGCGGCACGATCTACGGCAAGGCGACGCGGACGCGGCTGATCCCGATCTACTTCCCGTTCGTCGAGCCGGGAGCGCAGATGGACGTGTCGTGCGTGATCTGCGGCGGCGACGGGACGGGTGGAGGAGAACGGCGTGCGCGCGGCGCTGCAGCGTGTGCAGGGCTCGGGCTGGATCGAGCTGCTCGGCGCCGGCATGGTGCACCCGAACGTGTTCCGCGCGGTGGGCTACGATCCCGAAGAGGTCACCGGCTTCGCCTTCGGCATGGGCCTCGAGCGGATCGCGATGATGCGCTACGGCATCCCGGAGATCCGGCTGTTCTTCGAGAACGACGTCCGCTTCCTGAGCCAGTTCTAGACATGAAACGACTCCTGCTGTACCTCGCCTTCATCGCGCTCGTCGGCGCCGGCGCGTTCATCGTGCCCACGGTGTGGCTCAAGCCGTGGACGATCGACCACTTCTACGCCCGCACCTTCGTGCGCTTCGCGCTGCGCCATCCCGTTGCTGCTCACGCAGCTCGGCATGCTCGACGGCACGCCGTTCGACGTTCTACAACGGCAAGCCCTCGACGACCTCTCGGTCGAGGCGCAGCGCAGGAGGCGCGCTGGGCCGAGCACGAGCTCGCCACACTCCGGAGCTTCGACCGCTCGCGCATGGGCGGCGATCAGCGGCTGTCGGCCGAAGTGCTCGACTGGTTCATGGCCGATCAGAAGGAGGGCAACCGCTTCCTGTTCTACGACTATCCGGTGAACCAGCTGTTCGGGGTCCAGAGCACGCTGCCGTCGTTCATGATCGGCACCCATCCGCTCGTTCGCCCGCGCGACGCCGACCACTACATCCAGCGCGTGTCGCGCTTCGGCGTCGCCATGGACCAGATCGATCGAGGGCCTGAAGCTGCGCGAGAAGATGGGCGTCGTGCCGCCGCGCTTCGTCCTCGTCAAGGTGCTCACGGAGATGCGCGGCTTCACCGGCACGCCGCCGGACCGCGAACCCGATGTACGCGTCCATTTCCGGAGTCGCTGCCCAAGATCAAGGGACTCGACGAGACGAAGCGCAAGGCGCTGCTCGAGCGCCTCGAGACTCAGATCCGCACCACGGTCGATCCCGCCTACACCCGCCTGATCGAGCGAGTGCGCTCATCTCGAGTCCGTCGCCACCACCGACGACGGGGTATGGAAGCTGCCCGACGGCGACGAGTACTACGCGCACTGCCTACGCAGCCACACCACCACGAGCCTCTCGGCCGACATCGATCCACGCGCTCGGCCTGCGCGAGGTCGCGCGCGTCCAGGCGGAGATGCGGGAGATCCTCGCCGAGCACGGGCTACGCGACCGCCGACCTGGCGGCCGCCGCGATCCATCGGCTCGAGCAGGAGCCGCGCTTCCACTACCCGGACGGCGATTCGGGCCGCGCGCTGATCATGGCCGACTACCAGGCGATCATCGACGACGCCGACCGGCGCGTCGGCGCGCTGTTCGACGTGCGGCCGAAGACCGGCGTCAAGGTCGAGCGGGTGCCGGCGTTCAAGGAGCAGACCGCGCCCGGCGCCTACTACAACGTCGGGATCGATCAGCGGCTCGCGACCCGGCGCGTTCTACGTCAACCTCCGTGATCCGGCGCACGTCACGCGCTACTGCATGCGCACGCTCGCGCTACCACGAGGCGATCCCCGGCCATCACTTCCAGATCACGATCGCCCAGGAGCTCAAGGGCGTGCCGTTCTTCCGCAAGATCATCCCGTTCACCGCCTATGACGAGGGCTGGGGTCTCTACGCCGAGCGGCTCGCGCTACGAGCAGGGCTTCCAGCGCGACCGCCTACGACTCGCTCGGGGCGCTCGGCGCCGAGCTGTTCCGCGCCGCGCGGCTCGTGGTCGACACCGGCATCCATCACGACCGCTGGACGCGCCAGCAGGCGATCGACTACATGGTCCACGAGGCGGCACTCCCGAGCCCGAGGCGGTGACCGAGATCGAGCGCTACATCGTGAGCCCCGGCCAGGCCTGCGCCTACAAGGTGGGGCAGCTCGAGATCGTCGCGCTGCGGCGAGCGCGCGCGGAGGCGCTGGGCCCGCGCTTCGACCTGAAGAAGTTCCACGACGTCGTGCTCACCAACGGCTCGCTGCCGCTCGACCTGCTCGACCACGTGGTCGACGAGTGGATCCAGACGGAGTCCCGGCCGTCATGAAGCTCCCACTCTCCCGGCTGCGCGACTGGATCGACGTCGACGCGACGCGCCGAGGCGATCGCCGAGACGCTGACGCTGCGCGGCTTCTACGTCGAGAGCATCGAGCGCCACGGCCGCTCCTATCCCGGCGTCGTGGTGGCGCGGGTGCTCGAGGTCGCCCGCCATCCCAACGCCGACCGGCTGTCGCTCTGCCGCGTCGACGGCGGCGCGGGCGAGCTGCGCGTCGTGTGCGGGGCGCCGAACGTCCACGCCGGCATGGTCGCCGCCGCTCGCCACGGTCGGGGCGACGCTCCCGGCGGCATGTCGATCAAGAAGAGCAAGATCCGCGGCGAGGAGAGCCAGGGGATGCTGTGCTCGGCGCGCGAGCTCGAGATCTCGGACGAGCACGAGGGCATCCTCGACCTGGCGCGGATGTTCGACGGCGCCGCCGAGACCAAGATCGGCCGGCCGCTCGACGAGCTGCTCGGCCCGCCGGACCAAGTGCTCGAGGTCGAGGTGCCGTTCAACCGGCCCGACGGTCTCGGCGTGGTCGGCCTCGCGCGCGAGGTGATGGCCGCGCACGGCGGGCGCTGGACCGACGCGGCGCGCGAGCGCTTCGCGCGCCGGGCACACGCCGGCGGGCGACTTCGACCTCGAGCTCGAGGACGCGGAGGGCTGCCCGCGCTACCTCGCGCAAGCCATCGAGGGCGTCACCGTGGCGCCGTCGCCGCCGTGGCTCGCGCGCCGGCTCGAGACGATCGGCCAGCGTCCGATCAACAACGTCGTCGACGTCACCAACCTGGTGCTGTTCGAGCTCGGCCAGCCGCTCCACGCCTTCGATCTCGACCGCCTCGCAGGGCCTGCGATCCGCGTGCGCCGCGCGCGTGCGGGGAGAGCGCTCGTCACCCTCGACGGCAAGGAGCGCACGCTCTCGCCCGAGGTGCTCCTGATCGCCGACCGCGACCGCGCGGTCGCGGTGGCCGGCGTCATGGGCGGGGCCGAGAGCGAGGTCGGGAACGCGACCACCCGGCTCCTGCTCGAGTGCGCGTGGTTCGATCCCCGCCGCGTGCGCCGCGGCGGCCGCCTGCTCGGGCTCTCGACCGAGGCCTCGAAGCGCTACGAACGCGGCGTCGATCCCGAGATCGGTCCGGTCGCCGCGGCTCGCTTCCTCGATCTGCTGCAGCAGATCGTGCCCGGCTCGCGGCTCGCCGCGGGTCGCGAGCGCATCGCGCGACCGTTCGAGGGTCGCGCGCTCGCGCTGCGTCCGTCGCGCGCGCGTCGCGGCTGATCGGCTATCCGGTTCAACGCGCCGTCGCCGCGGAGCGGCTCGAGGCGCTCGAGTTCGAGGTGGCGCGCGAGGCGGGGCGGACGACGCGATCGAGGTCCGCGTGCCGTCGTGGCGCGTCGACGTCACGCTCGAGGACGATCTGGTCGAGGAGGTCGCGCGTTCGATCGGCTACGACCGGATTCCCGAAGCGCCGCTCGAGACCGGCGGCGTGTTCGCCACGCGCTCGCCGCGCGAGCGCACGATCGAGCGAGCGCGCGCCGCGATGCTCGCGCGGGGACTGAACGAGGCCTGGTGCACCACGCTGATCGCGGAGCGCGAGGCGATCGAGACCGCAGCGACTGCTCGGCGACGGGCCGGAGACGCTGGTGCGGCTCCAGAACCCGATGAGTCGCGAGAGCGAGATCCTGCGGCCCAATCTCGTCGCGGGATTGCTGCGCGTCGCCGCGCACAATCTCCGTCAGGGTGCGACGTCGGTGCGGATGGTTCGAGATCGGCGCGGGATTCCGCTACGACGGCGAACAGCTGTTGCAAATAGTCGCCGGCAACTCTGCACTGCCGGAGGAGCGGCTGATGATCGCCGCGATCGTCGCCGGGTCGCGCGACGCGCACGCGCACGACGCGAGTGCCGCGCTCATGGCGTCGACTTCGACGCGGCGAAGGGGCTGTGGGAAGCGTGGCTCGACGAGATGCGCGTTGACACCCCAAATGGCGGTCCTATTCTGCGAGTGGTTGGAAACCCGGTGCCAGTGCGGAGGTTGCGATCGGCCCTTCGCGTATGGGATGGGCGGGCACGTTGAGCCCGGGGTGGTTGCGCGGGTGGGACATCGAGACGCCGATTCACCTGTTCGTGGCGCTGCTCGATCCCCTCGGCGAATCCATCCCCGCTCGATCGGTCTCGCTCCCCGGGCGCTTCCCCCGGTGAGGCGCGATCTCGCGTTTTTCGTGCCCGAGACGGTGACTCACGACACGCTGGAGCGGGTCATCGCCGTCACGGCCGGGGAGAGGCTCGGTTCGATCGAGCTGTTCGACGTCTACGCTGGTCCCGGAACTCCGCAGGGAATGAAGAGCTTGGCGTTCGCGCTCCAGCTTCCAGCACACGGAGCGCACCATGACGGAATCCGAGATCCAGGCCATTCAGGACCGAATCGTCGCGGCCGTCGCGAAGGAGTGCGGGGGCCGACTGAGAGACAAATGACCGAAACCGTTGCCGTACAGAACGACCTCGACCGGCTCGCGGAGCGCGTCGAGAGAGCAGCCAGCCTCGTCCAGCAGCTGCGCGACGATCGCGCCCGGCTCGAGTCCGAGCGCAATGAGCTGACGCAGCGCCTCGAGGACCTCGAGCGCAAGCTCCAGGGGCAGGACGCGAGTTCCGTGATCCAGGAGCTCTCGACGCTGAAGCGGGAGCAGCGAGATTGGCAGATCGAGCGACGCGAAGTCGCGGCGAGAATCGAGACGCTCCTGAAGAAGCTGGAGCGGATCGAAGTAGAATCCACACGGCGTCGCAAGGCGCCGCATGGCAGGGAACGAACGCACGGCGGCGATCCGGAGGCACCATGGACGCCAAGAATGTGGTCCAGGTCCAGATTTTTGGTCACAGCTACACGATCCGCGGCGAAGCGGATGAACAATACATCCTCGGCGTTGCCGCGTACGTGGACCGAAAGATGCGCGAGATCACGGAGAAGCTTCCGGTGGCCTCGCTGTCGAAGGTGGCGATCCTCGCCTCGCTCAACATCGCCGATGAGCTGTTCAAAGAGCGCGCCGACAAGAAGGACCAGGCGCAGCAGTTCAGCCACCACGCGGCGCAAGCTGAACGCCGTGCTGGACGGATCTGCTCGAGGACAGCGCGTCGCGATGAGCGGGTGACGCCATGCGTTTTCCCTGCCGGGCTCGTGATGCCACGTAGTTCTTGAACCAACACTTTCGTTCCGGGTGTTCCGGTGGCCGGCGAAGCCGAGCCCCGACGGGAACCGGACGGCCTCGCGAGAGGACGACGGATCCGGACGGGGTGGGCAGACCCGGTCGTAGGGGCGCCCACCTGGGTCACCAGGTCTCAAGAACTCGACAGCACACGGCACGGCGGGGATTTTCTTCCTGCCTGTTCTTCCGGTCTGGCCGGTCTTGCCGCTCCTGAGCGGTCGCCGGCCGACCGGAGCGCGGGGAGAACCATGAATCAAGCGATCTGGATCGGCGGCATCATCGGCGGCGCGATCGTCGCGTTCGTGCTGGGCTACCTGATCCGGTCTCGACTGGGTCAGCTTCGCCTGCAGAGCGCGGAGCGCACCGCGGCCACGCTCGCCGACCAGGCCGAGCGCGACGCCGAGACCCTGAAGCGCAACGCCGTGCTCGAGGGTCGCGAGGAGGCGCTGCGGCTCAAGCAGCAGCTCGAGCGCGAGATGCTCACCGCCCGCAACAACCAGCTGGCGGCCGAGCGCGCCTTCCAGGAGAAGGAGGCCGCCTTCAACCGCCGCGTCGAGCTGATCGAGAAGAAGGAGCGCGAGCTCAAGCGGCTCGACACCGACCTCGGCACGCGCGAGACCCAGGTCGCCGCGCGCAACCGGGAGCTCGACGCAGCTGATCAAGGCCCAGACCGCGCGAGCTCGAGCGCATCGCCGGCATGAGCGCCGACGAGCGCGCGCCCAGCTGATCGACCGCGATCGAGAGCGAGGCACGCGCCGAGGCCGCGCGCGCGCGTGGTCGAGGTGCGCGACAACGCCCAGCGCAACGCCGAGCGCGAGGCGCGCAAGATCATCCTGCTCGCGATCCAGCGCTACGCCGCCGACCACGTCTCGGACTCATCGGTCTCGGTCGTCCACCTGCCGAGCGACGACATGAAGGGGCGCATCATCGGTCGCGAGGGTCGCAACATCCGCTCGTTCGAGATCATCACCGGCGTCGACGTGATCATCGACGACACGCCCGAGGCGGTGATCCTCTCCGGCTTCGATCCGGTGCGGCGCGAGATCGCGCGCATCGCCCTCGAGCGCCTGGTCGCCGACGGGCGCATCCATCCGGCGCGCATCGAGGAGGTCGTGGGCAAGGTGAAGGGCGAGGTCGAGAACAAGATCCGCGAGCTGGGCGAGATGGCGTGCATCGAGGTCGGCATCCACGGCATCCATCCCGAGCTGCAGAACCTGCTCGGCCGGCTCCAGTACCGGACGTCGTACGGGCAGAACATCCTGCGGCACTCGATCGAGGTCGCGCACCTCGCCGGCATGATGGCGGCGGAGATCGGCATGGATCAGAAGATGGCCAAGCGCGGCGGACTGCTCCACGACATCGGCAAGGCGATCGACCACGACCACGAGGGCAGTCATCCCGCGCTCGGCATGGAGGTCGCGGCGCGCTACGGCGAGCCGCAGCCGGTGCTCGAAGCCATCGGCTACCATCACGACGACTACGCCGGGGGCAGCCTGTGGCCGGTGCTCGTGTCCGCGGCCGACGCGATCTCGGGCGCCCGGCCCGGAGCGCGCCGCGAGAGCCTCGAGATCTACATCAAGCGGCTCGAGGCGCTGGAGAAGATCGCCAGCGATTTCCCGGGAGTCGAGAAGTCGTACGCGATCCAGGCCGGGCGCGAGGTGCGCATCATGGTCGAGCACCACAAGGTCGACGATGCGCGGGCCCAGAACCTGGCCGGCGAGATCGCGCGGCGGATCGAGAAGGAGCTCGAGTATCCGGGTCAGATCCGGGTCACCGTGATCCGCGAGACGCGCGCCGTGGACTACGCCAAGTGAGCATCGGCGGCCCCGAGGATCTCGAAGGCCTGATCGAGGTCGGGCGCGTGGTGCGCGCCTGCCTCGACGCGATGCGCCTCGAGGCGCGTCCCGGCGTCACCACCGCGCACTTGAACCGCGTCGGCGCCGCGGTGCTCGAGAAGCGCGGCGCGCGCTCGGCGCCGATGCTGGTCTACGATTTCCCCGCCGAGAACTGCATCAGCGTCAATGACGAGATCGTCCACGGCATTCCCTCGCGACGGAAGCTGAGAGCGGGCGACCTGCTCAAGCTCGACGTCACCGCCGAGAAGAACGGCTACATGGCGGACGCGGCGATCACCGTGCCGGTCGGCGAGCGTCACCGCGCCGCAGCGCGAGCTGATGGCGTGCGCCGAGCGCGCGTTCAGGCCGCGATGGCCGTGCTGCGACCGGGACGGCGCGCCAACGAGATCGGCCGCGTGATCGAGGACGAGGTCCATCGCGCCGGCTTCGTGGTGGTGCGCGAGCTGTCGGGGCACGGCATCGGCCGCACGATCCACGAGCCGCCGACGATCCCGAACTACGACGACCCGGCGGCGACCGACGTCCTGACCCGCGGCATGGTGATCACGGTCGAGCCGCTGATCGCAATGGGGAACGGGCGCTCGTTCGAGGCCTCCGACGGGTGGACGATCCGCACCCAGGACGGCTCGGACGCGGCGCACTACGAGCAGACGCTGGTGGTGATGGACGACGGCCCGCTGCTGTTGACCGCCGCGTGATCCATCTCCTCTTCATCGCCGACGTCATCGGCACGCCGGGCCGCGACGTCCTGCGCGCTGCTGCCGGGATTGAAGCGCCGCTACGCGCCGCTGCTGGTGATCGTCAACGGCGAGAACGCGGCCGGCGGGTTCGGCCTGACCCGCGAATCGGCCCAGCACCTGTTCGCCGCCGGCGCCGACGTGCTCACCGGCGGCAATCACATCTGGGACCGCAAGGACATCATCCTACGCTCGCCGACGAGCCGCGGCTGGTGCGTCCCGCCGAACCTCCCCGACGGCACGCCGGGGCGCGGATGGGGCGTGTTCGAGGCTTCCGACGGCACGCCGGTCGGGATCGTGAACCTGCTCGGCCGCGTCTTCGTGAAAGAGGCCGAGTGTCCGTTCCGCACCGCCGATCTCGCGCTCGAGGCGCTGAAGCGCGAGGCCAAGGTCGTGTTCGTCGACTTCCACGCCGAGACCACCGCCGAGAAGATCGCCCTCGGCTGGCATCTCGACGGCCGGCGCGAGCGCGATTGTCGGCACCCACACCCACTCCAGACCGCCGACGACCGCGTGCTGCCCGGCGGCACCGCGTTCCTGTGCGACGCCGGGATGACCGGTGGCTTCGACTCGGTGATCGGCATGGACCGGCACGCCGCCGTGCGCCGCTTCCTCACGCTGATGCCCCAGCGGCTCACGCCTTCGCCCGGCGACCTGCGATTGAACGGCGCGCTGATTGCCGTCGATCCCGCGACCGGACGCGCGCACTCGATCCGCCGGCTCCAGATTCCCTACGACCCGGCGGCGGGAGAGGCGCGGATCCTGAGCGGCGACGAGCCGGCGGAGACCGCGCGCTACACCGCGCGCGCCGAGGTCCAGACGCTGCGCGAGGCCGGTGTCGTGCCGACGCTGGCGCTGATCTCGGTCGGCGAGGATCCCGCCTCCGCGATCTACCTGAAGCGGAAGAGCGAGGCGGCCGCCGAGGTCGGAATCGAAGTGCTTCGCTTCGGCACTGCCGGCCGGGACCGAGACCCGCAGCGTGATCGACCGCGTGCGTTCGCCTGGGCGAGGACCCGGCGGTCCATGGCATCCTGGTCCAGCTCCCGGTCGCCCCGCCCGCCGACGCCCAGGCGATTCTCGAATCGGTCCCGCCCGAGAAGGACGTCGACGGCTTCCATCCCGAGAACGTGGGACGTCTGGCGCTCGGGCTGCCGGGCTTCGTGCCCGCCACACCGCTCGGCATCTTCGAGGCTGCTGCGCCACCATCAGATCGCGCTCGCCGGCGCCCACGTCGTGATCCTCGGGCGCAGCAACATCGTCGGGCGACCGCTCGCCAACCTGCTCTCGAGCCGCGCGGTCAACGCCACCGTGACGCTCGGCCACAGCGCGAGCGGGAGGGGCTGATCGAGCTGGCGCGCCAGGCCGACGTGCTGGTCGTGGGCGTCGGGAAGCCCGAGATGGTGACCGCCGACTGGGTCAAACGTGGCGCCACCGTGGTCGACGTCGGCATCCACCGGCTGCCCGCCGCCGATCGCCGCTCGGGCTTCCGGCTCACCGGCGATGTCGATCGCGCATCGGTCGCCACGGTGGCCGGCGCGCTCACGCCGGTTCCCGGCGGCGTCGGTCCGATGACGGTGGCGATGCTGCTCGCGAACACCGTGAAGGCGGCGCGGCAGCAGACCGCCGCCGTGCAGGTGTAGGCGCCGGTGGCGATCGCTCCTCAACCCAGCTCGATCCTCTCGGTCGTCGAGCTCACGCGGCTGATCAAGGGCACGCTCGAGAGCGGCTTCCCGCGGTGTGGGTGCGGGGCGAGCTGACCGGCTGCAAGCGCCACGAGCAGCGGACACCTCTACTTCTCGCTCAAGGGCAAGCGACGCGGTGATCGATTGCGTGCTCTACCGCTCCGAGCACGGATGCGGCTGCCGCTTCGAGCCGCGCGACGGGCACGAGGTCGAGGCGTTCGGTTCCGCTCACGGTCTACGAGCCGCGCGGGAAGTACCAGCTCACGGTGCGCGAGCTGCGTCCCGCCGGGATCGGCGCGCTGCTGGTGGCACTCGAGGAGCTCAAGCGCAGGCTCGCGGCCGAGGGCCTGTTCGACGCCGCGACGCAAGCGGCCGCTGCCGCGCTATCCGCGCCGCGCTCGGGATCGTCACCTCGCCGGTGGGTGCTGCGGTGCGCGACATGGTCACGGTGATGCGGACGCGCTGGCCGTCGATCGGCATCGTGCTCGCGCCGGTGCGGGTGCAGGGACCGACCGCCGCGGGGAGATCGCCGCGGCGATCCAGCGCTTCAACCGTTACGCGAAGGTCGATCTCCTGATCGTCGGTCGCGGTGGCGGCTCGCTGGAGGACCTGTGGGCGTTCAACGAGGAGATCGTGGTCGCGCGCGATCGCCGGCTCCCGGATCCCGGTGATCTCGGCAGTCGGCCACGAGGTCGACTCGACCCTCGCCGACCTCGCCGCCGACGTACGCGCCGCCACGCCGTCGAACGCCGGTGAGATCGCGGTGCGCGACCGCGCGCCGCGCTGACGCGGGAAGTCCGGACGCTGACCCAGCGCGCGGAGCGCGGTCCGGCACGGCCTCGAGCGGCGGCGGCGCGCGCTCCAGCGCCTGCTCGAGCAGTACGGCTTCAAGCGCCAGCGCGACGCGATCGGCTTGCTGCAGCAGCGCATCGACGAGCTGCTCGAGCGCGCGCGCGGCTCGCTCGTGGCCCGGATGGCCGCGGCGCGCCGGCGGCTCGACGACGTGCGTCAGCGATACGGCCTGCGCGAGTGGCCGCGCGGTCTCGAACAGAGACGCCGCGACGCCGACGCCCTCGCCGAGCGCGCCACGTCGGCGCTGGTGCGAGCCGTTCACGACCGGCGCCGGCGTCTCGGCGGGCTCGGCGACCGCCTCCGCGCGCTCTCGCCGAAGCTCGTGCTCGAACGCGGCTATTGCCTGGCACGAACGGGCGACGGTACCCTGGTCCGCGGCGTGGAATCGCTGCGTCTCGGCGAGCTCCTGACCCTGGAGCTCTCGGGCGGCGAGGCCGACACACGGGTCGAGGCGGTGCGAGCGGAGGACGACGATGGCCGGTGAACGATCGACGGCAAAGGGCGCTCCGGGCGCCGAGCCGGCGCGCGAGCTTCGAGGAGGCGCTCGAGCGACTCGAGACCATCGTCGAGGAGCTGGAGGGTGGCTCGCTCTCGCTCGAGGAGTCGATCGCTCGCTACGAGGAGGGCATGACCCTCTCGCGCGGGCTCACCCAGAAACTCGACGAGGCCGAGAAGAGGATCGAGCGGCTGGTCGAGCGCGGCAACGCGCCGCCGATCACCCAGCCGATGGAGCTCGAGGACAACGGCAGCGAGGCGCCGCCTCCGCCGCCGGTCTCGCGCGCTTCGCGGCCCGCACCGCGCGCGACGAGCCGGCCGGCTCCGGTCGATCCCGACGAGCTGCCGTTTTGAGCCCGACCGGCTCGCCCGTCACACCGCGCGCGCGCGCCGCTCGATCGTCCCGCCGGAACGGCACCCCGCGTCGCGCAACGGCGCCGCCCCACCGTCGCTCGACGACATGCGCGCGGCCTTCGAAGTCTATTTCGAGCGCGCGCTGCCACCCGTGACACTCGTGCCGCCGCGCCTGCACGCCGCCATGCGTTACAGCGCGCTGTCACCGGGCAAGCGCCTGCGGCCGTTGCTGGCGCTCACCGCCTGTGCGGCCGCCGGCGGCCGCTGGCGCGACGCGCTGCCCGCCGCGGTCGCGGTGGAGTGCGTCCACGCGTTCTCGCTCGTGCACGACGATCTTCCAGCGATGGACGACGACGACTATCGACGGGGTCGCCTCACCACCCACAAGAAGTACGGCGAGGCGCTCGCGATCCTTGCCGGTGACGCGTTGATCGCGCTCGCCTTCGAGGAGCTGACGAAGCTCGGCGACTCCGGCGCGTCGCCGCGTCGCGTCACCGAGGCCACGCGCGTGCTCGCGTCCGCGGCCGGCAGCCGCGCGCTGATCGGCGGTCAGGTCCTCGACCTCGAGGCCGAGCGGCGGCGCACACGGCCGCCGCGGTGAAGCGAGATCCACGCGCGCAAGACCGGCGGCCTGATTCGCGCGTCGCTGCTGCTCGGCGCCCTCGTCGGGAACGCGCCACGGGCACTGCTGGATCGCATCGGCCGGCTCGGCGAAACCCTGGGGTTCGCGTTCCAGATCCACGACGACCTGCTCAATCGCGGCTCGAGCCTCAAGCGTCTCGGCAAGCGCGCCGGCACCGACGACGCCCGCGGCAAGGCCACGTACCCGCGCGCGGTGGGCGAGCAGCGCGCGCGCATCGAGGCCGCGAAGCTCTACATCCGCGGGCTGCGCAGCGTGGAGAAGATCGGTCTCAAGGCCGAGCCGCTCGGGTTATTGATCCTCGAGATCGCGGAGCGCGAGCGGTAGGTCGCACGCCGTGGATCGTGTATCGGCTCGGCGTCGAGCGGGTCCACGGGCGGTTCCGTCCGCCCCGGGGCGGATGAGCGCCTCGCCGGCGCGTCGACCATGGCGCCACCGCCTTTACGCCCAACGCTCATCCCCCTATTCTTCCCGCCCAGGGAAGCGCTCACGCCACGCACACGGAGGTCACCGCCACGAAAGCGTTCTGGCTCGCCCTCTCGATCGGGTTCCTGATCCAGACCTATAAAGGAGTCCGATCTACACCCGGCTCGGTCGCTGGAACCTGCGTCGCTTCGTCGAGACGGGTGGGATGCCCAGCTCGCACGCCGCCTCCGTGTCGGCGCTCTCCACCGCGGTGGGGATGGAGAACGGGTTCACGTCGCTGCTGTTCGGCGTGACCCTGTATTTCAGCCTGGTGGTCATGTATGATGCGGCGGGTTTGAGGCGTGCCGCCGGCCGCCATGCCGTGGTGCTCAACCGGTTGATCGACGAACATTTCAAACATTCGGAACGGGACACGCACCGACTGATGGAGCTGCTCGGCCATACGCCCCTCGAAGTCTTTGTCGGGGTGCGTTGGGCGTGGCTGGTCGCTCGTCTGGTACTGGTTCGGCCGATGAGCCTGCTCGAGAACCTCCGCTCCCCGGCGACGTCAAGACGCTCTCGCGCGCCCAGCTCGACGAGCTCGCGGCTGAGATGCGCCACGTCATCATCCAGACGGTGGCGCGCCGCGCCGGGCACTTGGCGCCGAACCTCGGCGTCGTCGAGCTGACGCTGCGCGTTGCACCGCGTGTTCGACTCCCCGAGAGATAAGATCATTTTGGACGTCGGGCATCAGTCGTATCCGCACAAGCTCCTGACGGGTCGTTATGAGCGCTTCGACACGCTGCGATCGCTCGGCGGCATCACCGGCTATCCGACACGCGCCGAGAGCGAGCACGACCCGTTCGGCACCAGCCACGGCAGCACCTCGATCTCGGCGGCGCTCGGCTTCGCGGTCGCGCGCGATCTCGCCGGCGAGAAGAACCACGTGGTGGCGGTGATCGGCGACGGCGCGCTCACCGGCGGACTGGCGCTTCGAGGGCTCAACAATGTCGGCGAGCTGCGCAAGCGCATGATCGTGATCCTGAACGACAACGAGTGGAGCATCTCGCCCAACGTCGGCGCGATTGCTCGCTACCTCACCAAGCTCACGACCAGCCGCATGTATCGCGCGTTCGAGCGCGACGTCTACGACCTGCTCGGCAAGCTGCCGCGGCTCGGCTCCAAGGCGCAGATCCTGGCTCACCGCATCAAGGAGGGCCTCTCGAACCTGGTCGTCCCCGGCGTGCTGTTCGAGGAGCTGGGGCTCAAGTACTTCGGGCCGATCGACGGCCACGATCTGGACGTGCTCGAGGAGACGCTCTCCGACCTGCGCCGCTTCGAGGAGCCGGTCCTGCTCCACGTCGTCACCAAGAAGGGCAAGGGCTACGGCCCGGCCGAGAAGGACGCCGGGTCGTTCCACGGCGTGGGCATCTTCGACCCCGAGACCGGCGAGGCCGCCAAGGGCTCGAAGAAGAGCTACACGCACGTGTTCGGCGAGACCGCGATCGAGATCGCCGAGAAGATGCCCAAGGTCGTCGCCGTCACCGCGGCGATGACCGACAACACCGGCCTCAAGCCGTTTTCAAAGAGATTTCCCGATCGCTTCTTCGACGTCGGCATGGCGGAGGAACACGGCGTCACGTTCTCGGCCGGGCTCGCGGCTTCGGCCTGATCCCGCTGACCACGATCTACTCCACCTTCATCCAGCGGGCCATCGACCAGATCATCCACGATGTCGCGTTGCAGAATCTCCACGTCGTGTTCTGCCTCGATCGCGCCGGGCTGGTGGGCGAAGACGGGGCGCCGCAGCACGGCGCCTTCGACGTCACGTTCATGCGCATGATCCCCGGCGTGGTGGTGATGCAGCCCAAGAACGGGGAGGAGCTGCGCGACATGATGTGGACGGCAGTGAGTCATTCGGGACCGATCTCGGTGCGCTACCCGCGCACCACCATTCCCGAGGATGCGATCCCCTCGCGCGAGCCGCGGCTCATCCCGATCGGCGCCTCCGAGCAGCTGCGCGCGGGCGGCGACGTCGCCATCCTGGCGCTCGGCACCATGGTGCTGCCCTCGCTCGCCGCCGCCGAGGGCCTGGAGCGGGAAGGGGTGAAGGCCACGGTGGTGAACGCACGCTTCGCCGCGCCGGTCGACGAGCACGTGATCGTGGGTCTGGCGAAATCGGTGGGTCGTCTGATCACCGTCGAGGAGAACGTGCCGATGGGCGGCTTCGGCAGCGCGGTCCACGAATGCCTCGACCGGAACGGCCTCTCCGCGACGCCGCTCCTCCGCATCGCCTTGCCGGAGACGTTCGTCGCCCACGGCAAGCGCGACGAGCTGCTCGAGCAAGTCGGCCTCGACGCCCCCGGCATCGCCCGGCGCGCGCTCGAATGGCTCCGGATCGTTCAGCGCCAGTACCAATGAGACGCGGCCGTTCGCGCCGCGTCGGCATCCTCGGGCACATCGATCGGCCGGCGGTCCGCGACGAGGCCCGTCGCATCGCGCGGCGCCTCACGCGGCGGGGCCACCGCGTCCGCATCGAAGCCCGGCTCGCGGAACAGATGGACGAGCCGGGCGCGCCGCTCCAGGAGATCGCGAGCTGGTGCCAGACCCTGGTGGCGCTCGGCGGTGATGGCACCGCGCTGCTCGGCGCGCGCGCGCTGGTCGGCCGGCGCGGCGCGCTCCTGCCCATCAACCTCGGCGGCCTCGGCTTCCTCACCGTGGCCGAGAGCCGCGAGGCCGACGCGGCGCTCGACTCCGCACTCGGCGACGCGTGGCCGACGGCGCGTCGCGGGATGGTGTCGGCGCGGCTGATCCGCGGCGACCGCACCATTCGGCGCGGTGTGGCCATGAACGACGCGGTGATCAAGGGCGCGAGCGGCTTCGCGGCCATTCATCTGCGCTTGAGAGCGCTCGAGCACGACCTCGGGCTGCTCGTCGCCGACGGCCTCATCATCGCCACCGCCGCCGGCTCGACCGCCTACTCGCTCTCCGCCGGCGGCCCGCTGCTCACGCCCGACGTCGAAGCGCTGGTGGTGACGCCGGTGTGCGCGCACTCGCTGGGCAGCCGCTCGATGGTGCTGCCGCCCGACGCCGAGGTCGCGGTCCGCGTGATCGGCGGCGACGATCGCGGGCTGCTCGTGCTCGACGGCCAGGATCGCGTCGAGCTCATGCCGCGCGACCGCGTCCATGCGCGGCTCGTGCGCGACGCGCTGCGCGTCTACCAGAATCCCGAACGCTCGTTCGCCCGCGCGCTCCAGGCCAAGCTCGGCTGGCAAGGCAGCGCGAAGCGGAGCCGGTAGAACACTAGTGCTCGAGCGCCTGTCGATCTCGAACCTGGCGCTGGTCGAGCATGCCGAGGTCGAGCTCGGCCCCGGGCTCAACGTCGTCACCGGCGAGACCGGCGCGGGAAGTCGCTCCTGATCCAGTCCATGAGCCTCCTGGTCGGCGAGCGCGCCGATCCCGACATCGTGCGCGAGGGCGCCACCAGCGCGGTCGTGACCGGCGAGTTCCGGATCGAGGGCGAGCGGCAGCGCCGCGTGGCGGCACTGCTCGAGGAATGGGGCCTCGGGTTCGACGGCGACACCGTGATCGTGCGGCGCGAGGTCCAGGCCGGAAAGAGCCGCGCCACCGTGAACCAGACTCCGGTCACCCAGTCGGCGCTCAAGCGTCTCGGCGAGATCCTGGTCGACCTCCACGGCCAGCACGAGCACCAGAGCCTGCTGCGGCCGGGTGCGGCGATCGAGGCGCTCGATCGTCTCGCCGGGCTCGAGTCTCGCCGCGCTCGCTATCAGGAGGCGCTGGCGGCGATGCGGGAGGCGGCGGCGGAGCTCGCGCGCCTCGAGGAATCGCTCGCGACCTTCGCCGACCGTCGCGACTGGATGGCCGACGCCGCGCGCGAGATCGACGAGGTGAAGCCGGTCGATGGGGAAGAGGAGACGCTCCGGATCGAGGCGGCCCGTCTCGGCCACGCCGATCGGCTGCGCGAGCTGATCACCGAAGCGCTCTCGCGCTCTCGGAAGGATCCGAGCCGGTGACCGCGGGGCTCCACTCGGCGGCGCACGCGCTCGAGCAGGCGGTGGCCCTCGATCCGAGCCTCGAGAACGCGCTCCCCGGGCTCGAGGAAGCGCGCATCGCGGTCGACGAGACGGTGCGGTCGCTGTCGCGGTACGCCGGATCGCTCGACGCCGATCCCGCCTCGCTCGAGGAGGTCGAGCGCCGTCGCGACCAGATCGCGCGGCTCGTCCGCAAGTACCGGCGCGACGTGCCCGAGCTGATCCGCTGGCGCGAGGAGATCGGCCGCGAGCTGCTGCTCGGCGAGGACGCCACCGGCGCGCTCGAGCGCGCCCGCGCGCGGCTCGACGAGGCGCGCGCGGCGTGTCTCGCGGCCGGTCGCTCGCTCTCGCGCTACCGGATCGTCCGCGGCAAGGAGTGGAGCATGGTCCTCACGCGCGAGCTCGCGCCGCTCGGCATGGACGCGCGCGGCTCGAGTTCGTGATCCGCTCGGGCCGGCGCGAGGAGCCGGGCTTCGACCTCAGGGACTGGATGAAGTCGACCTCATGTTCTCCGCGAACCCGGGCGAGCCGATGCGGCCGCTCCAGAAGATCGCCTCGGGCGGGGAGCTCTCGCGGGTGATGCTCGCCTTGAAGACGGCGCTGGAAACCCAAGACCGCGTTGACCTTCTCGTCTTCGATGAAGTAGATTCCGGGATCGGCGGCGTGGTCGCGCGAGCGGTCGGCGAGCGCCTCCGGCGACTGTCGCGTCACCGCCAGGTCGTCTGCGTCACCCACCTTCCCATGATCGCGGCGCTCGCCACCCGACATCTCCGCGTGACCAAGCACGTCGTGCGGGGACGAACGCAGGTGAGGATCGATCCGCTCGAGCAGAACGCCCGCGTCGAGGAGCTGTCGCGGATGCTGGCGGGGACCTCGCTTCCGAGACCACCCGCCGTCAGGCCGAAGAGCTGCTCGGCACCACCGCCCGCCGGCCTTCCTCGCGATGATCATCCCCTCGCTGGCGGAGTTCCGCGCGCTCGCCAAGAGCGGCAAGCTGGTCCCGATCTACCGCGAGGTGTTCGCCGACCACGAGACGCCGGTCTCCGCGTTCCGCAAGATCGATCACGGCCCCTACTCGTTCCTGCTCGAGAGCGTCGAAGGCGGCGAGAAGTGGGGTCGCCACTCGCTGCTCGGCAGCCGACCCTCGATGGTGTTCATCGCGCGCGGCGATGAGAGCGAGGTCCATCGCGACGGTCGTGTCACCCGCGGCACGCGCCCGCCGATCGAGGAGCTGGGCGCGCTGCTGCGTGAGCACCAGGCGGTGGCGCTCCCCGGGCTGCCGCGCTTCTGCGGCGGTGCGGTCGGATTCTTTGGCTACGACGCGGTGCGCTGGTTCGAGCGGCTGCCCGTCCGCGCCAGGGACGACCTCGGCTCCCCGGACGCGATCTTCATGTTCGTGGACGTGGTGAGCGTGTTCGACAACCTCACGCACACCTTGAAGGTCGTCACGCACGCGCGAGCCGGCGACGATCCCGACGCCGCGTACGCCGCGGCGGTCGAGCGCATCGAGACCGAGGTCCAGCGCCTGAATCGCCGATGGCATGGGCCAAACCCGAGGCCGGGGAGTCGCCGCCCGAGCCCGAGTCGTCGGTGAGCCGTCCCGATTTCGAGGCCGCGGTCGAGCGCGCCAAGGAGCACATCCGCGCCGGCGACATCTTCCAGGTGGTGCTCAGCCACCGCATGAGCGCGCGCGTGACGCGCCCGGCGTTCGAGACCTACCGCGCGCTGCGGGTCACCAACCCGTCGCCGTACATGTACTTCCTGCGGCTCGGCGACTTCTCGCTGGTGGGCTCGTCGCCCGAGGTGCTGGTGCGCCGCACCGACACCCTGGTCGAGGTCCGACCCATCGCCGGCACGCGCCCGCGCGGCCGTCGCCGCCGACGAGGACCGCAGGCTCGAAGAGGAGCTGCGCGCCGACGAGAAGGAGCGGGCCGAGCACGTGATGCTGGTCGATCTCGGCCGCAACGACGTCGGCCGCGTCGCAGAGTTCGGCACGGTCGAGACCAACGAGTACATGACGCGTCGAGCGCTACTCGCAGGTCATGCACCTGGTCTCGAACGTGCGCGGCCGCGCCCGGCCCGAGCTCGAGCCGCTCGAAGTCGTCCGCGCCTGCTTCCCGGCCGGGACGGTCTCGGGCGCCCCCAAGGTGCGCGCGATGGAGATCATCGAGGACCTGGAGCCGGTGCGCCGCGGGGTCTATGCGGGCGCGGTCGGCCACTTCGACTATCATGGCAACCTCGACCTCTGCATCGCCATCCGCACGCTGGTCTACGCCAACGGGCAGGCGCACTGGGGCGTGGGCGCCGGGATCGTGGCCGACTCCGATCCCGCGCGGGAATGGGACGAGACCATGAACAAGGGTCGCGCGCTGTGGCTCGCCGTCCAGCGCGCGGAGCGGGGCGCACGATGATCGCGGTGATCGACAACTACGACTCCTTCACCTACAACCTGGTGCAGTACCTCGGCACGCTCGGCGCCACGCTCGAAGTCCATCGCAACGACGCGATCACCGTCGCCGAGCTGGCCGAGCGCCCGCTCGAGGGTCTCGTGATCTCGCCCGGGCCCGGCGAGCCGAAGGACGCCGGCATCTCGGAGGACGCGATCCGCGCGCTGGCGGGGAAGGTGCCGATCCTCGGCGTGTGCCTGGGCCATCAGGCGCTGGGCGAGGTCTACGGCGGCAAGATCGTGCGCGCGCCGCGTCTCATGCACGGCAAGACCAGCCCCATCTTACATAGGGGTCGCGGCGTGTTCGCCGGCATCGACAACCCCTTCGAAGCCACGCGCTACCACTCGCTGATCGTCGACCGCGGCTCGCTGCCCGAGTCGCTCGAGATGGTGGCGTGGACGCCCGAGGGCGAGATCATGGGGCTCAAGCACAAGGAGCACGAGACGTGGGAGTCCAGTTCCATCCCGAATCGGTGCTGACGCGTCCCGGACTCAAGCTGATCGAGAACTTCCTCACCCTCTGCCATCAACAAAGGAGCGTGTCCCGTTGATCCAGACCGCCATCGCGCGCGCGGTTTCCGGTAAGGAGCTCGATCGCGAGCTGGCGCGCGCGAGCATGGAGCAGATCCTCGCGGGCGAGGCGTCGCCGGCGCAGATCGGGGCGCTGGCGGTATCGCTGCGCATGAAGGGCGAGACACCGGAGGAGATCGCGGGTATGGCGGACGCCATGCGCAAGCGCGTCGCGCCGCTGCGCACGCGCCGCCGCCCGCTGCTCGACACCTGCGGCACCGGCGGCGACTCCGCCGGCACGTTCAACATCTCGACCACGGTGGCGCTGGTCACCGCATCGTGCGGCGTCGCGGTGGCGAAGCACGGCAACCGCGCGGTCTCGAGCCGCACCGGCAGCGCCGACGTGCTCGAGTCGCTCGGCGTGCGAATCGATCTCACGCCCGAGAGCGCCGGCCGCTCGCTCGACCTGCTCGGCATCACCTTCCTGTTCGCGCCCAACTACCACACCGCGTTGCGGCACGCCGCCGGCCCGCGCCGCGAGATCGGCGGTGCGCACGGTGTTCAACGTGCTCGGCCCGCTCACCAACCCCGCCGGCGCCACGCTCCAGCTGCTCGGCGTCTACTCGGACCAGCTGGTCCGGCCGGTCGCCGAGGTGCTGCAAGCAGCTCGGCAGCGAGCGTGCCTGGGTGGTCCACGGCCGCGACGGTCTCGACGAGCTCACGATCTTCGACAAGAACCACGTCGCCGCGCTCGAGGACGGCGCGATCCGCGAGTTCGAGCTCGACCCGGCGGACTACGGTCTGGCCGCGCAAGGATCGCGCCGACGTCGCCGGGGAGAGGCCGCGATGAACGCCGAGAAGCATCCGCGGCATCCTGGCCGGCCGACCGGGGCCCGCGCGCGACATCGTCGTGCTCAACACCGCCGCCGCCCTCTGCGTCGCGGGCCTCGCCCGGGATCTCGGCGACGGCGTACAGCGCGCCCGCGAGGCGATCGACGGCGGCTGGGCCGCCGCCAAGCTCGCCGAGCTGGCGGCGTTCCGCGGTTAGCATGGCGTCGCGCTCCCGTGCTCCGCGCCCGCGGTTCTCGCGGCACGGCATGAGGACGCGATGACCCCGGCCGGCGTGGACTTCCTCCAGCGCATCGCCGACGACCGGCGCCGGCGCATCGAGGAGAGCAAGCTGCGCGTCCCCGCTCACGTCCTGCGCGCGCGGCTCGGCGCGATCCAACCGGCGGGACGGCTCGAGCGCGCGCTGCGGCGCGGCGGATCGGGCGCGCCGATCAAGCTGCTGTGCGAGATGAAGCGGGCCTCGCCGTCACGCGGCATGCTCAACGCCGACGTCGACCCGGTGGCGACCGCGCGGCTCTACCAGGACGGGGGCGCCACCGCGGTGTCGCTGGTCACGGAGCCCGATCACTTCCAGGGCGACGCCGAGTGGGTGAACGCGCGTGCGCGCGGCGGTGACGCTGCCCATTCTGATGAAGGACTTCGTCTTCGACTCCTAGCAGCTGCTCGACGCCGCGGTTCGCGGCGCCGACGGGGTGCTTGCTGCTCGCCGCCCTGCTCTCGGAGGTGCAGCACGCAGCGGCTCATCACGGAGGCGCGGCTGATCGGCCTCGACACGCTCGTCGAGGTCCACGACGCGGGCGAGCTGCACGCGATCGATCGCGCGCGGGCGCCACGCTGGTCGGGATCAACAACCGCGACCTGCGCACGCTTCGCGGTCGACCTCGAGACGTCGATCGAGCTGCTGCCGCGGGTGCCGCCGCTCGTCACCGCGGTGGCCGAGAGCGGCCTCGCACACCGGCCGACCTCGAGCGGCTGCGCGCCACCCGCTGCGACGCGGTGCTGATGGGCGAGGTGTTCATGACCAGCGCAGCGATCCTGCCGCCACGCTGCGCACGCTCTTCGCCGCCGCCCGCGGCTAGTGTGCGATGGCCCCGGCTGCGCGACACACCGTCGTCAAGATCTGCGGCATCACCCGCGCCGAGGACGCCCGCTCGGCGCTCGCCGTCGGCGCCGACTGGCTGGGGTTCATCCTCAACTCGAAGAGCCCGCGCCGCATCGACGCCGGGCGCGCGCGGGAGATCGGCGATGAGGCCGAGGCCGCGGCCACGGTGGTGCGTGATGGTGGCGCCCGATCCGGACGAGGCGCTGGCGCTCGCGGCCAAGGCGGGCGTCGATCGCATCCAGCTCCACCGCGTGAAGCCGCTCGACGCTGGCCCGCCGACTTTCCGCTGCCCGATCAGCGTTCGCGGTGCCCGTCGAGCTCGGACGGCTCGCTCACCGAGCCGCTGCCGCCGGCGCATCACCTGGTGCTGCTCGACACCGCGCCCACCGCGAGCTGTCGGGCGGCACCGGCGAGACGTTCTCCTGGGAGACCGCGCGCATCGTGGCGGCGGCGCGGCCGGTGCTGCTCGCCGGAGGTCTCGACAGCGACAACGTCGGCACGGCAATCGAGCGCGTGCCGTCCGTTCGGCGTCGACGCGTCGCTCGCGCATCGAGATCGCGCCCGGGCATCAAGGATCGCGACCGGTTGCGGCGCTTCGTCGCCGCCGTGCGGCGTGCGACGAGCGGCTCGATGCGGCCGGCTGACCCGTGGCCAGGCGCGCACGATCGCGAGGGAAGGACGATGAGCCCCGGCCGGACGCGGACACGGCGGACACTTCGGCCCCTACGGCGGCCGGTTCGTCCCGGAGACGCTGATCGCGCGCGCTCGATCAGCTCGAAGCCGAGTATCGCGCGCGCGCGCGCCGATCCCGAGTTCCGAGCGCGAGCTGGCCGACGACGCTGCGCGACTTCGCCGGACGGCCCGACGCCGCTGTTCGAGGCGCGACGCTTCTCGGAGGCCGCCGGCTGCCGCGTGTTCCTGAAGCGCGAGGACCTGCTCCACACCGGCGCGCACAAGATCAACAACACGGTCGGCCAGTGCCTGCTCACGCGCCGCATGGGCAAGCCGCGCGTCATCGCCGAGACCGGCGCCGGCCAGCACGGCGTCGCGACCGCGGCCGCGGCGCGCGCGCTTCGGGCTCGCGTGCGTCGTCTACATGGGCGCCGAGGACATGCGCCGCCAGCACCTGAACGTCGAGCGCATGCAGCCTGCTCGGCGCCGAGGTGCGCGCGGTGGACGCCGGCACGCCGCACGCTCAAGGACGCGATCAACGAGGCGCTGCGCGACTGGGTGACGCGCGTGCGCGACACCCACTACGTGCTGGGCTCGGTGCTCGGGCCCGCATCCGTTCCCGACGATGGTGCGCGACTTCCACCGCGTGATCGGCGATCGAGGCGCGCGCGCAGTTCGCGGCACGGCGCCGGCGGGCTGCCCGACGTGCTGGTCGCGTGCGTCGGCGGCGGCAGCAACGCGATCGGCCTGTTCCACGCGTTCCTCGGCGACGCCGCGCGTGCGCAAGGTGGGCGTCGAGGCCGGCGGGCGACGGGCATCGCGAGCCGGCAGGCACGCGGCGCGCATCGCCCGAGCACAGCGTCGGCGTGCTCCACGGCACGCGCACGCTGGTGCTTCAGGACGAGCACGGCATGATCCGCGAGACCCACTCGGTGTCGGCCGGCCTCGACTACCCGGCGCTCGGCCCCGAGCACGCGTGGCTCGCCGATCAGGGTCTGGCCGAGTACTCGTCGCGCGACCGACGACGAGGCGCTCGAGGCGTTCCAGGCGCTGTCGCGGCTCGAGGGCATCCTGCCCGGCGCTCGAGACGCGCACGCGCTGGCGTGGTGCTGCGCGAGGGGCAAGTCGCTGGGCCGCGACGACGCGCGTGATCGTCAACCTGCGTCGGGGCGCGGGCGACAAGGACGTCACCGAAGTGCTGCGGTGCTCGCGCCCGGCGCGACCCGTGTGCTATAAACGCTCGTCCAGCGCCCGTAGCTCAATTGGATAGAGCGTTAGCCTCCGGAGCTAAAGGTTACAGGTTCGATTCCTGTCGGGCGCACCACCTCCCGACCCACCGATTCCGTGACGCCCGACGACCGAACGCCGGATCCCGCGCCCGAAGCCGGCGCACCGCTCACGCCGGATCGTGATCCCGCCGCCGATCCCTCGCCGGGCGCTGCACGCGGCGCGCGAGTTGGGCGGGCATGTTCGACGACGTCTCCGACCGCTACGACCCTGCTCAACCGCGTCATGGCGCTCGGCCAGGACGGAGCGTGGCGCCGCGCGATGTGGCGCGAGGTGCCGGAGGGCGCCCGCGGTCGTGCTCGACCTCTGCACCGGGACGGGGGTCTCGCTCGGGGCTGAGACGGCCGGGACGGCTCCTCATGGGAGTGGACGTGAGCCGGCGCATGCTGGTCCACGCGATGGAGACCTTCGGACGCGCGGGCTGGGCGCCGCGACTCGTGTGCGCCGACGCCTTCCAGCTTGCCGCTGCGCGACGCGTCGGTCGACGCGATCACGATCGCGTTCGGGATCCGCAACCTGAGACCGCGTCTCGAGGCGCTGCAGGAGCCGCGCGCGTGCTCGAGCCGGGCGGAACGCTGGTCGTGCCCGAGGCCACAGCACCCGCGCCGGGCCCGGCCGCACCGCTCCACGCGTTCTACCTGAGCCGATTGATCCCGCTCGCCGGACGCCCGTCGCACGATCCCAGCGCCTACGCGTACCTGAGCCGCTCGGTGGTCGAGTTCGGCGCGGGCCCCGAGTTCGAGCGCGACCTCGCCGCCGCCGGATCTTCGCACGACCGCGAGCACCGCGTTCATGCTCGGTGCCACGCGGCTGTGGACCGCGACCCGCGGCGGTGCCCCGGCGCGCGATCCGGCCACATTGCAGCCTGCACGTCTGGGCGAACTCCCCCGGGGCGAAATGCGCACCACCTCACGGCGCGACCTGGCCGAGTGGCGCGCGTGGCAGGCGTGCAGCTCGCGCTCGCGCTCGCGCTGCTCGTGGTGCTGGTGATCGCGCTGTTCTCGTTCTCCAGGGTACAGCGCCGGGCTTCCCTTGGAGGACTGGCAGCGGCGCGGCATGCGTGGGCTCCTGGCGCTCGGCGTGGTCGGATTCGCGGTCCGGACCGTGATCCTGTGGGGTCGCTTTCGGGCTTGCCGCCCCGCGTCTGAGCCAGAATTCCCCGTGGCACAGGCATTCGCGGATCTCCGTGTGGGGTTTCCCGCCCATTCGCTGGTCAAGGCAATACGTAACTGAACGAAGGTAC
>ERZ1370068.3196-contig-2313_pt1 | contig 144267 bp, 154 predicted proteins | sample MGYA00561227_ERZ1370068 | MGnify/ENA primary metagenome ERZ1370068 (study PRJEB38410, sample SAMEA6850437) | metagenome | study: Metagenomic assessment of the ecological functions of the soil: analysis of the soil microbiota associated with the...
TCTGTTTGTACACTTCGTTCAGTTACGTATTGCTATGGCCGTACGAGAGCCACGTCAGTCGGGCCCGAGCCGCCCCGGACGTCCAGGTCCGACGGCTCCGTTGCCGGCGCGATCTTCGTGCTGGGCATCGCCTCGCTGACGGTAATCACCCTCGGCTTGGTCGTCTCGCAACTAAACTACGCGCTCTGGATCGGGTGCTTACTTAGAACTGCCTCGACAGCGAGCAGATCTCGCCCGAGGACAACGGCGCGATCGGCGTCACCGGCAGCGTCGAGCGCTCGAGGCCCCCCTCACGACAGGTTCCTCTGCAGCGCGGGATGGGCCTCGGGGCCGTCGCGTTGGTGCTCGAGGCCGCGACGTGCCGCCACATGAGATATTAAGCGCCGCCGGGATCAAATATCCACAGGAGCTATGCTCCGGGACACCAGACGTCGCTGGCCCCTGAGTCGTCCTCTGGTTCAGGTCAGCCACACCGGGCTCTTCGCGAAGCACTTCTGAACTTCGCCGATCTCCCGCGGGTATGGGGGCGCGTTCGTACGGAACACAGCACCTTGATCCTCGCCTTCGCCGGCGAGATGGGCGGGATCGTGATCGGCCTCGTGCTGGGGATCCCTTCACTGCTCTCGCAGCGGCGGGCGGTTCGGAGCCCCGGCTCGAGGACACTGTCGCAACTTCTTCCGTGGGACGCCGCTGATCACGGCAGCTGGTCGCGGGTGCTTCCTGCTGCTCTTCCGGGTTTGCCGGCGTCTCGCCTGTCCGGCGTTCGTGGTGGCGATCATCGTGTTTCGCGCTGAACACGAGCGCGTGCGCCTGCCGGGGTAGTTCCGGGCGGGGATCCAGTCGATCGAACGCGGGGGCAGATGGAGGCGGCCCGCTCGGCTCGGGATGGAGCTACACCCGGGCGATGCGGTACGCGGTCGTCCCGCAGGGCGGTCCGTCGCGTGGTCACGCGCCGCTGATGAACGAGTTCGTGATCCTGATCGAGGACACCGCGCGATGGTGGTCGTCCTCGGGTCTGACCACCGCCAAGGCGAGTTACGACATCTTCACCCTCGCGAGGGAGGGGCCCAGTCAGCCCGTTCCTGGTCGCGCACGTTCTTCACGGTGGCGGCGGTCAGCGGCACCTGGTCGTGACGCTGCCCCGCTCATCCGGCTCGTGAACGCGGCCGAGGAAAGCGCCTGCAGGCGGGCTGGTGGGGATCGCCGGGGCCGGAGAGGTGAGCGGAACCGTCCGCGACCCGCCGCCCGCAGACTGAGGGCGTCGAGGGAGCCGCTGGTCACGGCTGGAGGACGTCCACCGAGTGGTTCGGGAACCTGCACGTCACCTCATGGGGCGTGGACCTGAGCGTGGTCCCAGCGCGACGTGGTCGTGGTCGTCGGCGCCTCCGGCGGGGGCAAGTCGACCCTCCTGCGGTGCGTCATGAGCCTGCTGGAGGTTCCCACGACGGGCCGGAACGTGTTCTTGCACCGAGGACCGGAACATCACCGAGCGCATCCGGACGAACCTCAACGAGGTCGCGGACGCACATCGGGATCGTGTTCCAGGCCCCACAACCTGTTTCCCGCACGCGGACCGCTCTGCGCAACGTCACACCTGGCGCTCGAGGAAGGTGCTCAAGCCTGCCCGACGAAGCGACCACGAAGCGCGCCATGGACCAGCTGGCTCGGGTCGGGATGGGCCACAAGGCCAACGCTCTGCCCGGGCCAGCTCTCCGGGGGCCGGCAGCAGCGAGTCGCGATCGCCCGGGCGCTGGCGATGAAGCCGAAGGTGATGCTGTTCGACGAGGTCACCTCGGCGCTGGACCCCGAAGCTGGTCGGGGAGGTCCTCGAGGTCATGATTCGACCTGGCGCGGCGACGGCATGACGATGATGGTGGTCACCCACGAGATGGGTTTCGCGCGCGAGGTGGGCACCGAGGATGCTCTTCCTGGACGACGGGCCGGATCGCCGAGGAGGCGAGCGCCCGGCGAGATGTTCTGCACCGCAGAGCGACCGCACTCCGCCAGCTTCCTGGCCGAAGGTGTCGTACGACCGGTCGCTGATGCGGTCGTCCTCGAGCTGCGTCTGACTGGTGCTCGCCGCCGCCGTCGCGACCCTGGTCCTGGTCGGCGGTGCCGATGATCGGGGGACCGAGCCGGCCCTACAGCGTGACGGCGATCGACTACCACTTCCACGACGCCCACCCCACGCTGCCGATCGGCGCCGGGGCGCGACCTGATCGTCCGCAACCAGGGGCGCAACGCTGGCACAACGTCACGATCCCGGCGCTGGGATCTCGCAGGACGTCCGATGCCCGGGCAGGAGCGTGATCGGCTCGATCGCGGACCGGCTCGAAGCCGGTCGCTACCGAGCTCTTCTGCCGGATCCACCTGGCAGGCGTTCGGGCATGAAGGGCGTGATCGTCATCTCGCTCGAGGTGACGTGGCAGAGGTCGATCCGCGTCACTGCAGCGTCGGACGCCCGCGGACACAGGATCCGACGGGCCGAGGAACCTTTGGATCCGCTCACGCCTTCCCAGCTACGCGAGCGTTGTCTGTCGGTTCCTCGACACCGTCAAAGGTGGCCCCAGGCGACCCGGACTCCCGGGAACCGTCGCCTCCTCCCGCTCGGTGGAGCAGCCTCGGGGACTCGCGCCCCCTCGTCCGATCACTCCGACGGAGGCGCTTTCCGCGTCGTCCCCAGCGGCCGCTCGGGACCGGAGCGAAGCGTCATGGCGACGTGCCTGCGGCGCTGTCAACGCGATGAGAACGGTTTGGGCTGCAAGGATTCAGAGCGACGTTGCTGGTAGCGGCGCGCGCGTTCGCGATCGAGAAGAAAGAGTGACATAACGACGTCGCCGTTCCAGCGTTCGTCTCGGAGACGTCGTGGAACCTTCGCCGTCGCGCCACGACCAGCGGGTATTCCGCTCCGCGCCGACGTACGCCGGACAGATCCGGCGACGCGCGATGCCTGTCGTCACGCTGCGCTAGGATGCCGCGCGTGACCCCTCGCGCCGCCGATCCGCCGAGGCGGCTGTTCCTCCTCGACGGCCACAGCCTCTCGTGCCGCGCGTTCTTCGCGCTCCGCACCTCGCTGGCGACGACCTCAGGCCAGGTGACGAACGCGGTCTACGGCTTCACCTCGATGCTGATCAAGCTGCTCGGCGAGGAGCGCCGGACCTGATCGCCGGTCGCGTTCGACGCTGGGCAGGCCGACCGGTGCGCCTGGAGCAAGTACGCCGAGTACAAGGCCGGGCGGCCCGAGACGCCCGACGAGTTCCGCCAGCAGCTCGGGCTGATCGTCGAGGTGCTCGAGACCCTGCGGCATCCCGGTGATCGTGGCATCGAGGGCCACGAGGCGGACGACGCGATCGCGACGCTGGCGCTGCGGGCGCTCGAGCGAGGGCATCGAGGTCGTGATCGTGACCGCGGACCGGGACTTCTTCCAGCTGGTGCGGCCGGGCTCACCGTGATGTTCAACGTCAAGGGCATCTCCGACATCGGCCGCTACGACGTGGACGCCGGTGACGCGAGCGGTTCGGCGCTGCCGCCGGAGAAGTACCTCGACTACGTCGCGCTCAAGGGCGACGCCTCGGACAACATCCCGGGCGTCCCGGGCGTCGGCGAGAAGACCGGCGACCAAGCTCGTGCAGGACTTCGGCTCGGTCGAGGAGCTGCTGACCCGCACCGACGAGCTGAAGGGCAAGCTGAAGGAGTCGATCTCGGCGGCCGGCGAGCAGCTCGCGCCTCAACAAGGAGCTGGCGCGAGCTGAACACCGACGTCGACGTGGACCTCGAGCCCGACGGACGCGCGTGATGGGGGAGTGGGACCTGGACGGCCGTGCGGCGGCTGTTCACCTCGCTCGAGTTCCGGACGCTGTTCGAGCGGCTCGAGGAGGTGGGCGGGCGCGCAAGCCCGCCGTCGAGGTCGCCGAGCTCGACCTGCGCAGCGTCGAGTGGCCGAGCGGTCGCAGCTCGCTCGCAGGCGGACGGACCGAGGCGCTCCGCCTCGACGCCGGAGGACGCGCAGGTCGCGGGATCGCGGTGTCTCGACGGGCGGCGGGCAGGCGGCGTACGCGGACGTCGGGGATCTCGGGGCGTTCGCGGAGGCGCTCGCCGGATCGACGCCAGTGCCGAAGTGGGTCCACGACGCCAAGGCAGCTCGAGACGGCGGTGCGTGCGCCGGAGGGCCGATCGCTCGCGGGCGTCGGACCTTCGACACGATGCTCGCGCGGCTACCTGCTCGACCCGGCCGGCTCGAGCTCGAGCTCGACCGCTGAGCGAGCAGTACCTCGGGACCGACGTCCTCGGCTCGGGTCGCCGAGGAGGCCGAGGCGGGCAGCTGTTCGGCGAGGCCGTGGCGTCGGACCGCGGCGGAGCGCCGCCGCGGTGGCGCTGCTCGCGCCGGTGCTGGACGAGCGCGATCGACACGGCCGGGCTCCGCGCGCCTGCTGGACGAGGTCGAGCTCCCGCTGTCCTCGGTCCTCGCGCGGATGCAGGCGAACGGCGTCGCGCCTGGACGTCGCGTACCTCGAGGAGATGGCCGAGGGCGTCCGCGACACGGATGGCGACGTTGCAGGCGCGAGATCTACGAGCTCGCCGGGCGAGGAGTTCAACCTGAACTCGCCGCCGCAGCTGCGGCGATCCTGTACGACAAGCTCGGGCTCTCAGCCGGGAAGAAGACGCCCGAAGGGCGAGCTCTCGACCGACGCGAGCGTGCTGGAGAAGCTCCGCGACGCGCACCCGATCGTCGACGCGATCCTGTCGTGGCGCGAGCTCGACAAGCTGAACTCGACGTACCTCGACGCGCTGCCCAAGCAGGTCGATCCGCGCGACGGGCCGGGTGCACACGACCTTCAACCAGACCGGGCGCGGCGACCGGGCGGCTGTCGCTCCACGAACCCGAACCTGCAGAACATCCCGGTCCGCGGCGAGCTCGGCCGCCAGATCCGCCGGGCGTTCGTCCCGGAGTCCAGGGCGACGTGCTGCTCGTCGCCGACTACTCGCAGATCGAGCTCCGGATCCTCGCGCATCTGTCCGGCGACGAGGGGCTGCGCGACGCGTTCGCAGTCCGGCGACGGACATCCACACGGCGACGTCGGCGCGCGGTGTTCGGTCTGCCGAGGACCAGGTCGACCCGCGAGCTCGCGGCGCCGGGCCAAGATGATCAACTACGGCCTCGCGTACGGGATGAACGCGTGCGGGCTCGCCTCGCGGCTCGACATCGCGCCGGACGAGGCGCAGGAGTTCATCGACGCGTACTTCGCGGGCTTCCCGCAGATCCGCGACTACCTCGACCGGCAGGTGGCGCGCGCGGCCGCGACGGAGGGTTCACCGAGACGCTGCTCGGACGCCGCCGCTACATCCCGAGCTGCAGGCCGCGAACCCGCGGGTCCGCGACCTGGGCCGGCGGCATGGCGCTGAACGCGCCGATCCAGGGAGCGCGAGCCGACGTGTTCAAGCTCGGCGATGATCCGCGTGGACGCGGCGCTACGCGACGGCTCGGAGCTGGAGTGCCACATGCTCCTCACCGTGCACGACGAGCTGGTGTTCGAGGTCGCCGAAGGCGCGGGTGGAGGAGGCGGCCGACCTCGTCGAGCGCGAGATGGAGGCCGCGTACGAGCTCGACGTGCCGCTGCGGGCCGACATCGGCTGGGGCGCCGAACTGGGCCGAGGCCGACGCCCGCCGGGCACTGACGCCGGCCAGCGTCGCATTGACGCGTTTCCGCTGCGTCACCTACCATCCCTGAGCCGCGAGGCGCACCAGCACCACGGCAGATCCCAAGGGCTCGGTTCGGTGCGCGCCTCGTGCGCGGAAGGAGCTGGTCGCAGATTCGATCGAGACGGCGGACGCGCAGATGCGGGACCTGACCCCTGAGGAGCTCCGTCGAGGCCATCGAGGCCTCGCTCCGGGACTTCAAGGACGGCGACATCGTCGAGGGGACGGTCGTGAAGATCGACCGCGACGAGGTCCTGCTGGACATCGGCTACAAGTCCGAGGGCGTCATCCCGTCGCAGGAGCTGTCGATCCGCCACGACGTCGACCCCGACCGAGGTCGTCAAGGTCGGCGACCAGATCGAGGCCCTCGTCCTCCAGAAGGAGGACAAGGAGGGCCGCCTGATCCTGTCGAAGAAGCGCGCGCAGTACGAGCGCGCCTGGGGCACGATCGAGGAGATCATGGCAGTCGGCGGCATCGATCACGGGCCCGGTCATCGAGGTCGTCAAGGGCGGCCTGATCCTCGACATCGGCCTGCGCGGGTTCCTGCCCGCCTCGCTCGTCGACCTGCGCCGCGTCCGCGACCTCCAGCCGTTCGTCGGGCCGGAGCTCGAGGCCAAGATCATCGAGCTCGACCGCAACCGCAACAACGTCGTGCTGTCGCGCCGCGCCTTCCTGGAGGAGTCGCAGTGCGAGGGCCGCAAGACGTTCCTCGCAGTCGCTGCAGAAGGGCGAGCGCCGCAAGGGCACGGTCTCCTCGATCGTGAACTTCGGCGCGTTCGTCGACCTCGGCGGCGTCGACGGCCTCGTGCACGTGTCCGAGCTGTCGTGGAAGCACGTCGACCACCCGAGCGAGGTCGTCGACGGTCGGCCAGGAGGTCGAGGTCGAGGTGCTCGACGTCGACCTCGAGCGCGAGCGCGTCTCGCTGTCGCTCAAGGCGACGCAGGAGGACCCGTGGAAGGAGTTCGAGCGCAAGTACCCAGGCCGGCGAGATCATCGACCGGCCAGGTCACCAAGCTCGTGCCGTTCGGCGCGTTCGTCCGCGTGGCCGCGGGCATCGAGGGTCTGGTCCACATCTCCGAGCTCGCCGACGAGCACGTCGAGATCGCCCGAGTAGCGTCCTGTCAGGTCGGCGACGAGGTCGCGCGTCAAGGTGATCAGACGTCGACGTCCCGCGGCGCCGCATCAGCCTGTCGATGCGACAGGTCGGCGGCGCGATGCCGCGCGCCGCACCGAGATCGAGAGGAGGCCGCCGAGGCGATGCTGACGCCGGCAGCGGCGGGCGAGCTCGGCTGCGCCATCTTCGGCGCCGCTCGCTGCGGCCGACTCGAGGATCGCTCGGCCGAGGTCGCGCACCGACGGCGGCGCCGGGTCGGGCACGCCCGAGACCGCCGCGGCGAGCCCGCCGCCGACGCCGGCGGTCGGCGGCGGACGTGGCGCAGGCGGAGAGTCCGATCGGCGACCGCGTCGACGGCCGAAGCCGCACCGAGCACGGACGCTGCCGTCGACGAGAGCCGGCGGCGCCTGCCGCCGGGCCACGGCCGAGCCTGCCCGCGGCAGAGGCCGGGGAGAACGAGCGACGAGGAGGACATCTCGCTCGAGGCGATCCTTCGAGGACCTGAAGCGGCGCGAAGGGCGCATCGAGGCTAGCGGTCGATGCTGCTCGTCGGGCTGACAGGCGGGATCGGTTCGGGCAAGTCGACCGTCGCCGCGCATGCTTCGAGGAGCGCGGGCGCCGTCGTGTTCGACGCCGACCTGCTCGCGCGGCGAGGCCGTCGAACCGGGCACGCCTGGTCACACGGCCGTGATCGAGACGGTTCGGTCGCCGGACGTCCTCGCGCCGGACGGCGAGCTCGACCGCGGGCGCTCGCGAGCATCGTGTTCGCCGATCCTCGGCCCGGCGCGGACCTCGAGGCGATCGTGCATCCGGAGGTCCGCACGGCTGTTCGCGGAGGCGTCGGAGGCGTACCGCGACACCGACCGGATCGTCGTCGTGTTCAGCGCGCCGCTGCTGGTCGAGATCGGGGATGCACCGGCGCTTCGACGATCGTCGTGGTCGTCTCGGCCACCGTCGCCACGCAGATCGAGCGGCTCATGCGCGCAGCGCGGCATGTCGAGGCGGCGATCGTGCGCGCATCGATCGCCCAGGCGCCGCTCGAGGACAAGCGCGCGCAGGTCGCGGACTTCCTCGTCGACAACGAGGGGCACGCTCGCCGAGCTCGAGAACCGAGGTCGAGCGGCTCTGGCACGACCTGTCCGCCGCGCGGTCGCCTGAGCGCGCGGACGGGACCGCGCCCGCTCCATCGCTATCCTGATGCCGTGACCTCCTCCGGGTACGCGGCGGTGTTCTTCGACGCCGGCGAGACGCTCGTGCATCCGCACCCCACCTTCCCCGACCTGTTCGCGCGAGATCGTGCCGCCGCGAGGGCTCGACGTCTCAGCCGGGACGATCCGCGAGCGCGGGCACGTCGTGTTCGATCGAGTTCCGCGCAGGCGGCCGAGGCGAACGAGCTGTGGACCACCTCGCCCGAACGCTCCCGCCGGTTCTGGCACGGCGTGTACGGCATCTTCCTGCGCGAGCTCGGATCCCCGACGCCAACGGGCTGATCGACGTCGTCTACGGCGGAGTTCACCGACCTCGCGAACTACCGGCTGTTCGACGACGTCGCGCCGGTCCTCGGACCGGTTGCGCGACGCCGGGCTGGTGCTCGGCGTGGTGTCGAACTTCGAGGCGTGGCTCGAGCGCCTCCTGGAGGAGCTCGGCGTCCGCAGCTACTTCCAGGTGAGCGTCGTCTCGGGGGTCGAGGGGTTCGAGAGCCCGACCCCGCGATCTTCCGGCTCGCGATGACCAGGGCCGGGCGTGACCCCGGAGCGATTCGGTCTACGTGGGTGACAACCCGGAGTTCGACATCGACCCGGCACTCGCGGTCGGCATGTTCCCGGTGCTGATCGACCGGCGGGAGCGGTTCTCCGGACTGCGCCGGGCGCGCGCATCACCGCGATGGGCCAGCTGCCGGCGCTGCTCGGGGTGGCGTGATGGCCGAGGAGCGTCTCTACGAGGTCGAGCGAGGCCAACGCGATGCTGCCCGAGCTCCGCGAGCGGCTCGCGCGGATCCGCGACGCCCGGCAGGTGATCGCTCCGGCGAGGCCGAGGTCGTGAAGGAGCGGGTCGTCGCGCGACGGCGGCGGGGACGCCACGGCGGACGTGCGTACTGGGACGCGAGCACGACGCTGCGGACCGAGCTCGAGCGCCTGGCCGCGGACGAGCATCCTCCTGCGCGACCCCGAGACCGGGCTCGATGGACTTCCCGCCGAACGCGACGGCGGCGCATCTACCTGTGCTGGCGGGTCGGCGAGGAGCCGTCGCCAGCTGGCATCCGCTCGACACCGGCTTCTCGAGCCGGCGCCCGCTGTGAGCGCGCGCGCCCGGGTGGCGGTCATGGGCGCGACCGCCGAGGACCCGCCCCCGGCATCGGAGCGATCGCGGACACGGTCGAGCTCGCGTTCGCCGACGACGTGCCGACGCTCGCGAGCGCGCTCGAAGGCACGGACGTCCTGTTCGCCTGGCACGCGCGGAGCGCCCTGCTCGCCGGGGCCTGCGGGAGCGCCACCGAGCTGCGGTGGATCCAGTCGGCGTCGGCGCGGCGTCGACAAGCTGCTGTTCCCCGAGCTCGGCGGCGAGCCACGTCGTGCTCACGAACGCCCGCGGCGTCTACGAGGACGCGATCGCCGAGTACGTCCTCGGGCTGATGCTCGCGTTCGCGAAGGGTCTCGGCGGCGTGTTCGAGCGGCAGACCCGCCGCGAGTGGCGACACCGCGAGACCGAGCGGCTCGAGCGCAAGCGGGTGCTCGTGGTCGGGATCGGCCCGATCGGGCGCGCGATCGCGCGCAACTGCGCGCGCGCTCCGGATGTCCGTCCGCGGCGTCGCTCGCACGCCGCGGCCGGGCGACGACGTCTTCGTCGAGATCGTCGGCGCCGAGCGGCTCGCCGACGCGGTCGGAGCGGCGGACTACGTGATCGACGCCCTGCCCGCGACGGACGAGACCCATCACCTGTTCGACCACGCCGTCTTCGAGGCGATGAAGCCGTGGGCGCGGTTCGTGAACGTCGGCCGGGGGAGCACGGTCGACCAGCAGGCGCTGCTCGGGCGCTCGAGACCGGGCGCGATCGCCGGCGCGGCGCTCGACGTCTTCGAGGACGAGCCGCTGCCCGAGGACGACCCGCTCTGGGCGACGCCGAACGTGATCGTCTCGCCCCACATGGCCGGGGACGCCGCCGGCTGGCGCGAGGGCGTGGTCGAGCTCTTCGTCCGGAACCTCGAGCGCTACCTCACCGGCCGGCCGCTGCTGAACGTCGTCGACAAGACGCGCGGCTACGTTCCGTCATGAGCGGGTAGCCTGGCCGACGGATGGGCGATCGCAGCGATCGTCGTCGCGGACCTCCGCAAGTCGTACGGCGACGTCGAGGCCGTCGCCGGGATCGACCTGACCGTCGACGCCGGCGAGGTCTTCGCCCTCCTCGGGCCGAACGGCGCCGGCAAGACGACCACCGTCGAGATCCTCGAGGGCTATCGGGACCGCACGTCGGGGACGTGTCGGTCCTGGGGCACGACCCGGCGAAGCGGTGCGCCCGAGCTGCGAGCGCCGGATCGGCATCGTCCTGCAGTCCACGGGGATCGATCCGTTCCTCACGGTGCGCGAGACGATCGAGATGTACGCCGGCTACTACCCGAGACGTCGACCGACCGACGAGGTCATCGAGGTCGTCGGGCTGGTCGAGAAGCGGGACGTCCGCGTGAACAAGCTCTCCGGCGGGCAGCAGCGACGCCTGGACGTCGCGATCGCCATGGCCGGCGACCCCGAGCTCCTGTTCCTGGACGAGCCCACCACGGGCTTCGACCCGGGCGCCCGCCGCAACGCCTGGGAGATCGTCAGGAACCTCTCGTCGATCGGCAAGACGGTGTTCCTCACGACCCACTACATGGACGAGGCGCAGAACCTCGCCAACCGTGTCGCGGTCATCGCCGCACGGCACGATCGTCGCCGAGGGTCCGCCGGGGAGCCTGGCCGGGCGCGAACGGATGAAGACGAGGATCGCTTCCGCCTGCCGCCCGGAGCTCCCGAACCCGATCGCGCTTCCCACCGATCGCCGGACGGGTCGTACGAGATCCTCGCCGATCAGGGAGGAGACGACCAAGCGCGTCCACGATCTGACCGCGTGGGCCCTCGAGTCGGGCTTCGTCCTGGATGCGCTCGAGGTCACGCCTCCGACCCTGGAGGACGTCTACCTCGAGCTCACGGCCTCCGAGGATGTGACCGCGTGAGCGACCTCGCGCTGACGGCCCGGCAGATCGGTACACGAACAAGGCGTTCTGGCGGAACCCCGCGGCCGCCTTCTTCACGTTCGTGTTCCCCCTGATGTTCCTGGTGATCTTCGCCACGCTGCTCGGGAGCGGGACGGTCACCCTCGAGAACGGACGCGAGTTCAACCAGTCGACCTACTACGTCGCGAGCATGGCGGTGTTCTCGATCATCACCGCCTGCTACACGAACCTGGCGATCGGCGTGACCTTCCAGCGCGATGCCGGGATCCTCAAGCGGACGCGAGGCACGCCGCTCCCGGGAGCGCCTACCTGGGGCGCGGGTGATGCACGTCATGATCATGTCGATCCTGCTCGTCGTGATCTGCGCGGCCTTCGGATGGATCTTCTACGACGCCGGACCTCCCGACCGGCATCAACCTGGTCCGGTCGATCGTCGTCGTCCTCGTCGGGTCGGCGAGCTTCGCGGCGCTCGGGCTCGCGCTGACGCCGGCGATCCCGAACGCGGATGCGGCGCCGCCGGTCGTGAACGCGACGATCCTGCCCCTGTTGTTCATCTCGGGCATCTTCTTCCCCGTCGGACCGGACGCACCGCAGTGGATCGAGACCCTGAGCGACATCTTCCCGGTCCGGCATCTGGTGGACGCCTTCCTGGGCTCGTTCTACGGGCCGCCGCTCAGTTCGCGTTTCTCGTGGATGGATGTCGGGATCGTCGCGGCGTGGGGGCTCGCCGGCCTGTTCCTCGCGACGCGCTACTTCTCGTGGGAGCCGCGCACGTGAAGCCGCCGGTCGCCGCCACGCCGTAGAACAGGCGTGTGCTAGGCTCGCGCACTTCACGTCGGCAGGGGGTTCCGCAGATGCGCAAGGTGTTCGCCTTCCTGGTTGTCGGTTCCTTGCTGTTCGCCGCCTGCGCGGAAGACAACCCGACGATCGGCGCCACCGGGGCGACGGCTACCGGCGGCACCGGCGCGACGACCCCGCCACGGCGGCCGACTGCGCGGCCGCGAACGCCGACGCCTTCACGAGCCCGGGGACGCTGACGATCGGGACCGACAACCCCGCATTCCCGCCGTGGTTCTCGGGCGGGAAACGGACGCCCACAGCGAATGGAAGTTCGATGACCCCTACACGGGCAAGGGCTACGAGGCGGCCGCCGCGTACGCGGTCGCCGAGCGCGATGGGCTTCACTGAAGGACCAGGTCGCATGGGTCGTCGCTCCCTTCGCCCAGACGTACAAACCCGGCGACGAAGGACTTCGATTTCGCGATCTGAGCAGATCTCCTACTCGGCCAAGCGCGACGAGGCGGTCGACTTCAGTGACAGCTATTACGACGTCCAGCAGGCGCTCGTGGCAGCGAAGGGATCGCCGATCAGCCGGCGCGACGACGCATCAGCGGACCTGGCCGGCACCACGATCGCCGCGCCGATCGGGACGACGAGCTACGACTGCATCGTGGCCAACATCCCCGACGCAACCGCCGGCGTCCTACACGACGCTCTCGCGACACCGTCGCAGCACTGAACGCGGGCCAGGTCGACGCGCATCGTTGTCGACGCTGCCCACCGCCTTCTACCTGGCCGATCCGCTTCGTCCAGGAGGTGAAGGACGGCGTCGTCGTGAGGCCTGTTCCCGACCCGACGGCCGAGCAGGAGTACTTCGGCGCTACGTTCGTGACCGGCAGCCCGCTTGGTGCAGTGCGCCGACCTGGCGCTTGGGGAGATGAAGGCGGATGGGACCCTCGACGACATCGACCAGGAGTGGCTCGTCGAGAAGACCAACGTCGGCCGGTCCCCGAGTTCACGACGTAGCCGCGGCCCCGATGGGGATGGCGAGGGCGGGTCCCCGGAGCTGCAGCAGTACCAGCCCGGTGACCCGAGGTTGCGCCGACGGGCGGCGAGACGTCCAAGCATCCTCGGCCCGCTCCGTGCCGAGGGCGCACGGGGCGTGGCGATCGCCCTCATCAGCACCGTCGTCGTCCTCGCCTTGATCGTGTGGGCGATCGCGTCGTCGCCGAACTGGCCGGAGGTCAAGCAGGCGTTCTTCGACCCGGAGGAGTTCAAGCGAACTCTTCCCGGACATCGCCCGAGCGTTCCTCCGCAACATCAAGTACTTCGTGATCGCCGAGGTGTTCTCTGATCCTCGCGTGGGCGCTCGTGCTCGCGGTTCTGCGGAGCCTGCAGGGGCCGGTGTTCTTCCCACTCCGAGCGCTCCTCGCGATCGTCTACACCGACCTGTTCCGGGGCATCCCGACGGTCCTGGTCGTGTACCTGCTGGGGTTCGGTATCCCGAGCCTCGGTCTGCCGGGCGTGCCCCGGGCGCGGCGTTCTGGGGCGTGGTGGGTCTGATCCTCGTCGTACTCCGCGTACGTCGCCGAGGTCTACCGCGCCGGGCATCGAGTCCGTCCATCCCGAGCCAGGTGGCCGCCGCGCGGTCGCTCGGCCTCGCCGCGGCCAGGCGCTCGCGCTTCGTGATCGTCCCTCAGGCGGTTCGCCGCGTGATCCCGCCGCTGCTGAACGACTTCATCGGGCTGCAGAAGGACACGGCGCTCGTCGGCGCTTCGTGGTCGCGATCCGAGGCGTTCAAGCAGGGCGCAGATCGACCAGGCCGCGCGACTTCAACTTCACGCCGCTCCTGGCGGTGGCCCTGATGTTCCTGCGTGATCACGATCCCGCTCGCGCGCGGTTCACGGACTGTGCTGGAGCGCGCAGCGACCGGCGACGGCAGGCCGGGACGGCGCGCGTGAGCGCCGATGGCTCCGCCCTGAGCGTCGACGACCTGCACAAGTCGTTCGGCACGCTCGAGGTTCTGCGGGGCATCGACCTCGAGGTCGACGAGCACGAGGTCGTCGGCCTGATCGGCGCGTCGGGCTCGGGCAAGTCGACCCTGCTCCGGTGCATCAACCTGCTCGAGCCGGTCGAACGGCGGCCGGATGTTCATCGAGGGCGAGGAGATCACCGCGCGCGGCGTCGACGTGAACCGGATCCGCCAGCGGGATCGGGATCGTCTTCCAGGCCTTCAACCTGTTCCCGCACATGACGGTGCTCCGCAACGTCACGCTCGGACCGACCGAGGCGCTCGGGCATCCCGCGGGCGACGCTCGAGGCAGATCGCGCTGGACCTGCTCGAACGCTTCGGGCTCGCGGACAAGCGCGACGACTATCCGGACCGGCTCTCGGGCGGGCAGCAGCAGCGGGTGGCGATCGTGCGGGCGCTCGCGATGAAGCCCGACGTGATGCTGCTCGACGAGGTCACGAGCGCGCTCGACCCCGAGCTGGTCGCCGAGGTGCTCGAACGTGATCCGCGAGCTCGCCGCCGGCGGGATGACGATGGTGATCGCGACCCACGAGATGGGGTTCGCGCGCGACATCGCGAACCGGATCGGGTTCCTGGACGCGGGCGTGATCCTCGAGGAGGGCACGCCGGAGCAGATCTTCTCCTCGCCGCGCGAGGAGCGGACCCAGCGGTTCCTCCAGAGCATCATCGACGCCGGCCGCATGTAGGCACGTCGGCGTGCTGCGCCTAGACTGGTCTCCGTGCCCCCGTTCAAGATCCACGCCGACCACGTCCCGACCGGTGACCAGCCCACGGCCATCGATCACCTGGTCGAGGGCATCCAGGCGGGCGAGCCCCACATCACCCTGCTCGGGGCGACCGGGACGGGCAAGACCTTCACGATCGCCAACGTGGTCGAACGCGTCCAGCGGCCCACGATCGTCATGGCGCCGAACAAGTCGCTGGCCGCGCAGCTCGCGAACGAGTTCCGCGAGGCCTTCCCCGAGAACGCGGTGGAGTACTTCGTCTCGTACTACGACTACTACCAGCCCGAGGCGTACGTCCCGTCCGACCGACACCTACATCGAGAAGGACTCGTCGATCAACGACGAGATCGAGCGCCTGCGGCACTCGGCGACCGCCGCCCTGCTGACCCGCAGCGACGTCCTGATCGTCGCGAGCGTCTCCTGCATCTACGGCCTGGGCTCGCCCGAGGAGTACGAGGGCCAGATCCTGCGGGTCCACAAGGGCGTGGCGACCGACATGGAGTGGTCCAAGCAGCGCCTGGTCGACATCCAGTACCTGCGGAACCAGGCGAACCTGGCGCGCGGGAAGTTCCGCGTCCAGGGCGACGTCCTCGAGATCCACCCCTCGTACGAGGAGACCGCGGTCCGGATCGAGTGGTGGGGCGACACGATCGAGCGGATCACGCGGTTCGACCCGATCACCGGCGAGGTGCTCGGAGACCTCACCGAGATCACGGTGTTCCCCGCGTCGCACTACGTCGCCTCGGACGAGCGGATGAAGCGGGCCGTCGTCTCGATCGAGGAGGAGCTCCACGACCGGCTCGCGCTGCTCGAGAGCCAGAGCAAGCTCCTGGAGGCCGAGCGCCTGCGGATGCGCACGACCTACGACCTCGAGATGCTCCGCGAGGTCGGGTTCTGCTCCGGGATCGAGAACTACTCGCGCCACATCGACGGCCGCGCACCGGGTGAGGCGCCGTACACGCTGCTCGACTACTTCCCGGACGACTGGCTCTGCGTGATCGACGAGTCGCATGTCACGGTCCCGCAGATCCACGGGATGTACGAGGGCGACAAGACGCGGAAGGAGACTCTCGGTCGAGTTCGGGTTCCGCCTGCCGAGCGCGCTGGACAACCGGCCGCTGCGGTTCGAGGAGTTCGTGAAGAAGGTCGAACCAGACCGTCTACATGTCGGCCACGCCCGGCCCCTACGAGCTCCGGACGTCCACCCGCATCGCCGAGCAGATCGTTCGCCCGACCGGTCTCGTCGACCCCGAGGTCCAGGTCCGGCCCACGCGCGGCCAGGTGGACGACCTGATCGAGGAGATCCGCAAGCGCGCCGAGGCCGGGCAGCGGGTGCTCGTCACCACGCTCACGAAGAAGATGGCCGAGGACCTGACGGACTACCTGCTCGAGATGGGGATCCGCGTGCGCTACCTGCACTCGGAGGTGGACACGATCCAGCGGATCGAGATCGTCCGGGACCTGCGGCTGGGCGAGTTCGACGTGCTGGTCGGGATCAACCTGCTGCGCGAGGGACTCGACCTGCCCGAGGTGTCGCTGGTCGCGATCCTGGACGCCGACAAGGAGGGGTTCCTGCGTTCGGACACCTCGCTGATCCAGACGATCGGCCGGGCGGCGCGCAACGTCGACGGGACGGTGATCATGTACGCCGACCAGGTCACCGACTCGATGAAGCAGGCGATCGGCGAGACGCAGCGGCGCCGCAAGATCCAGATCGAGTTCAACCGGGAGCACCGGATCGATCCCCAGTCGATCCGCAAGAAGGTCTCGGACATCCTGCTCACGATGGCGGTCGACACGAGGGCGCCCACGCCGCAGAAGCGCCGCCGCAAGCGCGAGCACCCCGAGATGCCGACCGAGGAGCTCGAGCGCCTGATCCAGCAGCTCGAGGAGGAGATGCACGAGGCGGCCAAGGACCTGCGGTTCGAGTACGCGGCCCGCCTCCGCGACGAGGTCGTCGACCTCCGCAAGGAGCTCAAGGCCCTCCGCGGCGCCGGCGTGAGCTGAGGCGGCCCGATGTCGCTGAAGGTCAAGGTCCCGGTCGCCTGGTTCGGGCCAGGGTGCGCTCGTCCACCACGCGGCCGTCGTCTGCGAGGGCGGGCGCGTCGCCTACGCGGGTCCCAGCGCGGCGGCGCCCCCGCCGACGAGCTCCTCGAGGTCGACGGGTTCCTGATGCCGGGCGTTGTGGACCGGCACGTCCACATCCGGCTCGCGGATCCCGGCGCGGTGCTGCTCGGCGGCGTGACCGCCGTCCGCGATCTCGCGTGGGTGCCGGACGAGATCTTCGAGCTCGCCAGCGCCTCCGAGCTCCCGACGTTCACCGGACCCGTGATCCGGGCCGCCGGGCCCGATGCTCACGGCTCCCGGCGGGTACCCGACCGCGTCGTCCTGGGCCCCGCGCGGGACCGGGCGCGAGCTCGCCGGTCCCGAGGACGCCGCGGCGGTCGTCGGGGAGCTCGCCGACCAGGGCGCCGCCGCGATCAAGGTCTCGCTGAACTCGGAGCCGGCCCGACGCCCTCGGACGCCGAGCTCGCCGCGATCGTCAGGCGGCGCACGAGCGCGGGCTGCCCGTGACGGCGCACGTCCAGGGCAGGGGCAGGCCGAACGCGCCGTCGGGGCGGGGCTCGACGAGTTCGCGCACACACCGTGGACCGAGCGGCTCTCGGACCTCCTCCTGGCGTCGGCGGCGAGGTCGATGCGGATCGTGTCGACCCTGGACATCCTGTCGTTCGGCGACGTGACGCCCGACCTGCGGATCGGCGTGCGACAACCTCGTCCGGTTCCGAGAGGCGGGCGGGACCGTCGTCTACGGGACCGATCTCGGCAACGGCGCGATCCCGGCCGGGATCCATCTCCGAGAGGCGCTCCTGCTCCACGAGGCCGTCCGGATGACGCCCGAGGAGGTCCTCGTCGCGATGACGGCGGGCCCCCTCGCGGTCGGCGGGCCGGCCGACCTGATCGTGCTCGGCTCGGATCCCTCTGATGCGGCTCGAGGCCCTGGGCGACCTTCGCGTGGTGGTCCGCGCGGGCCGGGTCGTGTCCGCGCAGCGCGGTCAGCGCGCCGCCGGGGTGATCGGCTCGCGGCCGGTGAGCAGCTCGTAGAGCCGACCGAGCGCCGGCGCGTCGAGGGCTTCGGGGAGCAGCGGCGCGATCTCGCCCTCGCCCAGTCCCCAGGTGACGATCTCGGCCGCCTGCTCCGTGCCCCGCTGCTTCCAGTCGAAGCTCCGGTCGTTCCAGGTGGCGATCCCGCGGACCTGCATGAAACGGTCCAGGACCGCGCCGTCGACGTTGGTCTCGATCCATCCGTGCGCCATCTCGTGGAGCGCGAACTTGCGCTGGTACGGCTCGCTCGACGCCGTGGTGCACAGGTCGATGCGTCCCGCGAGGTAGTAGCCGATCCTGTCCCTGCAGCCCTCGTTCGACCGGTGCACGTACACCTCGAGGTCGGGCATCCCTTCGAGGCCCGCCTCGCGGTAGCGGCGGATCGACCAGTCGATCGCACGCTCCTCGGCGGCGTTGGCCCCGTGGATCACCAGGGGCTCCTGCGCCGGGGCGGGCCGCTGGCTCCCGAGGATCCCGGCCGCGAGGACCAGGCACAGGGGTGACGGTGATCCGGTGGCTCCGGGTGCGGGTGGCGGTGTCCATGACCGCACCGTCGTCCCGCGCCTTCGCAGCCTGGCCGCAACCCGGTCGCAACCCGCTGGAACGTGATGTGCATCACCCGAGGCCCTGCGTGGCTTCCGTTCGTGGAGGATGCCGTCGTACGGTTCGCGGCGATGCAGTTCCTGATCCTGGGTCCGCTCGAGGTCTCCGACGACGGGCGCAAGCTCGCCCTCGGCGGCCCCAAACAGCGGGCCGTGCTCGCGCACCTGATCCTGCGCGCGAACCACGTCGTCCCGGCCGACCTGCTGATCGACGGCCTCTGGGGCGAGGAGCCGCCCGAGAGCGCCCGCAACACCCTGCAGACCTACGTCTATCGCCTCCGGAAGCTGCTGGGCGACGGCAGGCTCGAGGGCCGCGACGGCGGGTACGTACTCGCCGCCGCCCCGGGGGAGATCGACGCCGCACGGTTCGAAGCCCTCGTCAAGCAGGGGAAGGCTGAGCTCGCATCCGACCCGGCGTGCGGCAGCCGCGACCCTGGCCGACGCGCTCTCGCTGTGGCGCGCGGACGCGCTCGCCGACGTGACCGAGGAGCCATCGCTCCGGGGCGAGGCCGCGCGGCTCGAGGAGCTGCGGCTGTCGGCGACCGAGCACCGGGTCTCGGCCGAGATCGCGATGGGCGGTCACTCCACCGTGGTCCCCGAGCTCGAGTCGCTGACCGCGCGCTACCCGCTCCGGGAGCGGATGTGGGCCAACCTGATGCTCGCGCTCTACCGCTCCGGCCGCCAGGCCGAGGCGCTGTCGACGTTCGAGCGAGCCCGCCAGGTGCTGGCCGACGAGCTCGGCGCGGATCCCTCGCAGGAGCTGCAACGACTGCACGAGCAGATCCTGCACCGGGCGCCCGAGCTCGGGGCATCCCCGCCCGCCTCGCGACCACGGCCCGCGGTCCGCTCGAGCCGTGTCGACCTGCAACCGGGCACCGTGGTCGCCGGCTACCGCATCGAACGGACACTGGGACGGGGCGGCATGAGCGTCGTGTACCTCGCCGAGCACGACTGGCTCCAGCGCAAGGTCGCGCTCAAGGTGCTCGCGCCGCAGCTCGCCGAGGACGAGCGCTTCCGCGAGCGGTTCGTGCGCGAGTCCCGGCTCGCGGCCTCGCTCGATCATCCGAACGTGATCCCGATCTTCGAAGCGGGGGCTTCCGGAGCCGACCTGTTCATCGCGATGCGCTACGTGGAGGGGACCGATCTCCGCACCCTCTTGCACGAGGGCGGCGCGCTCGAACCCGAGCGGGCGATCGCGATCGTCCGGCAGGTCGCCGCCGCGCTCGACACCGCGCACGAACAGGGACTCGTGCACCGCGACGTGAAGCCGGGCAACGTGCTGCTCGCGCGGCAGCGCGGTTCGGAGGCGGGGAGCACGTCTACCTCTCGGACTTCGGACTGACGAAGCGGTCGGCCAGTGACTCCGGCATCACGGGGACGGGGCAGTTCGTCGGGACGCTCGACTACGCGGCACCCGAACAGTTCAAGGGCGGTACCCCGGACGCGCGCACCGACGTCTACTCGCTCGGGTGTGTCCTGTTCGAGTGCTTCGACCGGGCGCCCTCCGTTCACGTCCGAGAACGACGCCGGTCTGATGTATGCGCACCTGCAGGAGCCGCCGCCCACTGTCACCGCGGATCGACCCGAGCTGCCACAGGAGATCGACGGCGTCATCGGGCGGGCGATGGCGAAGGCGCCTGACGATCGACCGGAAAGCGCGGGGGCGTTGGTGGACGAGGCCACTCGAGCGCTCGACGTGGGAGGCTCGCGGACGACCGACGGCTCGTCGGTGTCCGCATCGCGACTGCGTCGGCTGGTCCCGATCGATCGCGGTCGCGCACGGCGCTCGTGGTCGGGATCGTGGTGACGTCCCTCGTGCAGAGCGACGACACCGGGGGCGGCAGCGGGCGCGACGAGCCAACCCGTGCCGACGACGAGCCCCAGCCCGACCCCGGCACCCGCGTTCCGGACCGTCGCAGCGGCCGCTCAACCAGGACGAGGAGCGTTTGCTCGAGTCCATCCCAGCGGACGCAAAGCGCCGAGTGCCTGCCCTCGATCGACCCGAACCGGTCCAGGGAGAGCTCGCCGCCCTGGCTTGCGATGCCGGGACGACGTCGAGGTTCTGTACGAGCTGTTCCCGACGCGAGACGACATGGACACCGCGTTCCAGCAGGGCGCGAACGCCCGGCAAGCGCCCCACGGCGAGTGCGCCACCGACACACTCGCGGAGGCGCGCGTATGCCATCGGCGGCGAGCCGGCCGGTCGGGTTCTGTGCTACACGGTCGATCCTGCCACGAACGCAGCCGGCTCGGCCCCGCAGCCGGGCCGGTCCCATATCGAATGGACGGACGACAACAGCTCGATCTACGCGCATGCGGTCCGGAACGACCTCGCGGATCTCAGTCTGTACGACTGGTGGCTCTCGGCCTCCGGCCCGATCGTGTCGGCGGGCGACGCGACGGCAACCAAAGACCCGCCGGCCTCACTCGGACCTCGACTTCGCGACGGGTCCTACCTGATTTCGCTCACGGAACGCCAGGCGAGCCATTTCGGCTTCTCGGACCTGTTCCCCGCACGGCGGGACGTTGGCTGATCCATCTTCGCGACGACACCTATGAGATCGGAGCCAACGGCCTCGTCATCGAGAGTGGGCGAACGCTGCTGAAGAAGCCGAACGCGATCGTCTTCGTGCCCCGAGCGAGCCCCGTGCGGCGGCACCCCCTCCTTCCGGTGACGTACGACTGGACCGCGACCGGTGGACACGGTCACGTGGGAGAAGGCGGAGGGAAACACCTGCGCCGGACCCCAACCCCTCACCGGGATCCCTGGACCCGAGCCCCCGAGGGACTCATCGCGTTCGAGACCGGGGGCAACATCGGCCTGATGGACGCCGGCGGGCTCGTCGTCAAGAAGCTCACCACCGAGACGACCACCCGCCCGAACATCTCACCGGTCTGGTCGCCCGATGGCTCGAGGATCGCGTTCGTCGGCGCGAGCGAGGAGGGCTTCGATCTCTACGTGATGAACGCCGACGGGACCGACATCACCAGGCTGACCGACCTCCCCGGCGACGAGACCCAACCAGCGTGGTCTCCGGACGGTGACCGGATCGCCTACTCGTGGGACGACCTCGGGAACCCGCGGTTCCGGACGGGGATCTCGGTCGTGAATGCCGACGGTACGGGGTCGACGGAGCTCGTGAGCCGGGCGAACGAGGAGCTGTATGGCCCGGCATGGTCCCCGGACGGGAGCCGCCTCGCTTTCCAAAACGTCACTCGGAGCCTGCATGTTCGTGATGGACCCGGACGGTGCCGACATCACGGAGCTGCATCCGGACATCGGATCCGCGTACGTCTTCGCGGGGTGGACACCGGATGGACGGATCGCGTTCCGGGGAGTGCTCGACGGGAAGGAGCGGCTCCTCTCGATGAGGCCGGATGGCTCGGACGTGCAGGTGGTGCTCGACGACCCGCCCCTCGATGTTCCGGTCCTGGACTGGTCCTCGGATGGACGCTGGTTCCTGATGTCCGAGCCCTGGCAGACCGGCACGGACGAGATGTATCTCGTGAGCGCGGACGGCGACGAGGTCTACTACCTCGGCGGAGGCTCCGAACCCCGATGGCGCCCGGGCTCCGGATGAGAAGGTGATCGTTCGATGACCGACATCGACCTTCCCGAGGGCGTCTCGGACTCACCGGAGATCAGCGTCGAGGAGCTCCAGCTCTCGCAGCGGAACCACGGGATGCACCTCGAGGGCCTGCGCTACGACGTCACGCCCGCCGGGATGCATTACCTGTTGATCCACTTCGACGTCCCGGACGCGGACGAGCGGACCGTGGACCCTCTCCGTCGAGGGACTGGTCCGCGACCCGCTCGAGCTGTCGATGCGCGGATCTCAAGGCGAGGCCTAGCGTCACGACGACGGTGACGATGGAGTGCGCGGGCAACGGTCGGGCCCGGCTCTCACCGCGGCCGATCTCGCAGCCGTGGCTCGGCGAGGCGGTCGGCACCGCCACGTGGACCGGGACCCCACTGCGGCCGTTGCTCGAGGAGGCCGGACCGCTCGACGAGGCCGTGGAGTTCGTGTTCGCCGGTGCCGATCGCGGGATCCAGAAGGAGATCGAGCACGACTACGAGCGCAGCCTCCCGATCGCCGATGCCCTGCGCGACGAGGTCCTGCTCGCGTACGAGATGAACGGCGCCCCGCTCCCACCGCAGCACGGGTTCCCGCTCCGCCTGGTCGTTCCCGGCTGGTACGGGATGACGAGCGTCAAATGGCTGACGCGCATCACCGCCGTGCGCCGAACCGTTCGAGGGCTTCCAGCAGCTGGCCTACCGATACCGCCAAGAGCCGGAGGACGACGGGACACCCGTCACGCGGATGGATCCCCGCTCGCTCATGATCCCGCCCGGCATCCCAGACTTCATGACGCGGAGCCGCATCGTCGACGCCGGACGCCACGTCCTGCGCGGCCGTGCCTGGTCCGGGTGGGGCTCGATCGAGCGGGTCGAGGTGAGCGCCGACGGGGGCTCGACCTGGACGACCGCGGAGCTCGGCGATGCGGTCTCGCCGTACGCGTGGCGTTCCTGGTCGTTCGACTGGGATGCCCAGCTCGGCACCGCCGAGCTCTGCTGCCGGGCGGCGGACGAGGCGGGCAACGTGCAGCCGCTCGAGCCGTCGTGGAACCTCGGCGGGTTCTCGAACAACGCGGTGCAGCGCGTCTCCGTCGAGGTCCGCGAGCCGGCGTAGCGTCAGAGGAGCGAACGCAGCTCGTCGAAGCAGCGGTCGATGTCGTCCTCGGTGTTGAAGAAGTGCGGGCTGATCCGCAGACCGTCGCCCCGGTAGTCGGTGCACACGTCGCGTTCGAGCAGCGCGTGGCAGATCTTGCCGGCCTCCGGGGCCGACGCCGACGTTCACGACGCCGCCGCGCGCGTTCCGGATCGCGCGGGCGTCCGCACCGGCAGGCCCTGCTCGTCGGCGCGGGCGATCACGTGGTCGCCGAGCTCGCCCTGCGCGCGCGCGGATCCGTTCGGGCGTCACCTCGGCGATCACGTCGAGGCCGCCCTGCGCGATGAAGAACACCGGTGCCGGCGGCGTGCCGTGCTCGAAGCGCCGGGCGGTCGGGTGGTACTCGAGATGCTGGGTGTCGAACGAGAAGGGCTCGGCGGTCGCGAACCACCCGGTCACCATCGGCTCGAGCGACGGGATCAACCCGCGCCGCACGTAGAGGAACGCGAGCCCGGGTCCGCCGCACAGCCACTTGAGGACCCCCGCCGCGTAGGCGTCGCAGCCCACGTCGTGCAGGTCGAGCGGCACGATCCCGATCCCGTGGTAGTCGTCGAGGAAGGAGAGCGCGCCGCGCTCGCGCGCGATCCGGCAGACCTCCTTCGCGTCGACGATCGCGCTCGAGCGGTAGAGCACGCCGGTTCACCATGACGACCGCGGTGCGTTCGTCGATCGCCCGGTCGTACTCCTCGAGCGGGATCGTCAGGCCGTCCGGCGAGCGGAGCCACTCGATCTCGACGCCGCGTTTGGCGTGCGCGAGCCAGACGTGCCCGTCGGTCGGGAAGTCGAGCTCGGACATCACGACCTTGTTCCGTTCGCCGAAGTCGAGCGCCGAGGCGATCGTCGAGATCGCGATCGAGATGTTGGTGGTGATCGCGAGCTCGTCCGTGTCGCAGCCGGCGAGGCGCGCGAACGACGCCTTCAGCGACCGCATCCTGGGGAAGATGTCCTCGAACCACACGTGGTCGGGGGCGCCCTTGGTCGCCCAGGCGTCGAGGTACTCGGTCGAGGTAGCGCCGCGAGCGATCCGACGACCGGTCCGAGCGACGCGCTGATCAGGTACGGCCTTGCGTTCGAGCACCGGGAACTCGGATCGGTACGACCCGAGGTCGCGGTCAGCCGTCGCGGTCCGCCTCCGGGCCCGCCGGGCGCCGGGATGTCCGGCCCGTCGGGCGCGTCGACGTCCTCGGGCTTCTCGTGCTCGACGAGGTAGTCGACGTACAGCGGCCGGAGCCCCTCGGCGAGGTCGCCGCGGTCCGCATCCACGAGGTCGTTCAGCAGCGCGAGCGGACGCAGGATGTCGATCTCGCTGCGGTCCTCGTCGCCTGACGGCGGCCCGGGCCTCCGGGATCGTGCTGAGCAGGTGCCACAGGAACCCGACGTCCAGCCGTCGCCACGCGAGCCTCGTCGCGCGGTCGTGCAGCTCCCTGCGCGGTCAGGCCCTCGAGCACGTCTCGATCGGTCACGGTCCGAGCGTACCCCACCGGCGGGGAGTGCCGGAGACCGCCACGCGAGCAGCGTCGTCGTCGCCGTGACAACCGATGTCGTCGCGAGGTCGTGTCGACGAGGCCGGCCACGAGCCCGGCGGGCCGGCCACGATCACCCACACGACGTTGACGCGGAAGCGGCGGATCGCGACGAACGACCCGACCGCGACGCGCGATCGCCAGCAGGTCGGCCGAACCCAGGACGGGCACCGCGACGTCGTGGCCGAACGGTGTCCGGACGTGCACCTCGTCGAACAGCACGCTGGTCGCGAACACCACGGCGAGGTTCGCGATCACGCCGACGACGGACGCCGTGATCGCGGTCAGCGCGCCCGAGAGCCGCTCGTTGCCGCGGAGGCGTTCGACGGACGGGGCGCCGAGGAAGATCCACAGGAAGCTCGGGACGAACGTGGCCCACGCGACGACCAGGGCGCCCACCACGCCCGCCTCGACCGGCGCCAGGCGACGCCGGCTCGCGGTAGGCGGCGAGGAACCCGACGAACACCACCACCATGATCAGGGGACCCGGCGTGCTCTCGGCCAGGCTGAGGCCGACCGCCATCTCGGAGGCGCTGAGCCAGCCGAACCGGACCACCGCCGCCTGGTTCACGTACGCGAGCACCGCGTAGGCGCCGCCGAACGTGACCAGCGACGCGATCGTGAAGAAGACCGCCTCCTGCGCGAGGACGCTGCCCGACCCCGCCGCCAGCGCGACCGCGGCGAGCGGCACGAGCCAGACGGCGAGCCCGATCGCCAGCACCCGGGCCGTCCGACCCCACGAGGGCGGGACGCGTTCGGCCTCGCGGCAGGTCGGTGGCGCCCAGCTTCGAGCCCGGGAGCCGGGTCCCGGCGATCAGGCCGACCGCTCCCGCGCCGAGCACCACGAGCGGGAACGGGACCCCGAACACGAACAGCGCGAGGAACGCCAGCACCGCGAGGATGACCAGGATCGTGTGGCCGAGCGCCCGGCCGGCGATCCTGAGCAGCGCGGCGGCGACGATCCCGACCACCGCCCACGCGAGGCCGTCGAAGACGCCCGGCGATCCAGGTGACGTCGCCGTGGACGGCGAAGATCCAGGACAGACCCACCATCAGCGCGAACGCCGGGAGCAGGAAGAACACCCCCGCGGCGAGCGCCCCGGGCGTCCCGTTGAGCAGCCAGCCCACGTAGATCGCCAGCTGGTGGGCCTCGGGGCCGGGGAGCAGCATCGCGAAGTTGAGCGCGTGGAGGAAGCTCCCCTCGTCGATCCATCGGCGCCGTTCGACGAGCTCGGTGTGCATGAGCGCGATCTGGCCCGTCGGGCCCCCGAAGTTCACGAACCCCAGCCACACCCAGAACCGGAACGCCTCGGCGAACGGCACCGAGGGGACCCGGGCGGGTCGCGGCGCGCGGGGTCCGGCTGGTCACCCGCGCACCATATCCCCGGCCGAGGGCCGCCTCGAAGCCTTGTCGGCGCCTTCGGTACGATGCCTCCGTGGGAACCGACACGCTTGTCATTCACGGCGCTCGCGAGCACAACCTCAAGAACATCACGCTCGAGCTCCCGCGCGACGCGCTCGATCGTCTTCACCGGGCTGTCCGGGTCCGGGAAGTCGCTCGCTCGCGTTCGACACGATCTACGCCGAGGGCCAGCGGCGCTACGTCGAGTCGCTGTCCGTCCTACGCCCGGCAGTTCCTCGGCCAGATGGAGAAGCCCGACGTCGACTTCATCGAGGGCCTCTCGCCGGCGATCTCGATCGACCAGAAGTCCACCGTCGCGCAACCCGCGCTCGACCGTCGGCACCATCACCGAGATCTACGACTACCTCCGGCGTGCTCTACGCCCGGGTCGGGCACCCGCACTGCCCCAACTGCGGCCGGCCGATCGGCCGCCAGACGCCCGAGCAGATCGTCGACCAGGTGCATGCAGCTGCCCGAGGGCACGCGGTTCCAGGTGCTCGCGCCGGTCGTCCGGGGGCGCAAGGGCGAGTACGAGAAGCTCCTCGAAGCGACCTGGCGCGGCAAGGGGTTCGCCGCGCGCCGGATCGACGGCGAGGTCCGCGAGCTGGCCGAGCCGATCCGGCTGCCCAAGCAACTACAAGCACACGATCGAGGTCGTCGTCGACCGGCTGGTCGCCAAGCCGGACATCCGGCGGCGGGTCGCCGACTCGATCGAGACGGCGCTCGCAGCTGGCCGAGAGGCATCGCCGCGATCGCCGTGCAGACGCACGAGGCGGCGAGGACGATCCAGACCTTCTCGCCAGGCGCTCGCGTGCACGTTCGACGGGCTCTCGTTCGACGAGCTGCAGCCCGCGGAACTTCTCGTTCAACTCGCCGTACGGCGCGTGCCAGACCTGCGACGGCCTCGGCATCCGGCTCGAGGTCGACGCCGGAGCTCGTCGTCCCCGACCCCGACCTGTCGATCGACGAGGGCGCGCTCGCGCCGTGGGCCAGCGGCACGGTCGAGTACTGGTACCGCGTGCTGGACGCCGTCGCGCGACGCGCACGGCTCTCGACTCGACACCCCGTGGAAGAAGCTCCCGAAGAAGGCGCGCGACGTCGTCCTGTACGGCTCGGACGAGGAGATCTACGTCCAGTACAAGAACCGGTACGGGCGGCAGCGCTCGTACTGGACCACCGTACGAGGGCGTGATCCCGGACGTCGAGCGGCGGCACGCCGAGACCGACTCGGACGCGCGCGCGCGAGCGGCTCGAGCAGTTCATGCGCGAGATCCCGTGCCGGGCGTGCGGCGGCGCCGGCTGCGCCCGAGACGCCTGGCCGTCACGGTCGGCGGACCTCAACATCTCGCAGCTCACCGAGCCTGTCGATCCGCGACACGCTGGCGTTCATCGACGAGCATGCGGCTGACCGAGCGCGGAGCAGATGATCGCCGAGCGCCTGCTGAAGGAGATCCGCGCGCGGCTGCAGTTCCTCGTCGACGTGGGGCTCGACTACCTGACGCTCGCACGCGCGTCGGCGACGCTCGCCGGGGGCGAGGCGCAGCGGATCCGCCTCGCCACCCAGATCGGCAGCGGGCTGGTCGGCGTGCTCTACATCCTGGACGAGCCCTCGATCGGCCTGCACCAGCGCGACAACCGGCGGCTGATCGACACGCTGCTCCGGCTGCGCGACCTCGGGAACACGCTCGATCGTCGTCGAGCACGACGAGGCGACGATCATCGGCGCCGGACCACGTCGTCGACATCGGGCCCGCGCGCGGGCGAGCACGGCGGCGAGATCGTGTACACGGGCGACCTCAAGGGGCTGCTCGAGTGCGACGCGGTCGCTCACCGGCGCGTTCCTGTCGGGCCGGCGGTCGATCCCGACGCCGGCAGGTCCGGCGCGCGCCGGGCGACCGGCGGCTGAAGGTGCTCGGGGCGCGCGCGAGCACAACCTGCAAGAACATCGACCGTCGAGATCCCGCTCGGGCTGCTTCGTCTGCGTGACCGGGGTGAGCGGCATCGGGCAAGTCCACGCTCGTGCAGGACGTCCTGCTCCGGGCGCTGATGCAGAAGGTGTACCGCTCGCGAGCCCTGCCGGGCAAGCATCACACGGCTCGTCGGGTGGGAGCAGGTCGACAAGGTGATCGACATCGACCAGTCGCCGATCGGGCGCACGCCGCGGTCGAACCCGGCGACGTACACCGGGGTGTTCGACCACATCCGCAAGCTGTTCGCGCAGGTGCCGGAGGCGCGCGTCCGCGGGCTACCAGCCGGGCCGGTTCTCGTTCAACGTGCGGGGCGGCCGCTGCGAGAACTGCGCGGGCGACGGCCAGATCAAGATCGAGATGCACTTCCTGCCCGACGTGTACGTCACGTGCGAGGTCTGCAAGGGGCACCGGTACAACCGCGAGACGCTCGAGGTGAAGTACAAGGGCCGCTCGATCGCCGACGTCCTCGAGATGAGCGTCGAGGAGGCGCTCGAGTTCTTCCAGAACATCCCGCCGATCCAGCGGCACCTGCAGACGCTGTCGGACGTCGGGCTCGGCTACGTGCAAGCTCGGGCAGCCGGCGCCGACGCTCTCGGGCGGCGAGGCGCAGCGGATCAAGCTCGTCGTCCGAGCTGCAGAAGCGCGCGACCGGGCAGCACGCTCTACATCCTCGACGAGCCGACGACCGGCCTGCACTTCGAGGACATCCGCAAGCTGCTCGACGTGCTGCAGCGGCTGGTCGCGCACGGGCAACACGGTGATCGTGATCGAGCACAACCTCGACGTCGATCAAGACGGCCGACTGGATCGTCGACCTCGGCCCGGAGGGTGGAGACGCCGGGGGCGAGGTGGTCGTCGACGGGGCACCCCGGAGACGGTTGCGGCGCACCCGACCTCGTACACGGGTCGGTTCCTCGCGGAGGTGCTCGGCACCCTGCCGCTCGAACCCGTGAGCGCGTCGCGCCGAGGCATGACGCCGACGGCCGGATGCGCCGCTCCGTGCCCGTCAGCTTGCTAGGATTGCGCCCGCTCATGCCCCAGGCCCTCCGATGGAAGCTGCTGCCGCTGGCCTTCGTGCTCGCTCTGGGCGCGGCGGCCTGCGCCGAACCCCCGACGGCGACGGTGAACCTCGGGTCCGGGGTCGGTTCCTTCCCGAGGTCGGCGACTCGCTGAACGACGCCGGGCGCTACCCCTCGATCGTGACGAACCCCGACGGCCTGCCCGTCGTCGCGTACTTCCGAGGTTCGAGGAGAAGCTCGAGGCCGGGCGAGGTGCCGGTCGACCCGGCCGGTGGGTTCCCCGTCGATCCCGGCGGTCCTGCTCGCGACGGTGAGCCAGCAGGGTTCTGGACGCGCGGAGCCATCGCGGTGCAGGCGGAGATCCTCAACGTCGCGATCGCGTTCAACCCGGCGTTCGAGCCCGTCGGTCGCGGACCTGACCCCGGAGAACGTCACCGGGCTCGCGATGGTCGCCGACGGCGACACGTACCACGCGGTCTGGGGTTCGGACGCGGGCCTGTACTACGCGACCGGTTCCTCGACCCGGCGACCACGACGCAGGCCGTCGTCACGCAGGTGACGAAGACTCCCGGCTACGGCCTGTCGATCGGTCTCGCCGGCGGGAACCCGGCGATCGCCTTCTACACATCGACCTCGTCCGACGCCAAGGTCCAGCTCCGCGACGCCGAACGGCGACACGTGGTCGAACGACACGATCGCCGAGGCCGCGGGGTGCGACACGTGCCGGACCGCCGTGATCGGCGGAGACACGCCGAGCGTCGCGTACTCGAGGGCGGCGCCGGCGTCGAGGTGCGCGTCGAACGACGGCGAGAACAGGTTCGTGAGCTTCGAGGTCGTCGGGCACGCGGCGGCCAGGGGCTGTCGGGGGTCGCGATGGACGGCGGCCTCGCGCTGTCCTACTACGACGCCGCGAACGGCCAGGTCACGATCAAGCCACCCGGCAACGGCGACGGTTCGGTCGACACGGTCGGCCGCCGCCGAGGTCCCAGAGGGCAGCGCCGAGGAACCCGGCGCCAGGACCGCGATCGCGCTCGGCGCCGATGGTTCGGTCGAGCCTCACGTGGGTGGGACGCCGACGAAGGTGTTCGGTTCGCGACCGGCGACCCGGGTTCGCTGAAAGCCGTCGACACGGGGACCTCGACGGTGGACGGGACGTTCCCGTCGATCACCGTGAACGAGGACGGCTCGGTGACCTACCTCGCGTGGTACGCGACCACGCGAGGCGGACCTGCTCGTCGGCGGGTACGGGGACTTCGCAGGACGTGCCGTTCGCCGAGCCCAGCCACGCCGACCGGGCCGATCGCCGCGCCGCCGCCATCCGACCACGGAATGCACCGCCGCTGCGTGAACGGCACGGTCAAGGTGGTCGCGCAGGGCATCGCGTTCACCGAGGGCGACTGCATCCAGGCCGACCGCCGGCGACCGTTCTCGATCGAGTTCGACAACCAGCGATGGCGACGCAGCACAACATCGAGATCTTCAGCGGCGAGGAGCCGACGGGCGGACACCGTGTTCTCGCGGAGACCTCGTCACCGGTCCGACCAGGCGACGCTTCGACGTCCCGGCCCTCGACGCGGGCACCCACGCGTTCAACTGCGTGGTCCATCCGACGATGGTCGGCAAGGTCGAGGTCGGGAGGGCGGCGGTGGAGTGGCCAGGCGGCGGCAGCGCCGGGGCGGCGCAGGCGGCGGCGGCCAGGGCGGCAGCGGCGGCCAGGCGGCGGCGGCGGTGGCCAGGGTGGCGGCGGCGCGGCCGCGACCGCGTACCGTGACGGCCTCGGGGATCGCGTTCGACACCTCACGATCGACCTGCCGGCGAACCAGCCGAGCACGATCCACTTCGTCAACGAGGACAACGGGACCGCAGCACAACATCGCGATCTACCCGAGCGCCGACGACCTCGCGAACCCCTTGTTCCGCGGCGAGCTGCTGACCGGCCCGGGCGAGACCGACTACGCGGATCGACGCTCGAGGCGGGGACGTACTACTTCCAACTGACGTTCACACCGACGATGAGCGGAACGGTGAACGTCTCCTAAGCGGCGTCCGTCAGAGCGTCCAACCGGAGTTCCCGCAGGTTGCCGCGCTACGATAGGGTCGCGTGAGCTTCTCGCGACCCGACCCCTCGTCGATCCCCGACAGCCCGGGCGCGTACCTGTTCCGGGACGCAGGACGGGCGGGTGGTCTACGTCGGCAAGGCCAGGTCCCTGCGCAAGCGGCTGGCCAACTACTGGGGGCGCGACCTGCCACCCCAGGACCGAGGCGATGGTGGCCGCCGCCGCCTCGGTCGAATGGATCATGGCCTCGACCGAGGTCGACGCGCTCGCTGCTCGAGTACAACCTGATCCGGAGCATCGCGCCCCGCTTCAACGTCCGCTACCGCGACGACAAGTCCTACCCGTACCTGGCGCTGACGGTGGGGGAGACGCTGGCCGCGCGCCCAGGTCATGCGGGGCGCCAAGCGCAAGAACGTCCGGTACTTCGGGCCGTACGGCCACGCCTAGGCGATCCGCGACACCCTCGACGCGCTGACCCGGGTCTTCCCGGTCCGGACCTGCTCGAACGCGTTCTTCGACCAGCGCGCCCGGGCCAGCGCCCGTGCCTCTACTACGACATCGGCCGGTGCTCCGGGCCGTGCGTCCCCGGCACGACCGGCGTCACCGAGGAGTCGTACCGGGCCGACGTCGACGCGCTCGGCGACTTCCTGCGCGGGACCACGCGAGCCCGATCATCGCAGCGGCTCGAACGCGAGATGCGGAGGCCGCCGAGCCGTCAGGAGTACGAGCAGGCGGCCAAGCTCCGCGACCAGCTCGCCGCGGCGCGCCGGGCGCTCGAGACGCCAGGAGATGGTGCTCTCGCCAGCCGGAGGACCTCGACGTCGTCGGGCTCGCCGAGGACGACCTGGAGGCGGCGTTCCAGGTGTTCTTCGTCCGCGGGGCCGGGTGCTCGGGCCGCACGGGCTGGGTCGTCGACCGCGTCGAGGACCTCGACCGGCCCGGAGCTGGTCGGCTCGTTCGTCCGCGCAGCTCTACATGGAGCGGCAGGAGGTGCCGCCGCGGATCCTGGTGCCCGACGCGCCCGGCCGACGCGCGACGTCCTGGAGGCGTGGCTCGCCGGCGCCGGCGGACGGCCGGTCACGATCGCGCGTTCCCGAGCGCGGGCGCGAAGCGCAAGCTGATGGAGGCCGTGAGCGCAGAACGCGACCGAGGCGTTCCACCGGCACAAGCTGCGGCGCGCGTCGGACTTCGGCGCGCGTCCCGCGCGCTGGCTCACGGGCTGGCGGCTCGGCCTCGAGCAGCCGCCGCTGCGGATCGAGTGCTACGACATCTCGAACCTGGGACCGACCGACACGGTCGGCTCGATGGTGGTGTTCGAGGACGGCCTGCCCAAGCGGAGCGACTACCGGCGGTTCGAGATCAAGGGAGTGCCCGGACAGGACGATTTCGCCAGCATGGAGGAGATGCTCCGCCGGCGGTTCGCGCGGCTGCTCCAGGAGCGAGACGAGCCGGTCGCGTCGAGCGCCGCCGGTTCTGCCTATCCGCCGGCGCTCGTCGTGGTCGGACGGCGGGCGAGGGCAGCTCGCGCAGCGCGACGAAGGTGCTCGCGGACGCCGGCTGTCGACATCCCGGCAGATCGGCCTGGCGAAGCGGCTCGAGGAGGTCTACTTCCCGGACCGGCCCGACCCGCTGATGATCCCGCGCGGCGTCCGAGGCGCTGTTCGTCCTGCAGCACATCCGCGACGAGGCGCACCGGTTCGCCGTCACGTACCACCGGCGAGAAGCGGGCGAAGCGGCGCGCTCGCCTCGCCGCTCGACGACGTGCGCCGGGGTCGGACCGGCCCGGAAGAAGGCGTTGCTCAAGCGGTTCGGCTCGCTCGCCCGGCTGCGCGGGCGCAGCGCACGGACGAGATCGCCGCCACGCCGAGGATCGGGCCGGACCTCGCCGCGCGATCACGATCGCCGACCGCGACCGACGGCGGTGGCGCGGCGTACCGCAGCCCGAGCTCGCGGATGCCGCAGGCCGAGCACACCGGCGAGCGAGGCGCCGAGCAGCCTGGACCGGAACGTCGACGAAGCGCGCCGTCACGCCCGCCGGTTCACGATCATCACCGGCCTCTCCGGCGCCGGCCGCTCGGAGGCCGCACTGCCTCGAGGACCTCGGCTACTTCGTGGTGGACAACCTCCCGCCCGCGCTGCTGCCGAAGATGGCCGAGCTCGCCGTCGCGCCCGGCGGACCGGCCCGCGTCGCGATCGTGGTCGACGCCCGCGGCGGCGTGTTCTTCGGCGAGCTCTCGAAGGCGCTCGAGGAGCTGGAGCAGAGCGTCCGGCGTATCGGATCGTCTTCCTGGAGGCGTCGGACGACGACCTGGTGAACCGGTACGAGGCGACGCGCGCGGCGCCACCCGCTCGCGCCCGGCCGACCGGGTGGTCGAGGGCATCCGCAAGGAGCGGCACGATGATGGAGGCCCTGCGCGGCGACGCCGACCTGATCATCGACACCTCCGGGCTCACGCCGCACGAGCTCCGCGACCGCATCCGCGAGGCGTTCGCCGACGCGCCGCCCGAGGAGGAGCCTCCAGGTCTCGCCTGGTGTCGTTCGGGTTCAAGTACGGGCGCCCCGCGCGACGCCGACCTCGTGCTCGACGTGCCGGTTCCTCCCGAACCCGCACTGGGTCGAGGAGCTGCGACCGCTGCCCGGGACCGACGACCGCGTCCGGACGTACGTGCGGGGCCAGGCCGACGTACCGCGAGTTCATCCGAACGGCTCCGAGGCGCTGCTCGGGTGTCATGGTGCCCGGGCTTCGTCGCCGAGGGGAAGTCCTACCTCACCGTCGCGATCGGCTGCACCGGCGGGCGGCACCGCTCGGTGGTGGTCGCCGAGGACCTCGGCGAGCTCTTTCCGGGACAAGGGCCTCCCGGTCGTCGGTCGATCACCGCGACCTCGATCGCGGCTGACGACCCTCGGCCCCGGAACGCCTCCGGGCTGGCCGCGCAGGCGATTGGCTGGGATGGGTCGCCTACCCCTGGGAGGACGTCCATGAGCGTGAAGATCGGCATCAACGGGTTCGGCGGATCGGACGGAACTTCTTCCGCGCCGCGAAGAAGCTGCGGCGCGGACTTCGACTTCGTCGCGGTCAACGACATCACCGACGCCGACGACGCTCGGCGCACCTGCTGAAGTACGACTCGGTGCTCGGGCCGTTCGACGGCGAGGTCGGGCCGTCGAGCGACGCGCATCACGGTCGACGGCGACGAGCTGCGCGTCCTGGCGGAGCGCGATCCGGCCGAGCTGCCGTGGGAGGAGCTCGGCGTCGAGATCGTGATCGAGTCGACCGGCCTGTTCACCGACCGCGAGAAGGCGGCCGAAGCACCTCGAGGCCGGCGCCCAGAAGGTCGATCATCTCGCGCCCCGGCCAAGGACGAGGACGTCACGGTCGTGCTCGGCGTGAACGACGACACGTACGACCCGGCGCAGCACAACGTGATCTCGAACGCGTCGTGCACCACGAACTGCGTCGCGCCGATGGCGAAGGTGCTCGACGACGCGTTCGGCATCGAGCAGGCGTTCATGACGACCGATCCACGCGTACACGAACGACCAGACGCTGCTGGACCTGCCGCACAAGGACCTGCGCCGGGCGCGCGCGGCGGCGATCAACATCATCCCGACGTCGACCGGCGCGGCGAAGGCCACCGGCCTGGTGCTGCCGCAGCTGAAGGGCAAGCTCGACGGCATCGCGATGCGCGTCCCGGTGCCCGACGGCTCGGTCACCGACCTCGTCGCGATCGCTGAGCGCGACGCGACCGTCGACGGAGATCAACGCCGCGTACCGCGCGGCGTCCGAGACCGGCCGCTCCGGCGGGCATGCTCGTCTACACGGAGGACCCGATCGTCTCCTCGCGACATCGTCGGAGCTCGCCGGCCTCGTGCACGTTCGACGCCGCGCTCGACGATGGCGATGGGCAACCTCGTCAAGGTCATCGGCTGGTACGACAACGAGTGGGGCTACTCGAACCGCCTCGTCGACCTCGTCGAGCCTCGTCGCCCGGTCGCTGTAGGCGCCGGTGCCGCCTCGCGCACGCTCGACGACCTCGGCGACGTCGCCGGGCCGCGCGTCTTCGTCCGCGTCGACCTCAACGTCCCGCTCGAGGACGGCGCGCGTCACCGACGACGCCCGCATCCGCGCCAGCCTGCCGACGCTCGACCGAGCTGCTCGAGCGCGGCGCGCTCGATCGTCGCTCGCCTCGCACCTCGGCCGGCCGAAGCGGTCGCGTCGTCGAGACGCTGCGGCTCGGCGCCGGTCGCCGAGCGGCTCGCCGAGCTCGCTGACCGGTGGTCGAGTACGTCGCCGACCGACGGCGTCGTCAGGCCCGAGGTCGAGCGTCGTGCCAGGCGCTCGCGTCGAGCCGGCGACGATCGTCCTGCTCGAGAACCTGCGGTTCGATCCGGGCGAGGAGGCGAACGATCCGCGCGTTCGCCGCAGCGGCTCGCCGAGCTCGCCGACGCGTACGTCGACGACGCGTTCGGCGCGGTGCACCGCGCGCACGCGTCGCGTCGTGGCGCTGCCCGAGCTGATGCTCGCGAGCGGGCGGCCGGCCGTCGCCGGCCGTCTGCTCCAGCGGGAGGTCGAGGTGCTGTCGCCGGCTGCTCGACGACCCGGCGCGTCCCTACGTCGCCGTCCTCGGCGGGGCGAAGGTCTCGGACAAGCTCGGCGACGATCGAGCGCGCTCGATCGAACGCGTCGACGCGCTCCTGATCGGCGGGCGATGGCGTTCACGCTGCATCGCCGCCGAGGGCGGCTCGGTCGGGCGACAGCCTGGTCGAGCCCGACCGGTTCGACGAGGTCCGCGCCGCGCGCGCCCGAGCGGACGAGCGCGGCGTCGAGCTGCAGCTGCCCGAGGACGTGGTGGCCGCGCCGTCAGAGCCTGACGCCGACGCCGCCGCGACGGTGCCGAGCGCGCCGAGATCCCGCGGGCTGAGCTCGGTCTCGACATCGGCCCGCGGACCGGTCGGAGGAGTTCGCGCGGACGCATCGCCGACGCCAAGACGATCGCTGTGGAACGGGCCGATGGGGGTCTTCGAGCTCGAGCCGTTCAGCGCCGGGCACGCGCGGGGTCGCCACGGCGATCGCCGGCGCGAGCGCGTTCACGCGTGGTCGGCGGCGGCGACAGCTCGCGCGCCGTCGACAGGTACGGGCTGGAGGACGCGTTCGACCACCTCTCGACCGGCGGCGGCGCCTCGCTCGAGTTCCTCGAGGGCCGCGAGCTGCCCGGCATCGACGTCCTGGAGGAGGCCTCGATGACGCGAACGGCGACGCCGATCATCGCGGCCAACTGGAAGATGCACAAGACGCACCTCGAGGCGATCCAGGCCGTGCAGAAGCTCTCCTACCTGCTGGACAAGGACGACGCCGAGCGCGTCGAGGTCGTGATCTGCCCGCCGTTCACGGCGCTGCGCTCGGTGCAGACGCTGATCGACTGCGACCGGCTCCCGTACGGCCTCGGCGCGCAGGACGTGCACTCGGAGGACGAGGGGCGCGTTCACCGGCGAGGTCTCACCGCCGATGCTCGCGGCGCTCAAGGTCGCGCTACGTGATCGTCGGGCACTCCGAGCGCCGGCAGCTCTTCGGCGAGACCGACGAGACCGTGAACCGGAAGGTCGCGTGCGGTGTTCGCGCACGGGATGACGCCGATCCTGTGCGTCGGCGAGACGCTCGAGGAGCGCGACGTCGGCGGCACCGAGGATCGAGGTGACCGCAGCAGGTCCGAGCGGCGCTCGACGGCGTGCCGGCGTCCGAGGCGGCGACGCTCGTCGTCGCGTACGAGCCGATCTGGGCGATCGGCACTGGCCGCAACGCCGAGCCCGCCGACGCCGGGCCAGGTCGATCGAGCTGATCCGCGCAGACGCTCGCGGAGCGGTACGACGACGCGCTCGCCGCAGGCGGTCCGCGATCCAGTACGGGGGAGCGTCGAAGCCGGGCAACATCCGCGACTTCATGGCGCACCCCGAGATCGACGGCGCCCTCGTCGGCGGCGCGAGCCTCGACCCCGAGGAGTCTCGCGCCTGATCGTGAAGTACCGCGGAGTGACGCGCTGAACCGGCTCCTGTACGTCTGCCTCGACGGCCTGGGCGACGACCCGATCCCGGAGCTCGACGGCCGCACGCCGCTGGAGGCCGCCGACACGCCGCTCCTCGACGCGCTCGCGCGCGCAGGGCAGCACCGGGACGGTGACGACCGTGGGCGAGGGCATCGCGCCCGAGTCCGACATCGCGGTGTTCGCGATCCTGGGCTACGACCCGCGCGAGGAGCACCCCGGCCGTGGCGTCGTGGAGGCGCTCGGCGTCGGCATGGACTTCCGCGACGGCGACCTCGCCTACCGCGTGAACTTCGCCACGGCGGACGTGGCCGAGGATCGTCGACCGGCGGGTCGGGCCGCGATCTCACGTCCGACGAGGCGCGCAGCGCTCGCCGACGAGGTGAACGAGTCCCTCGTGCTCCCGGGCGCCACGTTCGAGCTGCGGGCCACGGTGGAGCACCGGGCGCGTCCTGGTGATCCGCGCGGACGAGGGCGCGCGCTTTCGGCCGAGGTGTACGAACACCGACCCCGCGTACCGCAAGGACGGGCAGCCTCGGCGTGGCGCTCGAGACGTTCGAGCCCGAGGTGGCCCGGTGCGAACCGCTCGAGGACTCGACCGAGGCCGCGACGCGCCGCCGAGCTCGACGAACGCCTTCGTCGGAGGGGCGGCGCGCGGATCCTCGACGCCTCCGGGATCAACGTCGGCGCGCCGTCAGCGGGCGCAAGCTGCCGGCCAACCTGATCCTGACACGCGGACGGCGGCGATCGCCGCGCCGTCGCTGCAGCCGATCGCCGAAGCGGTTCGGCCCGTCGGTGGGGTGCTTCGTCGAGATGCCCGTCGAACGCGGGATCGCCCTGATGCTCGGGCATGGAGCCCGTGGACGCCCCGCGCCTGCTCGTGGAGGAGGACTACGCGACCTGGGCCGCGGCTGGCCGCTCGAGGCGCTCGGCGGTTCGACGCGCTCTACATCCACATCAAGGGTCCGGACGTGCCGGCCCACGACGGCCGCGCCGGAGGACAAGCGCGGACATCATCTCGCTGATCGACCGCGCGTTCTTCGGCGAGCTCCTGCCCGGGATCGACCCGAGTCGGACGATCGTGGCCGTGACCGCGGACCACGCCACCTCCTGCGTCCGCAAGGCCGCACACGGCGGAGCCCGTGCCCTTCCTGGTGACCGGGGACCGGTTCGTTCGGACGGAACCGATGAGTTCGGCGAGCGTGCGTGCGCCGATGGGAAGCCTCGGTGCGCGCTGGAGCGCATCGAGATCCTCCTCGGATCTCGGCGCTGCTCCGAGCTGGGAGACCGCGGCTCGACCGACCGCACGCATCCGCAACCCCCAGTTTTTCGGAGCGGCGTATATTGGGCTTCCGGCGCATTGCCTGGTCACGAGCCCGAGGGCTAAGATGCGCCGTCCCGATCCGGGAAGGGGTAGAGGCGCACCAGATGGCACGAGCCCACATGGAGCACGCGCTCACCGATTCGGGTCCCGACGGGCCCATCGATCCGGAAGCGACCAGTGTCGAGGTCTCGCAGCAGGTCGTCGGACGATCTCCGTGGGAGCTGTTCTGGCGCCGGTTCCGAAGGGACAGGTGGGCGCTCGGCGGGGCGTTCGTCGTCATCATCATGCTTCGCGATCGCGCCTGCTCTCGCCCGGTGCTCGCGAGCGCGACGCACGGACCGAACGAGGTGCACCTGGACGCCCTCGACTCGTTCGGGATCCCGACGGGTCCGCAGGCCGCGTTCCCGTTCGGCGTCGACACGGCCGGACGCGACCTGATGGTGCGGGTGGCCTACGGCGCCCGCACGTCCCTGTTCATCGCGTTCTTCGCCACCGGGATCGCCACCGTGATCGGCGTCACCCTGGGCATGCTCGCCGGCTTCTACCGCGGCAAGATCGACACCGTGCATCTCCAGGACGATCGACATCGTCCTGTCACTCCCGGTGCTGCTGCTGGCGCTCGGCGCTCGTCTCGGCGTGTGGGCTCTCGCCGAACGGCTGCCTGGGCAGGATCATCAAACCCGGGCTGCTGCTCGTCAGCTATGTGATCGGCCTGTTCAGCTGGCCGTACATCGCTCGCATCGTGCGCGGGCAGGTGCTGTCCCTGCGCGAGAAGGAGTTCATCGAGTCGGCCCGGTCGCTGGGCTCGACCAACCGCCGGATCATGTTCCGCGAGGTGCTCCCGAACGTGGCCGCCCCGATCATCGTCTACACGACGCTGATCATCCCGAACAACATCCTGTTCGAGGCGGCCCTGTCGTTCCTGGGGATCGGCGTCCCGCAGGAGACGCCCTCCTGGGGGCGTCAGCTGTCCGACGCGGGCTCGATCTTCACGGTGGCCTGGTGGATGATGCTGTTCCCCGGGCTGTTCCTGTTCTTCGACCACGCTCGCCTTCAACCTGGTCGGGGACGGACTCCGGGACGCCCTCGATCCCAGGACGGGCGGCTGACCGTATCTAGTCGGGAGGCATCTTTCCTGAAAGGAGGAAGGACCGGCGTGCCTGAAGAGCGGTAGATGGACCGGGCTCGCCCGGGAAGACGGTAGGCAACTCAGGACAAGGAGAGGGGGTTACGTGAGGCGATATCTCAGCGTACTGGCGCTCGTCGCGGTACTCGGTCTGGTCGCCGCGGCATGCGGCGGCGACGACGGCGGTGGAACCGGGGCCTCCGGTGCCACGTCGGCGACCGGCGCGAGCGGCGAGCTCCAGCCTGGCGGCACCGTCGAGCTCGCGATGCTCGGCGACGTGAGTGCCGCGTTCGACCCGCAGAAGGAGTACTACTCGGTGACCTGGGAGTGGTACCGGTGCTGTCTGCTCCGGACGCTCCTGTCGTACAACGGTAGGACCACCGCCGAGGGCGGCGCCGACCTGCAGCCCGACATCGCGAGCGCGCTGCCGGAGATCTCGTCGGACGGGCTGACCTGCACGTTCACGCTGAAGAGCGGCGTGCGCGTACGGGGATCCGTTCGGCGACGTCAGCGTCACGTCCGGGGACATCGTTCGCGCGCTCGAGCGCGAGTCCGACCCAGACGCGTCGGTGGGCGGCTACAACTTCTACTACAACGTCATCGACGGGTTCGCCGACTTCGGCGCCGGGAAGGCCGATTCGATCAAGGGCCTCGAGACGCCGGACGACAGCACCCTCGTGGTCACGCTGACCGAGCCGGCCGGCTGACCTGCCGTACCTGTTCGCGATGGCCGCATCGGCCCCGATCCCGCCGAACGGCGACGCGCCGCTGGGTGCGGCCGAGGGACACACAAGGACTACGGTCGCTTCCTCGTGGCGCACCGGCCCGTACCAGTTCCTCGGTTCGGAGAACATGGACTTCTCGGTCCCGGGCGACGAGCAGACGCCGGTCGCGGGCTACGAGCCCGGCAAGTCGATCCAGCTCGTGCGCAACCCGAACTACGACCCGGCCACGGACGAGCTGCGTCCCGCCTACCCGGACGGGTTCAACATCTCGATCGGCGGCGACAACAACGACCTGTACAACAAGGTGCAGGCCGGCGAGCTGGACGGCGTGGTCGACGGCATCGTGCCGCCGCCCGTGCTGCGCACGTACTCGACCGACCCGACGCTGCAGCCGCTGCTGCACATCAACCCGTCGGACGCCGTTCGGTACATCTCGTTCAACGTGGCTGCGCCGCCGTTCGACGACATCCACATCCGCAAGGCGGTCAACCTCGCGTTGGACAAGGCCGGGATGCGGACGTTCCGCAGGTGGTGAGTCGGTCGGTGAGATCGCGGGTCACATCATGGTGAACTCGCTCGAGGACAACCTCCTCGCCGACTACGACCCCTACGCCACGCCGAACTCGTGCGGGTGACGTCACGGCTGCCCAGGCGGAGATCGCCCAGTCGAAGTACGACACCGACGGCGACGGGCGTGTGTGACGCGCCGGAGTGCTCCAACATCCTGGCTGTCGACCGACGAGGCGGACCCGTACCCGGACCAGGCCGCGCTGATCCAGCAGAACATGGAGCCGCTCGGTCTGACGTTCGACGTGAAGTCCTTCGGAGCGGACCACGATGTACGCCAAGTGCAACGAGCCCGAGCGCGCACGTCGCGATCTGCCTTGGCCCCGCGTGGGGCAAGGACTTCCCGGACGGGTACACGTTCGCGGACCCGCTGTTCGGCTCGGCCGCCATCTTCCGAGCTGCTGCAACTACGAGCTCCTCGGGGCGAGCGCGGACCTGCTGTCGAAGGCCGGGCTACACCGTCACGGACGTCCCGTCGGTCGACGACCAGATCAAGACCGCGAACCAGCAGACGGGTGACGCCCGGTTCCAGGGATGGGCGGACCTCGACACGACGCTGATGGAAGACGTGGTTCCATGGGCGCCGTACCTGTTCGACAACAACGTCGACATCACGTCGGCGCGGATCATCAACTACTCGTTCGACCAGTTCGCCGGCCTGGCCGCGTTCGACCAGTACGCGATCTCGCCCGACGCCCAGTCGTAGGCAGGGCCGAGGGCACGAGCAAGGGCAAGGAACCGCAGGAACGAGGCAGTGACGAAGGGGAGGGGCCGCTCCGCAGAGCGGCCCCTCCCACCGGAGGAGTAGACTCCGGGGGCGCGATGGGCAGGTATCTGATCCGGCGGGTGCTGTTCATGATCCTGGTGCTGTTCGTCGTGTCCCTGATCACGTTCATCATCTTCGTGAAGCTCCCGGCCAGCGACCCCGCGCGCCGGGCGGCGGGGCAGCAGACGACCGCCGAGCAGATCGAGGCGGCCGCCCGGCACGCGTTCGGCCTCGACAGGCCGCTCTACGTCCAGTACGGACGGTTCGCCAAGGGCCTGATCCCTGGCCGGGCCTGTTCCTCAACGAGGACGTCTACTACTCGTACACGAACTTCGTGCCGGTCGAAGGAGGAGATCTTCAGCCGCCTGCCGGTCACGATCACGCTCGCCGTCGGGCGCGGCCATCACGTGGGTCCTGATGGGCATCCCGATCGGCATCATCTCGGCGGTCAAACGCGGGATCGTTCTGGGACCGGACGTCGATGGTGTTCGCGCTGATCGGGGTGTCGGCGCCGGTGTTCTGGCTCGCCTACCTGTTCCTGTACATCTTCTGGTTCAAGCTGGGGTGGGCGCCGCCGTCCGGGCATCCCGATCGGCGAATCGGCGATCCAGGCGGTGTTCTCGGGCGAGTTCATCCTGCCCGTGGCTGGTCCTGTCGCTGACGTTCGCGGCGTTCTACGCGCGGATGGTCCGGGGCAACCTGATCGAGACGATGGGCGAGGACTACATCCGGACGGCGCGCGCCAAGGGCCTGTCCGAGACGCCGCGTGATCTACAAGCACGGACTGCGCGCCGCGCTGACCCCGGTCGTCACGATGTTCGGTCTCGACCTCGGCGACGCTGCTCGGCGGCGCGTTCATCACCGAGACCGTGTTCAACCTCCCGGGCATCGGCCAGTACGCGGTGCGAGCATCTTCACCAACGACTTCCCGTCGGTGATGGGCGTCACCGTGTTCGGGGCGTTCTTCATCGCGCTCGCGAACCTCGTGCGTGGACATCGCCTACGCGTTCCTCGACCCTGCGGGTGAGGTACACGCTAGGTGGCGGAACCGCTCCTCGAGGTCAAGGACCTCAGCGTCCACTTCCCGACCGACGACGGCATCGTGAAGGCCGTCGACGGCGTCTCGTTCTCGCTGCGCCCGGGCGAGACGCTCGGGGTCGTCGGGGAGTCCGGGTCCGGCAAGAGCGTCTCGTTCCTCACGGTGATGGGGCTCATCGACTCGCAAGCGGGCCGATCATCGAGGGCGAGGTCATCTTCCAGGGCCAGGACCTGCTGACGCTGCCGCACGACGAGATGCGCGACCGTGCGCGGCGAGAAGATCTCGATGATCTTCCAGGACCCGATGACGTCGCTGCATCCGTACTACAAGGTCGGCGACCAGATCGCCGAGGCCGATCCGCGACGCACCAGCAGCGTCTCGAAGAAGGAGGCGCACGAGCAGGCCGTCGAGATGCTCGCGCCGGGTCGGCATCCCGCGGCCGGACGAGCGCGCCGACCAGTACCCGCACGAGTTCTCCGGCGGCATGCGTCAGCGGGCGATGATCGCCATGGCGCTCGCGCTGAACCCGGACCTGCTGATCGCCGACGAGCCCACGACGGCGCTCGACGTGACGGTCCAGGCCCAGATCCTCGACCTGCTCGACCGGCTGAAGCAGGAGTTCAACGCGGCGGTCGTCATCGTCACGCACGACCTCGGCGTGGTGGCCGAGCACTGCGACAACATCCAGGTGATGTACGCCGGCAAGATCGTCGAGATCGGGCGACCGTCACGACATCTACTACGGCGCGCACCACCCGTACACGTGGGGCTGCCTGCGCGTCGATCCCGCGGCTGGACGACAGCGACGCCGGAGCGGCTGATCCCGATCCATGGGCTGCCGCCCTCGCTGATCTACGTCCCGCCGGGCTGCGCGTTCCATCCGCGCTGCCCGCACGTGTTCGACCGGTGCCGAACGGAGGTCCCCGACGCTCCTGCCCGCGGACGGCCATCACGCGTCCGCGTGCCACCTGTCGCTCGCCGACAAGGAGCGCATCTTCCAGGAGGAGGTCATGGCCCGCTCGATGAGCGTCGAGGTCACCGAACGATCGGAGCCGCAACCGGCGACCGAGCGGACCCCGCTCGTCCGCGATCCGACGGGCTCGCAGCAAGCTACTTCCCGATCACCCGCGGGATCCTGTTCCAGACAGCGGATCGGCGACGTGCACGCGGTCGACGGCGTCGATCTGGAGATCTATCACGGGCGAGACGATCGGCCTGGTGGGCGAGACCGGGTGCGGCGAAGTCCACGCTCGCGCGCGTCGTGATGCGCCTGTACGAGCCGACCGAGGGCACGATCGAGTTCGAGGGGCAGGACATCACGCACGCTCAAGGGCGGCGAGCTCCGGGAGCTCCGCCGCGACATGCAGATGATCTTCCAGGACCCGTACGCGTCGCTGAACCCGCGCAAGACGGTCGGCATCGATCATCGGCAGCGCCGTTCCGGCTGCACAAGATCGTGCCGCGACAAGAGCGTCAAGAGCGAGGTCCAGCAGCTGATGGAGCTCGTGGGCCTGAACCCCGAGCACTACAACCGGTACCCGCACGAGTTCTCCGGCGGCCAGCGCCAGCGGATCGGCGTCGCGCGCGCGCTCGCGCTGCGACCGAAGCTGATCGTCGTGCGACGAGCCGGTCTCGGCGCTCGACGTCTCGATCCAGGCGCAGATCGCTCAACCTGCTCGAGGACCTGCAGGAGGAGTTCAACCTCACGTACCTGTTCATCGCGCACGACCTGTCGGTCGTGAAGCACGTCTCCGACCGCGTCGCCGTGATGTACCTCGGCAAGATCGTCGAGATGGCCGAGGGCGACGACGCTCTACCGGACCCCAAGCACCCGTACACGGGCGCGCTGCTGTCGGCGGTGCCGGTCGCCGGACCCGGATCGCGCGGCCGCGAAGCAGCGGATCATCCTGGAGGGCGACGTCCCGAGCCCGATCGACCCGCCCTCGGGCTGCCGGTTCCACCCGCGCTGCCCGAACGCGCAGTTCCCAAGTGCAGGGAGGACGAGCCGGAGCTCCGCGCCGATGCACCCAGGCCAGGTCGCGGCGTGCCATTTCCCGCTCGAGGACCGCGCGATCATCGATACCCCGGCGGACGGCTAGAGCCGGTACACTGACGGGCCATGGTCCAACGTCATCGCACTCGTCTCTGACGTGCTCTCGAGCGCTGTTCCTGATCGTCGTTCATCCTGCTGCACTCGGGACAGGGAGCGGCCTGTCCGACATGTTCGGCGGCAGCTCCAGCCTGTCCGGCGGGCACGTCCCTCGAGCGCACGCCTCGACAAGCATCACGGTCGTCACGGCCGTCGCTGTTCGGGCTGTCGACGTTCTGGCTCTCCTGGAAGTGGGACCGCTGACCGGGCCGCCTCGGCCCGGTTGCTAGAATCTGCCGGTCCACGTCGGAGTGGCGGAACTTGGTAGACGCGCTAGGTTGAGGGCCTAGTGACCTTCACGGGTCGTGGGGGTTCAAATCCCCCTCCGACACTGACTGACCTGCGGGGAACAGTAGAAGCCCCGGAAACCGATCGGCCTCCCGGGGGCTCGTCGCTGCCCCAGGAATTGCCCCGCGAGCCAGCCGACAGAGCGTCGTCTAGTCGAGTAACACCGACCAGCGCCGGTTTCCACCACGGCTTCACTTGCTCTGTGCGGACGCCGGCGTGCGTGCTATCGGGCGTTCGCGGCCTGACCACCACCAACGCGCGGCTTGAGGCTTCACTCTCTGCCGACCTCGGCATGACCCATTGTCTCTCTTCTGGTCGGACCCCCGCCCGGTGGCCGTTGATCTCGAACTCACGTGCGGGGAAAGCCCGATCGTTTCTTGAGCGTTAGCCTGCCCACGGAAGCGAAGCGCCTCGGCACGACATCGCTGGACGGATTCGGATCGTGCCAGGTGGCAGCAAAGGACTGCAGAGGGACGGCGGACTTCGCGGGCCAAGACGCATCTCGTCCCATCTGCTTCGCGTGTACGGCGAGCCATGCGGGTTCAGCAATGGCCCAGGCGCATGCGTGGCGGATCCCGTTCTCGACCGCGATGTGCCCGGCGGCGATCCCTGACGCGGAAGAGGCCGAGGGTTCAAATCCTCCGGCGCCCACCCACGGAACCCCCAATGGCAGCAAGCCAGTACCCTCAGGCTCAATTGTCCCTATCCGGGCGTGGCGGTCGCCGACCTGTTCGCCCGGAGGTTACTGCGTCCTCTCGAAACAGGCCCTTCTTATGCGGGGCGCGATAGAGCGCCTTGTCGCGCAGAGTTCGGGCCAATGCCTCGGGGTCCAAGTGCATCCGGGAGCTGGAGCGGATGACGATCTGGCCGAGGTCATCCATCTGCAAGCTGGCCCCGGCAGGATGGCGGTGATCCTCGCCCTCAGCTCGTCCAGCGTCATATGCTTACCCACCTCGTCCGCGTCGCGCAGGAGGCGCGCACCGTGTACGTCTGGTCGGGCTCCGGGGGTCTTCTCCTGTCCCAGCGAACCGTTCGTGCACCTTCAGCAAGAATCTGTAATTCCCCTGCCCTCGTCGATGAGCGAATACATGTTCCCTCCTCTGTAACCCGCGAGAAATGCACTACTTGATGAGGGTGAACGCCTTCGGCGATCGCCGGGTCGCCTGGCGTTGACATCAAGGACGTGCCACGTCAGCCCGATGCAGGAGTAGCTGCCATTCGGCGGAACCAGGATGCCGTTGCCGCACGTCTGCTGGGTCGTGTCGATCGGGGGGGACCCCGTGCGCCATTACCATGCCCGTTGCCATTCCCGTTGCCAGGGCCGGCGCCGACGTTGCTCCAGCTCCTCTGCTCGACGCTGATGACTGTGGCCTGCGCGAACCCCTTGACGTAATAGAACTTGCCAGATGGTTCGGTGATGGCCGGGTCGGTCAACGGGAACCAGCGAGGTCAGTCCCGCCAGGGTGGCCAGGTCTGGGCGCTCTCTACCGGGAACCTGGCACGACCAAGCTGGGGCTCCATAGACGTACCTCGGCATGCTGATCCGGCGATCTCATCGCGGACCAGGCTGGTGCCACCCGCAGAGTTGCAGTCCATCGTCAGCGGGTCGGTCCCTACCGGATACCAATCGGTCAGACTCAGCGTACCCGAACTGGCCCTCCATTGTGGTCGTTGTCCATGAGGACGTGAGCAAGTCTCACCCGGAGTCGGGTCAGGGATATCGCCGCACGAGGAGAAGGCGTTCCGGGCCGCCGATCGACGCCATGATCGGCACGGGCGGTCCGACCACCATTCCCCACGCCGCCGTAGCCTCGGCATCGACGCCGTGCGTGTCGATGCCGAAGATCGGCGCGAAGTGACAGGTCCTGGTTCGTGGCTACCTTGACGGTCACATACCCGTATTCCCTGCTCGTCCCACACAGCCCTGCTGAGCGACGATGGTGGAGGTGGTCCCGGAGAGGCTGGTGCCGGAGTTCTCCAAGTTGGCCGTGACCAAGTTGCTGGGCTGCGGCCGTGCGCTCCGGCCGCGTCCCCATCGAAGCAGGACTGCGCCACAGTCGCAAGTGCTCGGCGTCGCATCCGCCGCGCGTGACCGCCGCCCTGCGCGTCGACACGAGCGACCCGCAGGTCGACCTACCAGGACAAGCTATTCCGAGCCATGGCCACACCAGAGCGAAGACGACGATGAGCTGTGACGGCGCGCCGTCCTCGTCGTCGTGGAAACCTGCGTGAGCCTACGACGAGTCGGCGGAAGCCATCCGTGCTCTCCTTCCTGTCGGCCTCGAGATCGAGCGCCCAGGTATGCACCGGCAGCCGCGAACGGCAGACCGAGGGCCGCGATGGTGACGAGCAGCCTCCACCCTTGGGGAGTTACGAAGGAGGCGAGAACGATCGTCCCGACCGCCAATGCCTTGCCTGGCGGTCAGGCGGGTGATCAAGCAGAAACCGGCACGGATGTTTGCGGCAGACCTACCCAGCATCCCACTGCTCCCTTGACTTCTTGGTAGTACCTGCGCCCTCTGACCGCTCCCGCGGCTCGCTGACTGCGACGTGACGCAGGTTCTCGTGCGCCGGCGGCGGAGCGGGCATCAGGCCGGGTCCCGTCACCAACTTCCGTTCCTAGAAGCGACCCAGAACCCCGTTTCCTAGTCCTTGCCTGCCGCAAAGCAGCTCGACGAATCTTGCTACATCTCCCTCTCGTAGCCCATAATCTGGCGCGTGTCCAGTATCGGGATGGCGTGGCGGATGAGCTCTACCGCCGTTGGCCTGGCAGACCGACCATCGTCGGACTAAGCTTCCGCAAAGGGCGCTGGCAGCGACTCGGGGCGCAGTCTCGCAGATTACAGGCGACGCTCTCGTCAGCCCGCGTGAACGCGAACGTGAACGTGAACGTGAACGCGAACGCGAATGCGAATGCGAACGCGAATGCGAATGCGAATGCGAATGCCAATGCCAGTGCCAACGCCAACGCCAGTGCCAATGCCAATGCCAACGCCCTCGGCCCCTCGGTCGAGCGGCACGTGGATTTCGAACGTGCGCGGTCGACGACCGGCCCCTGCTGTCGGACGAGCTGGGCGGCCGCGCTGCTGGTCGAGCAACCCGTCGCCGGCGCCTGCGGCAACGGAAGTCTGATTCACCGCCTGGGCAAGCTCTGCCGATCGGCACTGACCTGAGCGCGGGTGACGGCTGTGCGGGGTCGGGGTCTGCCGCTTGCAGACCTGACCATGTACGACGATCCCCGCGTAACCCCGCTGTGGTCGGGGTCGCGCTGGATCGCCAGAGGCGATCAGTACGCTCCCCCACAGCGTGATCCGTCCTGCGCGCCTGGCCTGGTGTCCACTCGCAGGAACGCTCCAGACGGGCATGATGCGGTCGGGCGACAATAGGAGGGAGGTGATGGATCGATCGCGCTCGACGCATATCGACCAGGATCAGTGGCAGAACTTCTTCGTCATGGTCGAGAGGTGTGCGGTGGTGCTTAGCCGCAGCGGTCTTCGAATTCCCAAGCCGTTCTGTCGCTGAAGCGACGACGTGGTCGACGAGCGACGCATCGGTGTCGCGCATCGACACGCTGACGGGCCATGACCGGCATTCTCTCTGTCATCTGCGCCTGCGCGGCTCGGCGCTGGGCGGCATCGGGCACCTCCGCGGTGCCAGGGCATCGAAATGGCTCGTGGTCGCAGCCATCTCTGATCGCCGCCCACCTGCCACGGGTACGCCCAGGCCGTCCGTCGCGGTGGAAGGCATTACCTGGCTCCGCAGAAGGCGAGTGATCGTTGCTGCTGTGCTCTACCTCATCAACTGGCTGGTGCATGCGCTGTACCGTCGCCCGACCAAATCGCCGGCCGTAGTGCGCGGAAGCGATGGTCGCCGCGCTGACGCTTAACTGCCGCCAAATGCTATCCTCCGGCGGCGCCGATGTCGGAAGGCTGAACTCGCCGAGGTCCGAGCTGCGCACCCGTGACGCCCGTGCCTGCGCTGGATGTCGCCACGGTCGGAGATGCGCGCTGGCGTGGAGTTCAGCTGCCTTGCCCGACGGTCGCCTCACCGAGCCGGGGAAGATGGCACCGGCCGCGCCTGCGGGCTCCTCATCACGAGCGTCCACTGCCTCCTGGTTCGGTCCGGACGCAGGTAGGTTATCGTCGCGATGATCCGTGACCGCGGGTCGTGACGGTCTATCACCCACATCCGTACCGCCAGTCCGGCGTGGCCTCCGCCTGAGCGCTCGTTAGTCAGTAGATGCCGCCCGGACACTGCCGCTGGCGTTCGCGGCGATCAGGACCTCACTCCACGACGACCACGATCCCGATGGCATCGCTAGCCACGTCCTGCGGCCCCAACCGCCGCGCCGCTTCGTCCCGCTCGTCGAGCTGTCCATCTCGGACCTCCTTGTCCTGCCCGCGCGGATGTTGCAGGACCCAACGCGGCGACCGAGGGGTCCCGCCTGATGCGACGAATCAGCCACCATCCGGCGAGCTGCAGAGCGACTCCGAGGAGAGTGCGAGCGAACGGCGATCGAAGCGGACAGAGGCCGAGCCGAGTCGCCCTGGAAGCGGACGCGGAGGACCTCGTCGCCGTCCGTGTACACGAGCGCGGCGGGCCGGAACCATCGTCCCGTCGATCGTGCATCCAGCCCTTGATGCCGTGGTGCGCGGCCACGCCTCGGGCGTCGGCGATGAACCTCGTCGAGGGGCCGCCGGCGGGCGGCGTTCGGGAACGCCGGCCTCGGCCTTGCCGTTCGGCAGGCCTGAACCGTGAACCCATCCGAGGTTCACGGCAGTCCAGACGCGTCCCTCGGATGGTTCGTGAGACGGACGCAGGAAGAAGTAGCGGCCGGAGGCCGGCCCTGGACAGCGCGTGGTGGAAGACCGTGAGGGTCTTGCTCCCGCAGTCCGGCAGGCCCTGGGCCACGCACTTCGGCGGATGCGCGCGCGCGATCGCCTGAGTTCCAGCCGCGTCCCGTCGACGCTCTGCGCGGGAAGCGCAGCTACGGTGCCGCTTGCCGGTAGCGACGTGCGCGTCGCCGATCCTGGCGATCCGGACGGGACCCGTGACGGTCAAGCGGAGGGCCGGGTCTGGGCCTGTGGCGCGTCGCCGCCGGAGCACCAGCCGAGGACCTTCCACAGGATCGAGTCACGCCGAGCACCGCGCACCGACGATGAGCCAGCTTCGAAGCGCCGGGTTCGACCCGCCACCCGAGCGAGCGGGAGCACCCCGCGAGGGGCGTTTCGAGTGTCGGTCGACGGACCGGCGCCTGACGGCCGGTTCATGCGCCCGGGCGACATCTCGCGCCGCATATCGCCCCTGAGCCGCAACGCGTCCCTCGCGCCTCGGACGCGCGGGTCGTGCGTCCGGCCCGCGAAAGGGGCCCGAGCGGACGCCGATCCTGGTCGAGGTGGCGGAGGAGGTCGGCCGGGTCGTCGTAGACGCGATAGGCGCCGGCGCGCTCGAGCTCCCTGGAGCCCGGTACCCGCCGGAGAGCACCCTGATGCCGAGGACCGTGCCCGGCGGGCGGCGAGCAGGTCCCAGACGCTGTCGCCGACGACCACGCAGTTCTCGGCGGCCATGCCCAGCGCGCTCGGCCGCGGCGAGGAACAGGTCGGGATCGGGCTTGGCGCGTTCGACGAGGTCGCGCGTGATGACGCGGCACGTCCTCCGGGAGCTCGAGGAGCTCGAGCGTCGGGCCCGCGCGACTCGCGGTAGCCGCTCGGTCGCGATCGCCCACGGCACGCCGGTCGAGGTCAGGTGCGTCAGCAGCTCGCGCGCGCCCGGCAGGGGACGGACCTCGGTCGAGCGCTCGGCGTACGCCTCGGCGTGCAGGCGCCGGAGCTCGCCCGCCTGTTGGTCGGTCACCTCGCGACCGGTCTCCGCGCAGGAGGGCGTTCGCGAACAGGCCGCCGCTCATCCCGACCTTGCGGTGGATCCGCCAGACGGACAGGTCGATCCCGGCGCGGTCGAGCGCGATCCGCCACGCCAGGACGTGCTGGTACACGCTGTCGACGAGCGTCCCGTCGAGGTCGAAGAGGAACCCCTGGGCCCGATCCACGTCGCCATGCTACGGGCGCGGAGGAGCGCCGCGCCGGTCGTTCCCTCGGGCCGGGCTCGTTGCTACACTCGCGCCGTGAGTTGAGGTCGATCTCCCGGGCACGACCTGCGCCGATCGGCGCTCGTTGACGCACCTCTCACACCAGGAGACGACCGCATGTTCGATCGAACGACCCACCAGCAACCTCGGAGCCCTCGATGAGCGTGCTCGAGGTCACCGACCTGTCCGTCGAGGTCGCCGGCTCCCCGATCCTCGAGGGCCTGACGCTCTTCGCTGCGCGCCGGCGACAAGACCGGGGTCGTCGGGCGCAACGGCGCCGGCAAGACGAGCCTGCTCAACGTGATCGCCGGTGACGAGCCGCCGCTCGCCGGGCGTGCGGTCGTCCGGGGCCGGCTCGGCTACCTGCGGCAGGAGCCGCGCGGACGCGAGACCGAGACGCACTCGGCCCTCGCCCACGTCCTGGAGGCCCGCGGGCTCCAGGAGATGGCCGAGCGCCTCGAGAAGTTCCGCCTCGCGATGGAGGAGCGCCCGACCGAGACCAACGTCGCGCGCTTCACCCGGCTCGAGGAGCGGTACCGGGCGACCGGTGGGTATTCGGGCGAGGCGGAGGCGCGACGCATCGCGGCCGGGCTCGGCCTGCCCGACGACCGGCTCGACCTGCCGGTCCGAGCGCTCTCCGGTGGCGAGCGCCGGCGACTCGAGCTCACCCGGATCCTGTTCCTCGGCTCCGACCTGCTGCTCCTGGACGAGCCGACGAACCACCTCGACAGCGACGCCAAGCACTGGCTGATGAAGTTCCTCGCCGGGTACCGCGGGCGATCGTGGTCGTCAGCCACGACCTCGGCCTGCTCGACGGCGCGATCACGCGGATCCTGCATCTGGACCGCGACGGGTCGTCCAGTACCGGGGGACCTACTCGAGTACCGGGCCGCGCGCCGGGCCGACGAGGCGCGGTTGGGTGCGCTCGCCGGGCGGCAGCAGGCCGAGGTGAAGCGGCTGAAGACGCTCGCGGACTCGATGCGCGGGCAGACCGTCAAGCGCGCCAGGAAGGCGAAGCGCGCTCGACAGCCGCGTCCGCAAGCTCGAGGAGCGCGTCGTGAAGGCGCCGACCCACGAACGCGTCGTGCGCTACCGATTCCCGAACCTCCGAGGGCGGGGGCGATCGTGCTCGAGGCCGAGGGGCTCGCGAAGGGGTACGGCGGCCCGCCGGTGTTCGAGGACATCGGGTTCCACGTCGCCCGGGGCGAACGGCTGCTGATCATGGGGCTGAACGGCGCCGGCAAGACGAGCCTGCTCAAGATCCTCGGCGGAGGTCAGCGCGGCGGACGCCGGATCGTTCCGCCTGGGACACGGCGTCTCGCTCGGCTACTACGCGCAGGAGCACGAGGGGATCCGCGACGGCGAGTCGGTGCTCGCGCACGTCCGCGCCGAATCCGTGGACGCCTCGGACCAGGACCTGCGCGGGCTGCTCGGGATGTTCGGCCTCACCGGGCCGGGTCTCGTTCCAGGACGCCGGCACGCTCTCGGGCGGGGAGAAGACGAAGCTGGCGCTCGCGCAGCTGGTGGCGGGGCGGCGGAACCTCCTGCTGCTCGACGAGCCGACCAACAACCTCGACCCGCCCTCGCGGACGGCGGTGGCCGAGGCGCTCGCGGGCTGGTCGGGTTCGATGGTGCTGGTGAGCCACGACGTCGGGTTCGTGCAGGCGCTCGCGCCGCACAAGGTCCTGATGATGCCCGAGGGCGAGCTCGCGCTGTGGGACGACGAGCTGCTCGAGCTCGTCGCGCTCGCCTAGCCGAGCACCCGGAAGGGCGCGGACTCCCGGCACCGGTACGAGTCGTCGAGGCAGAGCCGGACCTCGTACCGGCCGGGCTTCAGCGGCCACGACGCGGGTCCGCAGGCGCCCGGTCCGATCGGCAGGCTCCCGTCGATCCGAGCCTCCGTGTACCGCCAGGCCAGGTACGCGGTCCCCTTTCGCCGAGATGGCCGGCGCGGAACACGGCCAGCCAGTCGAACTGGTTCCCGGGCGCGAACGCCCAGCCCACCTCGAGCCGCTGGTCGCCTTCGAGCGTCGGGTCGCGACCGGTGAGCGTGGTCTGCTGTCCCTCGGCGATCAGCACCACGGTGTCCCGCGACAGCTCGGCGTCCGTCGCGTCCAGCAGGACGACGTCGTAGGCGCCCTGCTCCAGCTGGGTGGTGTCGAACGCCACCGTCCCGTCGGGGTCGGGACCGGCCGGCAGGTCCGCGAGCGGCGTGGTCGAGCCCGACGCGGTCAGGATCACGTGGTCGCCCGGTCCCTCGGCGTGGAACCGAGCGCGGAGCGGCAGCCCGAGCCGGGCGCTCTCGCCCTCGGCCACGACCGAGACCGGCATCGGCGCCGGCGTGACCGTGAACGACGAGGCGACGGCGCCGGTGGTCCGGAGGGCCAGGGGCGGATCGGGATGTCCGCGTTCGCGCGCGACTCGCCGATGACCCGGCTCGCGTTCGTCTCGGCCGGACCCGCGGCCCAGACGAAGTCGATCCGGTCGAACACCTCCCAGGGGTAGACGTACGGGCGCCGGGTAGCCCGCGGTCCACGTGAAGCCGGGGTCGGCGACCGGTCGGGATACACCTCGCGGTACGAGTCCTGGAACCCGGCCTCCTCCATCGCGAGCGAGACCGGCCAACGCATCGTGTACGGAAGCCCGCGCGCGCGAACCGCGGCCGGGGTCCAGTCGCGGTACGAGGGCGCGTTGAAGTCGCCGGTGAAGAACGTCGGCACGCCCGCCGGAGAGCAACGGCTCGAGCGCCGAGAGGTGGTCGCGGATCTGGTCCAGGCGCGTGCGTCGCTCCTGCGCCATGGCCTCGGCGCGGCCGAACCCGCGGTTCACGATCCGGTAGGGCGTGTACGGGCAGCACGTGAGGTGCGTGTTCGCGATCGCCGCCACCTCGCCCGGCGCGAGCAGCAGGTAGGCCCAGTCGCCGTTCGAGCCGGAGGGCTCCAGGATCGGGAACCTCGAGACGAGGTGCATCCGCGGCGAGGCGTGGAACCCGAGCGCCTTCGCGATCCTTCGGGTGCGCGCGTACGGCTCCTGGAGCCCGACGACATCGCGCGCCCGCCTCGCGGATCGCCCGGACGACCTCGTCGAGCCCGTGGGTGACGGTGGCGCCGTACCAGATGTTGAACGTCATCACGGTGAGATCGACCGGCTGGAGCGCGGCCTGCCCCGAACGCTCCCGCCGAGGCCACGACCGGCCCCATCGCCAGGGCGAGGCCCACCGCGCCCGCGCACAGCCGTCGTCTGCCCGCCATGGTCGGCGCAGCATAGTCCGGGGGTCGGTCGTTATGCTCTGCGCGCTCCGGCGTCCGAGGACGCACCGACCGGGAGAGGGACGACGCATGGCTTCCGAACGGCACCGCCGACCTCGCGTTCGTGAACGGGCGCGTCGCCACGATGGACGCCGTGCGGCGCTGGGCCGGCGCGGTCGCGGTCTCGCAGGTGCAGATCGTGGCGGTCGGGACCGACGGCGATGTGGCGCGAGCTGATCGGCTCGGGGACCGAGGTGGTCGATCCTCGCCGGGAGGCTGCTCGTGCCCGGGTTCCAGGACGCGCACGTCCACCCGCCGTCGAGCGGCTTCGAGATGCTGCACTGCAACCTCTCCGAGGCCTACGACGCGCGGGAGTACGAGCGGATCGTCTCCGACTACGCGCGTCGGCGAACCCGGAGGAACCGTGGGTCGTCGGCGGCGGGTGGTCGATGGACGTCTTCCCGGGCGGCAACCCGCCGAAGGACGTCCTCGATCGCGATGGTGCCGGATCGGCCGGTGTTCCTGATGAGCCGGGACGGTCACAGCGCGATGGGTGAACTCCCGCGCGCTCGAGATCGCGGGCGTGACGCGCGACACGCCCGACCCGGCGGACGGGTGGATCGTCCGCGACGCGGCGGGCGAACCCGCGGGCGCCGTGCACGAGGGCGCGTTCGTCCTCGTCGAGCGGCACGTCCCCGAGGCGAGGCCGTCGGAGTGGGTCGAAGGGCTCCTCGCCGCGCAGCGCCACCTGCATGCGCTCGGGATCACGGCGTGGCAGGACGCGATCGTGGGCGGCAGCTATCCGACCCTCGACGCCTACCGGCAGGTCGCCGCCTCCGGGGAGCTGACCGCGCGGGTCGTGGGCGCGCTGTGGTGGGACCGGTACCGGGGATCGAGCAGGTCGAGGACCTGCTCGCTGCGCGCGAGCGGGGCCGAGTCGGGCGGTTCGCGGCCACGACGGTCAAGATCATGCAGGACGGCGTGATCGAGAACTTCACCGCCGCCGTCCTCGAGCCCTACCTGGACGCCGAGGGCCTGGCCCACCGACAACCGCGGGACGTCGTTCGTCGAGGCCGAGGAGCTGAAGGCGGCCGTCACCCGGCTGGACGCCGAGGGGTTCCAGGTGCACATCCACGCGATCGGGGAGCGCGCGGTCCGAGAGGCCCTGGACGCGTTCGAGGCGGCGCGGACGGCGAACGGCGCGAACGACCATCGCCACCACATCGCGCACATCCAGGTCGTGCACCCGGACGACGTCCCGCGCTTCCGCGAGCTCGGCGTGGTCGCGAACGCCCAGCCGCTGTGGGCGGTGAACGAGGGGCAGATGCTCCACCTCACGATCCCGTTCCTGGGGCCCGAACGCTCGTCCTGGCAGTACCCGTTCGCGAGCCTCGTGCGGTCGGGGGCGGTGCTCGCGATGGGGAGCGACTGGTCGGTCTCGAGCGCGAACCCGCTGTGGGAGATGCACGTCGCCGTGAACCGCACCGCCCCGAACGCGTACGAGTACGGCGGCGGGACCGGCGAGCCGTTCCTGCCCCACGAACGCATCGACCTGCCGACCGCGCTCGGCCGGGTTCACGATCAACAGCGCGTGTCGTGAACCACCTCGACCACCTCACCGGGTCGATCGAGGTCGGGAAGCGGGCGGACCTCGCGGTCCTGGACCGGGACGTGTTCGCGCACCCGGTCGAGGAGATCGCCGACGCCTCAGTCATGCTCACGTTCGTCGACGGCGAGCGCGTGTTCGACGCCGAACGGCCGGCCTGATGCTCGGCCCGCGCTGACCAGCGGTCATGGGGGCTCGTTGCCAGGCCGCAGGGCCGGACGCACGATAGCCGCGGCCCGACCAGGCCGAACGCATCCATCGAGCCGAGGAGGTTCCGTCATGGCGTTCGACATGAGCCAGGTGCAGCGCGGGGCGCGCAACCGCCGCACGCCGTACCACGAGGCGGCGCAGAAGCACGACCCGAAGGGCTACACGGTCTACAACCACATGTACTTCCCGATCCGGTTCGACTCGTTCGAGGCCGAGTTCGACGCGCTCCTGAACGGCGTGACGCTCGTGGGACGTCGCGGTCGAGCGCTGCCTCGAGATCGGCGGCCCCGACGGGTTCCGGTTCGCCCAGCTGCTCACGCCGCGCGACCTGTCGAAGTGCGCCGTCGGCCAGGCCAAGTACGTCCTGATCTGCGACAGCGACGGCGGCATCATCAACGACCCGGTCATGACGCGGATGGACGAGAACACGTTCTGGTTCGCGCTCGCGTCCTCGGACGCGCTGCTGTTCGCGCGCGGGCTGAGGAACGCCTACCCGGACCTCGACGTGACGATCCGGCGAGGCGGACGTCGCGCCGCTGCAGGTCCAGGGGCCGAAGTCGAAGGACCTCGATGGCCAAGCTCGTCGGTCGCGAGATCCTCGACCTCCGCTACTACTTCTGGACCGAGTCGAAGATCGCCGGCGCGCCGGTCGTGATCACGCGCACCGGGCTGGACGCTCCGAGGTCGGCTACGAGGTGTACCTCACCGACACGACGCAAGGGCGTCGAGGTCTACGAGGCGATCATGGAGGCCGGCGCAGGAGTTCGGCATCAGTCCGACGGGCCCGAGCGACATCCGGCGGATCGAGGGCGCGATCTTCAACTGGGGCGCCGACATGACCTACGAGAACAACCCGATCGAGCTGGGTCTCGACCGCCTGGTCGACTGGGACCTCGCCGAACGACGCCGGCATCTCGATGGCGGCGCTACCGCGCGATCCAGGAGCGTGGCGTCGAGCCGCCGGATCAACGGCGTCGAGATCGACGGCGACCCGTTCCCGAGCTCAACAACGCTGAAGTGGCCGATCGCTCGACGGGGCGAGCGGAGATCGGCAAGGTGACCTCGGCGATCTACTCGCCCAGGCTCGAGCGCAACATCGGGTTCTGCGTGGCTCCCGGTCGAGCGCTCGACGCACGGGCGAGCGCGTCACCGTCGAGACCGAGTGGGGTCCAGGACGGGGACCGTGGTCGAGATGCCGTTCGTCGACCCGAGCAAGCAGATCCCGGTCTCCTAGGCACCGTCGGCCCGAACCTGAAGCGCCGTTCAGCCGGCCGGGCGCGCCCGGGGCCGGCCTGGCGGCTTGCGGCCGGACGCGGTTTGAACGATGATTCAAAGTCCCGGCGGCGCCCGGCCGACGGATCGGAGGGGTCGTGCCCGGATGGTGAACGAACGGCAGGAGATGCTCGAGCAGAGCGCGACGCTCTACTTCGGACCCTGGTACCGGCGATCCCCGTTCTTCGACGCGACGCGGCGGGCCGGCTGCACCGCCTACGACGTCTACAACCACATGCTCCTGCCCGCGTACTTCGACGACCCCGTGGTCGAGTACTGGGCGCTGCTGAACGACGTCACGGTGTGGGACGTCGGCGGTCGAGCGCACGGTCGAGATCTCGGGGCCGGACGCGGATCGCTCGATCGACTCGTGCTCACGTGCCGCGACCTCACGACGTGCGCGGTGAAGCAGGGCAAGTACATGATCGTGACCGCGCCGGACGGCGGGATCGTCAACGACCCGGTCCTGCTGCACGTCGGCGAGAACCGCTGGTGGATGCAGCTCGCGGACTCGGACGCCGGCCTCTACGCGCTCGGCGCCGCGTCGCAGTCGAACCTCGACGTCGAGGTGTCGTACCCGCACGCGTACCCGATGCAGGTCCAGGGCGCGCAGGCGGCGAAGACGCTCGAGAAGCTCGTCGGCCCCGCCGATGCTCGACCTCAAGTACTACTGGTGCGACTGGTTCGACGTCGGCGACATCCCGGTGCTGATCAGCCGGACCGGCTGGACCGCGGTCCAGGGGTTCGAGATCAACCTGCTCGACCCTTCCCGCGGCGACGACCTGTGGAGCGCGGTGTTCGCGGCGGGGGAGGAGTTCGCGATCCGGCCGGTCGCGCCGCGTCGAGGCGCGGCGGATCGAGGCCGGGATCATGAACTACAACTCGGACATGACCCACCGAGGACACGCCGCTGCACGTCATGGGGCTCGAGCACCTCGTGGAGGACCAGCCGCAGGACTACGTGGGCAAGGCGGCGCTCGAGGCCCTCGCAGGCCAAGGGCGTCGACCGCAAGCTCGTCGGCATCGAGTCGGTCCGGCGACGAGCTCAAGGCCGAGCTCTCGTGGTTCTGGCCGGTCGTTCGGGACGGTGAGCAGGTGGGACGGGTCACCGACGCCGTGTGGTCGCCGAAGCTCGAGAAGAACATCGGGTATGCCTGGGTGCCGATCGACCTGGCCGAGCCCGGGACGAGCATCGACGTGGAGTCCGAGCACGGGCCGATCACGGTCACGACGGCCGCGATCCCGTTCATCGACGCCCGCAGGGAGGTCCCGGCGGCCTCCTGCGCGGCTAGGGTCCGGCGCCGGTCCGACCGAGGAGCGTCCGATGGAGGGCACCAGGGTCGACCGGAGGCCGCCGGAGACCGCGCCCCCGCCAAGGGCTTCCGGCGCGCCCTCCTGCTCGTCGAACGCGTCACGAAGGAGACCGTGTGGGACTGCCGCATGTGCGGGCAGTGCATCCTGCACTCGACGGGGCTCTCGTGCCCGATGCGCTGCCCGAAGAACCTTCGCAACGGCCCCTGCGGCGGCACGCTGCAGGACGGGAGCTGCGAGGTGCTGCCCGAGATGAAGTGCGTCTGGGTCGCCGCCGTGGGAGGGCTCGCGGCGCCTGCCGCTGTGGCGCGATCAGCATCCAGCACGTCGAGCCGCCGGTCGACTGGCGGCTCCAGGGCACGTCGTCGTGGGAGAACCTCGTGACGGGACGCGACCGGCAGGTGCCGGAGGGCTGGTCGGGATCCGCGCACGGATCCGGTCGTGAGACCCGCCCCATGACGCAGGACGCTCCGCGCAGCCACCTGCACCGCCTGCTGCAGGCCGGCGAGTTCGTCGTCACGGCCGAGCTGCAGACGAGCGACTCGGCCGACCCGGCGCGCATCGGCGAGCTCGCCCGGCACGCTTCCGGGGCAAGGTCGACGCGGTGAACTGCACGGACAACAGCGCCGCGCACGCGCACATCGCCGCGATGGCGGCCGCTCGCCTGCTCCCTGGATCAGGGCGTCGAACCCGTGATGCAGCTGGTCTGCCGCGACCGGAACCGGCTCGCCCTGCAGGCCGACCTCCTGGGCGCGGCCGCGCTCGGGTTCGCAACATCGTCTGCATGACCGGCGACGACGTGAGCGCCGGCGACCATCCCGAGACCAAGCCGATCTACGACCTCGACTCGGTGCAGCTGATCCGGATGGCGAAGATCATGCGGGACGAGGGCACGTACCTCTCGGGCCGTGCCCTGACCGACGCGCCGAGCTTCCTGATCGGCGCCGTCGAGAACCCGTTCGCGCCGCCGCTCGAGTTCCGGCCGATGCGCCTGGGGACGAAGATCGAGGCCGGGGCCGAGTTCGTCCAGACGCAGATCTGCTTCAACCTCGACAAGCTCCGGGTGTTCATGGCGCGCTGCGGCGAGCTCGGGCTGCTCGAGCACGTGATAGGTGCTCGGCCGGGGTGTTCGTGCCGAGCTCGGCGGCGGGCGCGCGCTACCTGCGCGATCAGGTGCCGGGGCTCGACGTGCCCGAGCACGTGATCGAACGCATGGAGTCGGTGCCCGCGAGGCAGCAGCGGAGGAGGGGATCCGGCTCGCGCTCGAGATCGTCGAGGCGGTCCGGCAGATCCCGGGGTCTCGGGCATCCACCTGATGACGATCAACCACGAGGAGGCCATCCTCGCGCGTCGTCGAGGGCGCGGGCTGCTGCCGCGTCCTCCCGCCGCAGATGTGGCGATCGCGTAGCGATCGGATCCGCGCCGAACGGGTCTTCCGGTCGCGGATGAACGCGCGGGCGCCGGCGTGTCGAATGGACCGCTGTAACCCGACAGACTGGAGCCATGACCATGAGGCGTGCCCTCCTCGCGCTCGGCGTCGTTGCGGCGCTGGCGTTCTCCGCGTGCACCACCGGAACCACCACGACCACACTCGACCCCCGCCGAGCCCAAGGCGGATCTTCCCGTCCAGCCAGCCGACCAGTCGCCACAGGGGCAGGGCGCGCCGTCGTCCAGGTCGTGCGCAACGTGCTGCCCGGCGGTCGTGAACGTCGTGGCCGACAGCGCCGAGGCGGCAGGGCGAGGGGACCGGGTTCGTCGTGCGCTCGGACGGCATCATCGTGACGAACTACCACGTGGTCGAGGGCGCGCTCGAAGGTCACCGTGCTCAGCTCGGCCGAGGAGCCGGTCCACTACGACGCCCGCGTGATCGGGGGCGACGTGGAGGCGGACCTCGCCGTCCTGAAGGTCGACGCGACCGGATCTGCCGACGGTCGCGACTCGGGAACTCCTCCGATCTCGCAGCTCGGCCAGCGGGTCGTCGCGCTCGGGCTACGCTCGGGCTGGCGGGCGGCCGTCTGTCACGACCGGCGATCGTCTCGTCGCTCACGCGGCAGATCGACGGTGCAGGATCCGCGGTGCCACCGGAATGCACCAACGGCAGACGCGCGTGTGCCACCGGACGTCGATCCAGACCGATGCCGCGATCAACCCGGAACTCCGGGGACCCTCGCTGAACATGGCGGGGCAGGTCGTCGGCATCAACACCGGCGGGGGCGAACCAGGCCGAGAACATCGGGTTCGCGATCCAGATCGACTCGGTCAAGCCGACGCATCTTCCAGGCCGCCGAGCAACCCGTCCCAGCCGGTCGCGTTCATGGGGATCTCGCTCCGCAGACGCTCCGATCCGTCAGGTCCAGTTCCAGTTCGACTCCACGGTGACACGAGCGGCGCCGTGATCGTCAGACGTGCCGTGAGCGGCGGCCCGCGCCGAGCAGGCGCGGGATCCAGGTCGGGGACGTACATCGTCGCGAGTTCGACGGCCAGGCGGTCGACTCGCGCCGAACGACCTCGGCGAGCTGCGATCCGTGACGCACCGAGCCCGGCGACCAGGTCGACGGTCGGCGTCGTCCACTCCGACGGTCGCAGGACGACGCTCGACCGTCACGCTGCGGCGTGAACCCGGTCCGTCGACGGACCTGAGCCCGACCAGTGGCACGGAGGCACTCCGCGCGCCGGCGGTGCGCTAGCCTGACGCTGCGTGAAGGTGAGGCTCCGCAACCCCGACCGGGAGGTCGACGCTCGCCGGCGGTCGGCACGATCCGCGACGTCCTCGGCGAGCTCTGGCATCAACCCCGACACCGTGCTCGTCGATCCGCGAGCGCGAGCTGCTCACGCGCGAGGACCGGGTCGGCGACGCCGACGAGATCGAGATCCGCCCGGTGATCAGCGGCGGCTCCGGCGGGAACCGGATGAGGTGCCGGCGCTGCAGGCGCGCCGCCGTCGTCGAGCTCCGCCGGCACAACGCGGCGTTCTGCGCCGACTGCTTCCTCCGCCACGTGCGCGAACAGGTCAAGCGGGCGATCGAGGAGCACGACATGTTCGAGCCGCTCGGACCGGATCCTGGTCGCGGTCTCGGGCGGCAAGGACTCGCTCGCGCTGTGGGACGTCCTGCTCGAGCTCGGCTACCGGGCCGACGGGCTGTACCTCGGCCTGGGGATCGGCGAGTACTCGGAGCGCTCGCACGGACTCGCGTGCGCGTTCGCGCGCGAACGCGACGCGCGACCTCGTCGACGTCGACCTCGCGCGCGACTACGGCTTCGACGTGCCGACCGCCGGGCAAGAAGGGCTCGCGGTCGACGTGCGCGGTGTGCGGGCTGTCCAAGCGCTACGTGTTCAACCGCGCCGCGCGCGAGGGCGGGTACGACGTGATCGCGACGGGCCACAACCTGGACGACGAGGCCGCGACGCTGCTCGGCAACACCCTGCGGTGGCAGACGCGACTACATCGCGCGCCAGTCGCCCGGTGCTGCCGGCGGAGGACGGGTTCGCGCGCAAGGTCAAGCCGCTGTACCGGCCTCCGGAGCTCGAGACCGCGCGCGTACGCGTTCCTGCGGCGGGATCGACTACGTCGTGGAGGAGTGCCCGCTCGTGGCCGGCAACACGCAGCTCCGCTACAAGGACGCGATGAACCAGCCTCGAATCGACCTCGCCCGGGACCAAGGCCCAGTTCCTCTTCGGCTACCTGACCGGGGCGCGCCGCTGTTCGCGACGCAGGACGAGGTCGCGCTCGTCGCGGTGCGAGCGGTGCGGCCAGCCGACGACCGGCAGGTTCTGCGCGTTCTGCCGCGCCCAGGCGCAGATCCTGGGGAGCGGCTCGAGGCCCGCGGGCGAGCCGCGAGACCGAGCGATCGCGAGACGCGCCGAGTCGTTGTCCGACGAGGTCATGCCGGTCGAGATCTACGGACGTGCCGCGATGATCGGACCGTTCGAGGCGGGGGAGAGGCATCCTGCTGGTGGACCAGCGCGACCGCCGGTACCTGCTCACGCTCCAGACCGGCGAGACCTGGCGCACTTCCACGGCGGCGGTGCCTCGCACGACCTGCTGATCGGCGTCGCCCGAGGGGACTCTGGTGCACTCGGCGACGGGATGGCGTTCCGAGCGTTCCGGCCGCGGCTGGCCGACTTCGTGCTGAAGATGCCGAGGGGCGCTGGGTCGTCTACCCCAAGGACGTCGGCGCGATCCTGGTCGGGGCGGACGTCTTCCCGGGCGCTCGCGTCGCTGGAGGCCGGCACGGGTTCTGGCTCGCTCACGCTGGCGCTGTGCCGGGCCACCGGTCCCGAGGGCCGGTGGTCTCCTACGACCTGCGGCCCGAGTTCCAGCGAGGCGGCGGCTCGGAACATCGAGTCGTTCTTCGGGAAGGCGCCGACTGGCTCGAGCTCCGTGAGGGCGACGTCCGCGACGTCGCGGGGAGCGGCGAGATCTTCGACCGCGCGATCTTTGATCTCCCGGAGCCGTGGGGACGCTCGAGCCGCTCGCGACCGTGCGCTGCCCGCGGGCGCGATCTTCTGCGGGTACCTGCCGACGACGAACCAGGTGCAACAGCTCGTGCTCGCCTTGCGAGCGCAACGGGTACTGAGCACCTCGAGACGTTCGAGGTGCTCCACCGCTCGTGGCACGTGACCGCGCGGAGCGTCCGGCCGGACCAGCGGATGGTCGGGCACACCGGCTTCATCACGCTCGCGCGTCGCGTCCGGAGCGATCGCCTCGCTCACGGGTCCGGCGACAACCTTGACCCGATGAGGCGTTCAGTAAGCGCGTATCCGCTGCCGAAAACCGTATGGATAGGCCAAGAGACCTCCCCGCCTTCATCGGTCGGGGGAGGACCGGAGGTATCGCTTGCGCACCGGCGGGAGGTGAAGGCAGATGCCGGAGCTCGATCCACGACGAACAGCAGGAACAGTTCGAGAAGAAGGTCCACGAGCTCCAGACGCAGGTCCAGTTCCTGGAGGACGAGGTCGCGCTCCTCCGCCGCCGGCTCACGAACGCCCCTCGCCAGGTCAAGCTGCTCGAGGAGAAGCTCGTCGAGACGCGCGATCGATCTCGCCCGCGCGCTCGCGCCAGAACGAGAAGCTCGCCGGCGCGCTGCAGTGCCGAGCGGGAGCGGATCGAGGCGCTCGCGCGAAGAGGTCGAGAAGCTCAGCCAGCCTCCCGGCGTCGTTCGGCGTGCTACCTCGGCACCAACGACGACGGCTCGGTCGACGTGTTCACCGCGGGCCGCAAGATGCGCGTGAACGTCGCCCCGGACGTCGACGACCGACCGCTCTGCGCCAGGGCGTCGAGGTCGATCCTCAACGAGGCGCCTGAACGTGGTCGAGGTGCTCGCTGCCCGACCGCGCGGGCGAGGTCGTCAAGGTCAAGGACCGGCTCGGCGACGACCGCGTCGATCGTGATCGGCCGCGGCGACGAGGAGCTCGTGGCCACGCTCGGCGACCGCGCTGCTGCGACGAGGCAGTCCGCGCCGGCGACTCCGCTGCTGTTCGACCCGCGGTCCAACGTCGCGCTCGAGAAGCTGCCCAAGGAAGAGGTCGAGGAGCTCGTGCTCGAGGAGATCCCCGACGTCTCGCTACGAGGACATCGGCGGCCTCGAGGGCCAGATCGAGGCGATCCGCGACGCGGTCGAGCTGCCGTTCCTGTACGCGGAGCTGTTCCACGAGCACGAGCTGCGAGCCGCCGAAGGGCGTCCTGCTCTACGGCCCGCCGGGCTGCGGCAAGACGCTGATCGCCAAGGCGGTCGCCAACTCGCTCGCCGAGAAGGTGCGCCGAGCGCACCGGGCGCCAGCGACGCGCAGTCGTACTTCCTCAACATCAAGGGCCCCGAGCTGCTGAACAAGTACGTCGGCGAGACCGAGCGGCAGATCCGCGCAGATCTTCCAGCGGGCCAAGGAGCGGAGCGAGGAGGGCCTGCCGGTCATCGTGTTCTTCGACGAGATGGACTCGATCTTCCGCACCCGCGGCACGGGCATCTCCTCCGACGTCGAGTCGACGATCGTGCCGCAGCTGCTGTCCGAGCTCGACGGCGTCGAGACCCTGAAGAACGTGATCGTGATCGGCGCGTCGAACCGCGAGGACCTGATCGACCCGGCGATCCTGCGGCCCGGCCGGCTCGACGTGAAGATCAAGATCGAGCGGCCCGACGCCGCGCAGGCGCGCGCGACATCATGGCCAAGTACCTCAACCCGACCGTGCCGATCCACGCCGACGAGATCGCGGCCGCGCGAGCGGCGACCGTCAGAGGCACGTGCCGCCGCGATGATCGAGACGACGGTCGAGCGGATGTACGCGAGCGCCGACGAGAACCGGTTCCTCGAGGTCACCTACGCGAACGGCGACAAGGAGATCCTGTACTTCAAGGACTTCAACTCCGGCGCGATGATCGAGAACATCGTGCGCCGGGCGAAGAAGGATGGCGATCAAGCGCTTCCTGTCGATGGGCGAGAAGGGCATCAGGGCCGAGGACCTGCTCGCACGCGATCCGCGACGAGTTCAAGGAGAACGAGGACCTGCCCAACACGACCAACCCGGACGACTGGGCGCGGATCTCGGGCAAGAAGGGCGAGCGCATCGTCTACGTGCGCACGCTGCTCGGCGACGGCGACAGCGAGGGTCGGCAGGTCGAGCGGGTCAGCGCCGGCCAGTACCTGTAGAGGTCCCCGGATGGCCATCCCCAAGGTCATCGGCACCGAGACCGAGTACGGGATCTCCGCGGTCGGGTCGCCCGAGTTCAACCCGGTCATCTCCTCCTCGCTGCTGATCAGCACCTACGCGGGCGCGCTCCGGCGGATCCGCTGGGACTACGAGCAGGAGTCACCGCTCCGCGACGCCCGCGGGTTCGAGCCCGTCCAGCTGCGCGAGCCCTCCGAGGAGGACCTCGGTCTCGCGAACGTGATCCTGCCCAACGGCGCCCGCTACTACGTCGACCACGCGCACCCCGAGTACTCCACGCCCGAGTGCGTGACGCCGCGCGACCTCGTGATCCACGACAAGGCGGGGAGCGGATGCTCGAGCGGTCGCTCGACGGAGATCCAGCGCACGATGCCCGGCGCGCAGCGCGCTCGCGGTCTACAAGAACAACAGCGACGGGAAGGGCAACTCCTACGGGCACCCACGAGAACTACCTGGTCGACCGGCAGGTGCCGTTCGGCAACCTCGGTCGCGACCTCACGCCGTTCTTCGTGAGCCGTCAGATCTTCAGCGGCGCCGGCAAGCTCGGGCGGCGAGGCCTCGTGGGACGAGCGGTCGCGGGACCGCTACCAGGTGACGCAGCGCGCGGACTTCTTCGAGGCCGAGGTCGGTCTGGAGACCACCCTGAAGCGACCGATCATCAACACGCGCGACGAGCCGCACGCCGACCCCGAGAAGTACCGCCGGCTGCACGTGATCGTCGGCGACGCGAACCTGTGCGAGGTCGCGACCCTGCTGAAGCTCGGCACGACGTCGCTCGTGCTCAAGCTGATCGAGGACGGCGACGCCCCGACCTCACGCTGGCGACGCCGGTGCCGTCGCTGCACGACGTGTCCCGCGACCTCGCGTGCACGGCGCCGATCCGCCTGGCCGACGGCCGCCGGCTCACGGCGCGTGCAGATGCAGTGGGAGTACCTCGAGCGGGCGCGGAAGTACGTCGAGCAGGAGGACACCACCGCCGGACAACCTCGAGGTGCCTCGAACGCTGGGAGGCCGTGCTCACCGGGCTCGAGGACGACCCGATGCAGCTCCGCGCGAGCTCGACTGGGTCGCCAAGTACCGGCTGCTCGAGGGCTACCGCGAGCGGGACGGGCTCGAGTGGTCCGACGCCAAGCTGCGGCTGATCGACCTGCAGTATCACGACGTCCGCCGTGACAAGGGGCTCTACCACCGGCTGGTCGCGACGGGCCAGGTCGAGCGGCTCGTCTCGGACGAGGACGTCGAGCGGGCGATCATGGAGCCGCCGGAGGACACGCGGGCCTACTTCCGCGGGCGCTGCATCTCGCGCTATCCGGACGCGATCGCCGCGGCGTCGTGGGACTCGATCATCTTCGACACCGGGGCCGAGGCCCTGCAGCGGGTCCCGATGCGCGAGCCGCTCCGCGGCACGAAGGAGCACGTCGACGAGCTGTTCGAGCGCGGCCGCCGACGCGGCCGCGCTCGTCGAGATGCTCCGCTCCTAGCCGACGGCATCGCTCCACGAGCGCCTGCCGCCCGGGTCCTCAACCGGCCAGGCAGCCTCGACCGATGCTCCTCCGGTGAACCCTCGACCGCGCCACCCACGGCTCCACCAGGCGCCGTTCGGCTGGATGGACCTGGTGGTCGCGGTCGCGTTCGTGGTGATCGCGACCAGGTTCCACCTCCAGCCGTCCCGGTCGTTCGACCCGTGGCTGCTCCGTCGTCTTCTTCCCGCTGATCGTCCTCGTGCACGAGGCGGGGCACGCCGTCGCCGCACTGCTGGTGGGGCACCGGGTGCTCGAGGTGAAGATCGGCGCGGGTCCGAAGGTGACCGCGTGGCACGGCCGGTGGCGTCTGGTGCTCGGGCTGTTCCCACTCGGCGGTCACGTGATGGCGGGTTCGTCCGATCCGTCGGGCTACCGTGCGAAACGGTTCGCGATCACGGCCGCCGGCCCGGCGATGAACGCGGCGATGTTCGCGTTCGCCCCGCTGATCGACGCGTCCTCGAGCACGCTGCGGGACTTCGCGATCGTCAACGCCTGCGTCCTCATCTTCAACCTGTTCCCGTACAGCGTCCGAACCCCGTACGGCCGGCAGAGGACGGACGGGCTCGGGCTGGTGCGCACGCTGTCCGACAGCGAGTGGCAGCTCGCGGAGGAGCGGTCGGGGTTCGCGGTCGCGCGCGCGGCGCTCGCCGATGAGCGCGGGGATCGGGAGGAGGCGCGACGCATCACCGACGAGGCGCAGGCGATGAACCCTCGCAGCGTCGTCCTGCGCACGTGGCTGGGCTACCGCGCGATCAAGGACCAGGGCTACGCCTCCGCTCGAACGATCTTCCGAGAGCTCGTCGACGAGGATCGACGGGTGCCGGCGGCCGGGCTCGGGCAGCGCGACGACGTGAGTCGCGGCATCCACCTGAACAACCTGGCCTGGTGCGATCTGATGCTCGACGATCCGGCCCTCGTCGAGGAGGCGCTGTCGAGCTCGGCCGACGGCGATCGACGCTGTTGCCGGAGCATCCGGCCATCCGCGGGACGCGCGCGTTCGCGCTGATCCTGGGTGGGCGGCCCGGCGAGGGGATCGATCTCGGGCACGCGGCGTACGCGAAGACCAAGGAGGCGGGCCCCAAGGCCCTGCAGGCGTGCGTCCTCGCGATCGGGTACGCGCGCGACTGGCGGTTCGGTCAGGCGGCGCGATGGCTCGACCTCGCTCGCAGGGCGGATCCGAACTGCTCCCTGCTCGGCCGGGCGTCGGCGGAGCTCGAGACCCTCCGCCCGCGTGGTGATGGTGCTGTCGCGGAGTCCGGATAGAATCGGTCGTTCACGGGAAGGAGCTCGGCGGTGCCTCAAGAGCAGGAGCAGAAGAAGACCCAGAAGCGTTCCGGCGGCGGCAAGGACGACGAGGCCGGCCAGGTGACCTCCACCTCCAAGGGCGAGAAGCTCAAGGAGGAGATGGACGACATCCTGGACGAGATCGACTCGGTCCTGGAGGAGAACGCCGAGGAGTTCGTCAAGTCGTACGTCCAGAAGGGCGGCGAATGACCGAGGGTCCGCGCTTCCCGCCCGAACCCTCGGGCGGTCCGATCGGCGCGAACCCGAGCTTCGTCGATCTCGTGCGACGGAGCCGCCCCGAGACCCTCCCGGCCGCAACCGGCATCACCCCCGACGTCGCGGGACCCGCACGGGACGACCGTCGTGGCGCTGAAGTTCGCGGCCGGCGTCGTGTTCGGCGGCGACCGGCGAGCGACCGAGGGCTTCACGATCGCCGACGAGAAGATGGAGAAGGTCTTCGCCGCGGACGACCTCTCGGTGATCGCGATCGCCGGGGCCGCCGGACAGGCGATCGAGATCGTCAAGCTGTTCCAGCTCGAGCTCGAGCACTACGAGAAGATCACCGGTGACCGTCTCTCGCTCGAGGGCAAGGCGAACCGGCTCGCGCAGATGATCCGCGGGAACCTGCCGATGGCGATCCAGGGGCTCGTCGTGGTGCCGCTGTTCGGCGGGTTCGACGAGCGACGCGAGGAGGGCCGGATCTTCTACTACGACGCCACCGGCGGCCGGTGGGAGGAGGACGACTACCACTCCACGGGTTCGGGCGGCCGGCCGGCGAGGAGCTCGCTCAAGAAGCGCTGGCGGCCCGGGCTCGATCGCGGACGAGGCCCTGCAGGTCGCCGTGGAGGCCCTGGTCGACGCCTCGCAGGAGGACGCGGCGACCGGCGGACCCGACCCCACCCGAGGGATCTTCCCGACCGTGATCGTCGGTGACCGCGCGAAGGAGCGCAGAGACGTCGGCGAGGACGAGCTCCGCGGCGCGTACGACGCGTCGTGCTCGGAGCGGGGCGGCTCGTGAGCTTCATGCCGTACGTGCCGCCCGAGCAGCGGATCAAGGACCTGTCGGACTTCGCGCACAAGGGGATCGCGCGCGGCAAGTCGGTGGTCGGGCTCGAGTACGCGGACGGCGTCCTGTTCATCGCCGAGAACCCGAGCGCGACGCTGCACAAGATCAGCGAGATCTACGACCGGATCGCGTTCGCCGGCGTCGGCAAGTACAGCGAGTTCGAGGACCTGCGGATCAGCGGGGTTCGGCACGCGGACCTGCGCGGGTACTCCTACGGCCGCGACGACGTGCGCGCGCGCGACCTGGCCAACGCGTACTCGCAGGCGCTGTCGACGATCTTCACGCAGCAGATGAAGCCCTACGAGGTCGAGATCCTCGTCGGCGAGGCCGGCGAGGACCCCGGCGACAACGAGATCTACCACGTGCTGTTCGACGGCACCGTCACCGACGAGCACGGCCACGTGGCGATCGGCGGGCACGCCGAGGAGCTGTCCAACGCGGTGCAGGAGGCCTACCAGCCCGGCTGGGACCTCGGCACGGCCGTGCGCGAGGCCGTCAAGGCGCTCTCGACGGCCGAGGGGCGCGAGATCGAGGCCGAGCAGGTCGAGGCCGGCGTGCTCGACCGCACGCGGCAGCAGCGACGGAAGTTCCGCCGCCTGGGCGAGGACGAGGTCGCGACGATCCTGGCCGGCTGAACCGGCGGCTCCCCGCCTTCGTTCGGGCGAGGCCTACACTCGACGCGTGGAACGACGCATCTTCGGGCTCGAGAACGAGTACGGCGTCACCTGCACGTTCCGGGGTCAGCGGCGCCTCTCGCCCGACGAGGTCGCCCGCTACCTGTTCCGGCGCGTCGTGCACTGGGGACGCTCCTCGAACGTCTTCCTCGAGAACGGCGCCCGCCTGTACCTGGACGTCGGCTCGCACCCCGAGTACGCGACGCCCGAGTGCGACCACATCTCGGACCTCGTCGCGCACGACAAGGCGGGGGAGCGGATCCTCGAGGCGCTGCTCGCCGCGGCCGAGGTCCGGCTCCACGAGGAGGGCATCAGCGGGCAGGTCTACCTGTTCAAGAACAACACCGACTCCGCGGGCAACTCGTACGGCTGCCACGAGAACTACCTCGTGGCTCGGCAGGGCGAGTTCGCGCGCATGGCCGACCTGCTGATCCCGTTCTTCGTGACGCGGCAGATCTGGTGCGGCGCGGGCAAGGTCCTGCACGGGCCGCGGGGCGCCGTGTTCTGCATCGCCCAGCGCGCCGAGCACATCTGGGAGGGCGTCTCCGTCGGCGACCACCCGCTCGCAGGCCGATCATCAACACGCGCGACGAGCCGCACGCGGACGCCGAACGGTTCCGGCGCCTGCACGTGATCGTCGGGGACTCGAACATGTCGGAGTTCAGCTCGTGGATGAAGGTGGGCATCACCGACCTGGTCCTTCGGATGGTCGAGGCGAACACGGTGATGCGCGACCTCTCGCTGGAGAACCCGATCCGCGCGATCCGCGAGATCAGCCACGACGTGACCTGCCGCAAGAAGGTCCGGCTGGCCAACGGGCGCGAGCTCACGGCGATCGAGGTGCAGGAGGAGTACTACGAGCGCACCGAACGCTTCCTGGAGCGACGCGGCCCGGACCCGCAGTCCAAGCAGCTGTTGCAGGAGTGGCGCGACGCGCTCGACGCGCTGATCCTGCAGGAGCCGGAGCGGCTGGTCCGCAAGGTCGACTGGGTCGCCAAGCAGAGCCTGATCGAGAGCTACCGCGAGCGCCACCAGCTGCCGCTGTCGCACCCGCGCGTCGCGCTGCTCGATCTCGCGTACCACGACGTCAACCGCACGCGCGGCCTGTACTACGTGCTCGAGCGCGCGGGCAAGATGGAGCGCGCCGTCGCCGAGAAGGAGATCCAGCGGGCGATGCGCGAGCCTCCGCAGACCACGCGGGCCAAGCTCCGCGGGGACTTCATCCGCCACGCCAAGCAGAAGCGCCGCGACTACACGGTCGACTGGGTGCACCTCAAGCTCAACGACCAGGCTCAGCGGACGGTGCTCTGCAAGGACCCGTTCCGCAGCGTGGACGAGCGCGTCGAGCAGCTGATCGCCCACATGTAGCGTGGTCCATCGGCCGAGCGCCGATGGACCGACACGACCGCGTCGACGGGCTAGGTCGTGCGTCCGATTGCGGACACGAGGCGCGGCGTGGACCATGGACCGACCCATGGCCACCACGACCGCCCGCAAACCGAAGAAGCTGACGCGCGCCGATCGCGAGAACGCGCGCAAGGCTGCCGCGTCCGCGAACGCATCCCTGGACCTGGTCCGGGCGGGGAAGATCGCGCTGGTCGTCGTCGTGGTCGCGGTCCTGGTGCTCGCGGTGACGCTCGTCGTCCCTCGCGGGAGCTCGCTGGGCGGGCCGCTCCAGGCGAGCCGGCTCGAGGGCGCCGCGACGCTCACAGCCGTCCCCAAGACCAAGGGCCGTCCGGTCACCTTCGGGCTGCCGGTGCCGTGGAACGCGAGCGCCGGCATCGTCGAGCTCGAGGCCCTCGTGCCGCTCGGTGCGGACGGGGTCGAGATGCTGAAGGCGGCCGTGGTCCCGCTCGGGTCCGCGCCGCTCCCGACCGCGAAGGGCTTCCCGCCGAAGGTGGGCGTCCTCGAACCGTTCGAGGACTTCCCGATCCCGCCGGGGACCAGTGACGTCGACGGGTTCCAGATCGTGGTGGGGCTGAAGGGTGCGGGCTCCGTCCCCGCGTTCGCGCTCGTCGTACCGGATGGGCGGGGCTCGGTACGTCACGATCGTCGGTCACGGCGTGATGCTGTGCGCGAAGGCGTGCGAGGATCAGGACGCGGTCGAGGCCGCGCAGCGGTCCTACCTCGCCGGGCTCTCCCCGTTCGTCACCGCCCCCGTGCGGTAGCGGTTCATCCGGCGTCCTCGCGCCATCCCCGCGACCGGACCGCCATCCGCCCCGCCAGGATGCCCGCGGCGCCCGCCGCGAGGAAGAACGCCGGGTCGTCCGACGCCGTGCGGCCCATCGAGTCGACCTCGACTCCCGAACGTTCGAGCTCGTCGAGCGCCGGACGCCCGTCCACCTCGACCAGCTGGTGGCGCTCCTCCAGGTGTCGCTCGCGCAGGGCGTTCCAGACGAGGTCGCGTTCGGGTCCCTCCAGGACCGGGACGGCGACGTCGGCCGCCACCCGGCACACGCGATCGAGGATCGTGATCGAGTGGTGCGAGACGCCGCGGTGGCGTTCGCGGGCGTCCGCGAAGGAGATCCGGAGCGCCGCCACGGGCCGCCCGCCGAGCGTCTCCGCCGCGTTCAGGGCGTGGCCGCTCGCCGAGCGCGCTCACGCCCCACGTGGTCTCGGTGCCGAGGTTCCCGGGTCCGTCCGCCACGATCACCACGTCCGGCGGCCACGAGCTCGGCGGCGGCGAGCAGCCCGGTCCAGATCGTCACGGCCTCGAGCTCGCCCCCGAAGGCCTGACCGCACGTCACGAACCCGTCCAGCAGGCCGGCCGCCCGCAGGCGGGGCACGAGGTTCGAGAGCCGGCCGGGCAGCGCCGCCCCGTCGGTCATCACGTAGGCGATCGCGCGCGGCGCCGGCCGCGCGTGCCCCGGCGGCGATCGGACCGATCATCGAGTGCAGGGGCGCGCACACGACCGGTCGCCCGCCCAGGCCGGCCGAACGCTCGAGCGCGTCGCGATCGGTCTCCTCCACGCTCTGGACCGCCGCCTGCAACGGCGTGTACCGCGCCTTCACGATCCGCCCGGATGACCGAGCTCGGTCGGGGCCTGGTCGGACACCGCCACCACGAGGTGGAACCCCCCGTGCCCAGACCGAGCGCGACCGCCGTGGTGTTCACCAGGACGCGATCCCCGGTCCCACCGGCCCCACGAGCTCGGTGAACGCCACCGCCGGCTCCGGCGCGGCCGGCGTACCGGGCTCGGTCGGACCGCCGGCTCCTCCACGTCCACGTCGAGCTCGAGCACGCCCGGGCGCTCGCTCCGGACGCTCCGGACGGTCGCGTGACGCAGACGCACCCGCGCGAGGTCTGGCGACATGGCGGAAAGTATGATGCCGCGGCCATGCACCCGCTCGAACGCCTGGTGAACCTCGTCGCCCTGCTGCTCGAGTCCCGGACGCCGCTCACGTTCGACCAGATCCGGAGCAAGCTGTCCGAGGGGTACGGGCACCAGGACGCCTCCTCCGCCAAGCGGATGTTCGAGCGCGACAAGGACGTCCTGCGCGACATCGGCGTGCCGATCGAGGTGGTCTCCACGGACGCCTGGGACGTCGAGCACGGGTACACGATCGACAAGGACCGCTACTACCTGCCCGACATCGCGTTCACGCCCGAGGAGCTCTCGGCGCTGTTCGTGGCGGTCCGTTCGGCGGGCGACGTCTCGGCCGAGGAGGCGGTCCGCAAGCTGCTCTCGGGCGCCGACCGCGGGATCCTGGCGGGCCTGGGGCCGCCGGCGCTCGGCGGCGAGACCGACCCGAACCTGTCCCGCGCCGCCGAAGCCGTCGCGGAGGGACGCCGCGTGCGCTTCGCCTACCGGACCTCGCGCGGCGACCGCTCGGACCGCTCGCGTGGACGCGTTCGGGCTGGCCGTGCGCGGCGGGCACTGGTACCTCGTCGGCCTGGACCTGGACCGCGAGGAGATCCGGTCGTTCCGGCTCTCGCGGATCTCGGACGATCTCGAGATCGTGGGGGAGGGGACCGAGCCTCCCGAGGGGTTCCGCGCCGCCGAACACGTCCAGGCGGGCCCGTGGGGCCCCGGCGACGCGGAGGCGACCGCCACGATCGCGTTCGCGCCCGACGTCGCGTGGTGGGCGACCGAAGGGGTCGCGAGCGCGGAGACGGTCCGGACCCGGGAGGACGGATGGATCGAGGTCGCGGGTGCCCTGGTCGCCCGGGGAAGGCCTGGTCCCGTGGATCCTGTCGTTCGGACCCGACGCGGAGGTGGTGGAGCCCCCGAGCTCCGATCGGAGATCCTGGGCAGGCTGGAGGCGATCGTTGCCTCCTGAGGACGGTGGCCGCTCCGGCGCGGCCCGCAGGGCGCCCGAGAAGGCGTCCGAGCGCCTGCGCCGGCTGCTCACCGTGGTCCCGTACCTGGTCGGAACCAGGGGACGCGGGTCGCCGAGGCCGCGGATCTGTTCGGGATGTCCGAGCCCGAGCTGCTGGCCGACCTGGACCTGCTGTTCGTCTCGGGGCTGCCGCCCTACGGCCCGGGCGACCTGATCGACGTCGACATCCAGGACGGCCGCATCTGGATCGGCATGGCCGACTACTTCGCCCGGCCGCTGCGGCTCACGCGGAGCGAGGCGCTCGCGATCTACCTGCGGGCGACCGTGCTGGCCGGGGCCCCCGGCCTCGAGGAGGCGCCGGCCCTGTCCTCGGCGATCGGCAAGCTGGCCGAGGCGCTCGGCCCGGAGACGCTCGGCGAGCTGCCCGAGCGGGTGGACTCGGCCGGGGACGGGCGCACCCCGGACACGCTCGGCGAGCTCCGTCGCGCGGCCACGGACCACGAGCGTCTGCGGATCGAGTACTACGCGGCCTCGGGGCCGAGACCACCGACCGCGAGATCGACCCAGAGGAGGTCTTCTTCGCGGTCGGGAACTGGTACGTGGCCGCGTGGGACCACCGCTCGGGGTCCGAGCGCCTGTTCCGGGCGGACCGGATCCACGCCGCGGCGGCGACGGGGGAGCGGTTCGAGCCCCGCGGGCTCCGGGGCGCCGGGAGGCCCCTGTACACGCCGAAGGAGGGCGACGTCCGCGTGACCGTCCGCCTGCGTCCCGAGGCGCGGTGGGTGGCCGAGTACTACGAGACCTCGCGTGAGCAGGAGCTGGGGGACGGCCGTCTGGAGGTCGAGCTCCCCGCCGGAAGGCTCGGAATGGCTCGAGCGTCTCCTGCTGCGCCTGTGGCCCGACGCCGAGGTCGTCGACCCTCCCGACCTGGGCGAACGCGTCCGCGAGCTCGCCGACCGGACCCGGCAACGGTACGGATAGGGTAGTCCCGGTCTCGAACCGAGGGCTCAAGCGCCGAGCGCCGCTGTCCGATATTGCGGGTGTTATGACGACGATCCGGACGACATGCCCCCGCTGCGGAGAGGTCGACATGGGCCCCGAGTCGATCCTGCTGCAGGTCATGCGGGGCGGGCGCGAGGGCACGTACCGCTTCGAGCTGCCCCACCTGCATGGAGCCCGTCGAGAAGCGCGCGGACCGCAAGATCGTGGCGCTGCTCGTCTCGGCCGGCGTCGACGTCTCGGGACGTTCCTCCGGCGGGACCTCGGAGATGTTCGAGCCCGACATGGACCTGCCCGAGGACCCGCGAGGACCGCTGCCCCCGGGACCCGCGTTCTCGATCGACGACGTGATCGACTTCCACTTCAAGCTCGAGGACGAGCGCTACATCGAGCAGTTCCTGGCCGCGCCGTAACACCGCCGGCCCGCCCGCTCCGCTAGCATCGACACCCGATGACCACGACCGCGCTCGTCTGGCTCGTCGTCGGGCTCCTGTCGCTCGTCGCGGTGCTCGCCGTGCTGATCGCGCTGATCCGGCACCTGTTCGTGCTCGGCCGGGCGGCGGGCCGCTTCCAGGACGAGGTCGGGCCCCTGACGCGGGAGATCGGCGAGCTGGCCGACAGCGCCTCCGACCGATCGCGCCGCCTGCCTGGGACCCGAGGTCCGGTCCCTGAACCGAGGCGGCAGTACGATGGCCCTCACGAGGGCCTCCCGCCCCGGATCGCCGACCCGGAGCGCCATCCGGCGCCCCATCGGGAGCGCAGAGCGAGATGCTGAACATCGGGCCGCAGGAGCTCTTCATCATCCTCGTCATCGCCCTGCTCGTGGTCGGGCCGCAGCGCCTGCCCGCGCTCGGACGGTCGATCGGCCGGGGTTGCGCGAGCTCCGCAAGGCGCAGGACGAGGTGAAGCGGACGATCCAGGTCAACCTCGACGACGAGCCCCGAACGGAAGCTCGGCGTACGCCTGCCCCGCTCGCGAGGCCCACGGGCTCCGCCGACGGACGCGCGACGGATCCGACCGACGCGGCACGGCGCTCCCGACCCGACGCCCACCGCCTCCGAACCGCTACCCGCGGACGAGATCCGGGACATCTCCCGTTCGCTCGGAGCGGAGCCTGGCCGAGCTCCGGCGCGCGAAGGATGAGGTCCAGCGCTCGTTCCGGATCGACGTCGCCCACGACGACGAAAGCCGCCGACTCGAAACGGCCGCAACCCGCGACGCTCGGCAGCCCACGTCGGCGCCGGCCGACGCCGGCGGAACCGTCGGACGGCGCCGGCCTGAGCGCCGCGCGCGCCGACCCTGAACCCTCGCCGGACGGACGAGCCCGCGACGTCCGACCGGGCGACCGACTGACCCGGGTCGATCGATGAAGCTGATCCCGGAACGCCTCCGGCGGCGCTCCGAGCCGGAGCCCGACGGCACGATGACGCTCGTCGACCATCTGTCGGAGCTGCGGTACCGGCTGATCGTCACGATCGCGGCGATCGCGGTGGGGCGATCTTCGGGTGGTTCCTGTTCGACCGCGTGATCGACCTGCTGCTCAACCCGTACTGCGACTACTGGCGGACGGTGCCACTTCGCCTCCGGGCGACGCCCGACTGCGCGCCTGTTCTTCTCCGGGGCGCTCGAGCCGCTGCTGATCAAGTTCAAGCTGGTCGCGTTCCTGGGGCTGTTCCTCGCGCTGCCGGTGGTCCTGTATCAGCTGTGGGCGTTCATCGTGCCCGGCCTGACCCGGCGCGAACGGAAGATGGCGATCCCGTTCGTCGTCTCCTCGGTGCTGCTGTTCGCGCTCAGGGCGCTGGTGGCGTACTGGACGCTCCCAAGGCCCTGAACTTCCTCCTCGGCTTCGCCGGCCAGGGGTTCGCGCCCCCTGCTCACGGGCGACCGGTACCTCACGTTCGTGATGCTGGTCGCGCTGTCGTTCGGGCTCGCGTTCGAGTTCCCGATCGTGCTGATCTTCCTGCTCCTGGCGGGGCGGTGACCACCAGGCAGCTGCGGGACTGGCGGCGGGGGCGATCCTCGGCATCGCGGTGTTCGCCGCGATCATCACCGCCGAGCTCGGACCCGTACACGATGCTCGCGATGACGATCCCCATGGTGCTGTTCTACGAAGGCGCTATCATCGTGGGCCGTCTCCTGAAGCGCTAGGTGGATCCAGCATGGCGATCAAAGGCAAGAGCAAAGGGCGGAGCGCCAAGGCCGTCACCCCGGGCCCAAGCCCGTCGTATCAGCCCGTCAAGAAGCCCCTGCTCGCCAAGCGCGAGTTCTGGCTGGTGATCCTCAGCATCCTCGGCGTCGTGGTGATCGTCGGGCTGGTCGCCGGGTTCATCGCCGAGCGCAACTCGAGCGCCCAGGACGACCTCGAGCAGCGGATGCGGGCCACGATGAGCTCGTTCCAGGGGCAGAGTCGAGCCCGTGCTCACGACGGTCGGCCAGGCGAACCCGCCGGCCGGGTACACGGTGTTCACGCGACCTCCAGACGGCCGTCGGCCAACCTGGTGGCGGAGACGCCCGGCGCGCCCGCCGACTCGAAGGCGCTCAGCGCAGACGGCGACCGACGCCGCGACCTCCGCCAAGACCGCGCTCGAGGCCTCTGCAGCCGATCGACGAGACGGCGTTGATCCGGGGCAAGGGGTTCTCCGAGGAGTTCGTCCTGTACGTCATCAACGCGAAGGGGAACTTCGTCCGGGCGATGACCCTGTACGGCGAGGCCGCCAAGCTCCTGGAGCTCGCGGCCGACGCGCAGGGTCCCGAGCGCGCCGAGCTCGCCGCCCGGAGCCAAGGCGATCGCGAACGCCGCGACCGAGACTCTTCGACCGTGGCTACGCCGACTACGTCGAGGCGCAGACCAAGGCGGGCACGTTCGCGCCGCCGGCCGCCGGGGCTCCCGGCGCCGACCGGAACTTCATGACCGACGGTCTCCTCCTGCTCCACGCGCCTGGCCCGATCGACGCCCGGATGTGGGAGCCGCAGCTCGCCGCCCTCTCCGGCGGGCTCACCGTGGCGGCGCCGAACCTCCCCGGCTTCGGGGGCTCGGAGCCGGCCGGCGACGTCATGACGATGGGTGCTGGCCGCCGAGCGGGCGCTCGCGGCGATGGGAGCGAGGCATCGACCGCGCGGTCGTCTGCGGCCTGTCGATGGGCGGGTACGTGGCGTTCGAGGTGTGGCGGCGCGCCCGCGACCGCGTGCTCGGGCTCGTGCTGGCCAACACCGCGGGCCGTCGCCGACAGTCCCGAGGCCGCCGCCGGCCGCCGCGCGCTCGCCGAGCGGCTGCGCTCGGACGGCAACGTCCTGATCGCGGAGCCGCCGGCGCTGCTGTCGGATCGCGCGCCGGAGGAGCTCCGGACGCGGGTCCGCGGCTGGATCGCGGAACAGCCGCCGGAGGCGATCGCCGCGGCCGTGCTCGGGATGGCCGAACGCCCCGACTCGACCCCGACCTCGCGACGATCGACGTGCCGACCCTCGTGCTGACCTCGACCGAGGACCGGATGATCGCGCCCCGAGATCTCGGCCGAGATGGCCGGGCTGATCCCACGGGGACGCCTCGAGACGATCGAGGGCGTGGGGCACCTGTCGAACCTCGAAGGCGCCGAGGCGTTCGACGCGGCGCTGGTCGACCACCTGGCCGCCTGCGGACTCGGCTGACCTGCCGGGTTCGCCCGGGGGTCGGGCAGAGGCCGACCGTAGACTCGATCCCGTGATCGACCCCGCCCGCTTCGCCGCCCGCTACCCGTTCGAGCTGGATGCGTTCCAGATGCGGGCGATCGAGGCGCTCCACGCCGGCGAGTCCGTCCTGGTGGCGGCGCCCACCGGCTCGGGCAAGACCGTGGTGGCCGAGTTCGCGGTCGAGCGGGCGCTCGACGCCGACCGCAAGTGCTTCTACACGACGCCGCTCAAGGCGCTCTCGAACCAGAAGTTCGGGGACCTGGTCGCTCGGCTACGGCGCGGCGAAGGTCGGGTTGCTCACCGGGGACAACGCGATCAACGGCGACGCTCCGATCGTGGTGATGACGACGGAGGTGCTGCGCAACATGCTCTACGAGCGCAGCGAGACGCTCGACGGGCTCGTGACGGTCGTGATGGACGAGGTGCACTACCTCCAGGACCCGTACCGGGGCGGCGTGTGGGAGGAGGTGCTGATCCACCTGCCGCTGTCGATCTCGGTGGTGTGCCTGTCGGCCACGATCTCCAACGCGGAGGAGTTCGGCGAGTGGATCGGGACGCTCCGCGGCGTGACGCGCGTCGTGATCGAGGAGAAGCGCCCGGTGCCGCTCGAGCACCACTACCTGGTCGGTCGCGAGCTCCATCCGATGCACGTCGAACAGAACGGACAGGCCGCTGCCGAACCCCTACGTCGTCTCGCTCGACCGCGAGGAGGTCCGGTACAAGACGTACTACCGCCGGGGTTCGGGCACGGCGCAGCACCAGCGGATCCCCGGCCGCGCGAGGGGCACCGTCGCGTGTACGTGCCTCGGCGGGAGGAGGTCGTCGGAGGTCCTGGCCGAGCAGGGCATGCTCCCGGCGATCTACTTCGTGTTCAGCCGGGCCGGCTGCGCCCGCAGCGTCGAGTGGCTGATGGGCGCCGGGATCCGGCTCACCACGAGCGAGGAGGCGTCCCGGATCCGGACGTTCGCCGAGATGCGCGCGGCGTGGATGGACGAGGAGGACCTCGAGACGCTCGGCTTCTACGACTTCCACGGACGCCCTGGCGGCCGGGATCGCGGCGCACCACGCCGGGATGCTGCCCGTGTTCAAGGAGACCGTCGAGGAGCTGTTCGAGGCCGGGCTGGTGAAGATCGTGTTCGCCACCGAGACGCTGTCGCTCGGGATCAACATGCCGGCCAGGATCGGTGGTGATCGAGGACCTGTGGAAGTTCCAGGGCGAGCGGCACGAGCTGCTCACCCCGGGCGAGTACACCCAGCTGACGGGGCGCGCGGGCGCCGCGGGATCGACGAGCTCGGCCACGCCGTGGTCGTGCTCCAGCGCAACGTCGCGTTCGAACGCGTGGCGTCGCTCGCGTCCACCCGGACCTACGAGCTCACCTCGTCGTTCCGGCCCTCGTACAACATGGCGGTGAACCTCGTCCGCAACTACACGCGCGACGAGGCGCACCACCTGCTGAACTCGTCGTTCGCGCAGTTCCTCGCCGACCGCGGGCGTCGTGACGCTGGAGCGCGAGCTCGAACGCGACCGGATCGCAGCTCGCCGGCGTTCCGCGAGCAGATGCGGTGCCACCTCGGCGACTTCGCCGAGTACTGGGCGCTGCGCGAGAAGGCGATGCGGCCGTCCGCGACGAGGTTCCGCAAGGGCCGCGAACGCGCGCGCACCGAGGCGATCCGCGAGGGGCTCGCGGCGCTGCGCCCGGGCGACGTGATCTTCGTCCCGCGCGCCCGCCGCCGCGGGCTCGCCGTGGTGCTGTCCGTCCGGGAGGGCAGGCCCACGGTCCTCGCGCAGGACCGCACAGTACTTCCGGCTGGGCATGCGGGACTTCCAGGAGCCGCCCGCGGTCCTGACCAAGATCCCGCTGCCGCGGTCGGGGAGCGTTCGGAGCGCCCGGTACCGCCGCGACCTGGCGGCGCAAGCTCGTCGCGCTGGACGTTCGGCCCCGCGCGAAGCCACGCGGCGGCGTCGACGCGCAAGGTCGAGCGCGAGGCGGCGCAGATACGAGCGCCAGGCGGAGGCGCACCCGTGCCACGCGTGCCCGGACCGGCCGGAGCACGAGCGCTGGGCCGACGCGCGCCTCGCAGGTCGACCAGCAGATCCGCGGGCTCGACCGCCGGATCCGAACGCGAACCGAGACGCTCGCCCGGCAGTTCGAACGCGTGCTCGCGGTGCTCGAGGAGCTCGGGTACGTGCGCGGGTTCGCGATCGAGCCGAAGGGGCGGACGCTGGCGCGGATCTACGGCGAGGGCGACATCCTGATGGCCGAGGCGCTCGCGGACGGGCTGCTCGACGGCCTGCAGCCCTCGGAGGTGGCCGCGGTGGTCTCGACGATCGTCTACGAGTCGCGCGAGCGCACCCCCGCACCAGCGGAGATGCCGACGCCCGCCTCGGTCGAGCGGTACGAGGCGTTCCGGCGGATCTGGCGGCGGGTGCGCGGGGCCGAGGATCGCCACCAGGTCGAGCTCTGCCGGGAGCTCGAGGACGGGTTCGCGGCGCCGATCCACCGGTGGGCCCAGGGGGAGTCGCTCGAGGACGTCCTGCGCGGAGACGGACATGTCGCCGGGCGATTTCGTGCGCACCTGCAAGCAGCTGCTCGACCTGCTCCGGCAGATCGAGGAGGTCGCCCCGGAGGAGGTCGCGGACCTGGTCCGTCGGGCGCGCGAGGCGGTCAACCGTGGGGTCGTGGCCTACACCGGTGTCTGATCCGAGCCTGCCGTCGCAGACCGCGGCCTCCGAAGTAGGATGCGCGCGATGCCGAGTCCCTACGGCGAGCTCAACGTGATCGTGAACCCGCACGCGGGCCGCCGGCGCGTCGGGGAGGAGATCCCCGAGCTCGAACGCACGCTCCGCTCGCGGGGCCTCGCCGTACCGGCTGCACCGGACGGAGGGTCCGGGCGACGCGACCCGCCTCGCCACGCGAGGCCCTCGAGGCCGGCGGGCGGTTCGTGGTCGCCGTGGGCGGCGACGGCACGGTGCAACGAGGTCGTGAACGGCATGTTCGACGACGAGGGCAAGCCGCTCGTGCCCGACGCGGTCCTCGGGGTCGTGGCGGCGGGCAGCGGCTGCGACTTCGTCCGGACGTTCGGCCTGCCCGGCGACGCGACGCGCGCCGGCTCACCACCTCGCCGGGCGACAACACGTACCCGCTCGACGTCGGCAAGGTGACGTACACCACGCCGGAGGGTGGGCGCGCGAGCCGCTACTTCGTCAACGTCGCCGAGGCCGGTCTCGGCGCGGCCGTCGCGCGCGCGCGCCGAACGCATGTCGCCGCGGCTCGGCCAGTCGAAGTACTTCCTCGGCTTCTGGCTCGAGCTGCCGCGGTTCAAGCTCGCGAACGTGCGCGTCCAGGCGGACCGCAAGACGTACGAGGGACCGGCCTTCCTCGTGGTGATCGGCAACGGGCAGTACTACGGGGGCGGCATGAAGATCTCGCCCCGTTCGTACCCGGGCGACGCGGTGCTCGACGTCCTGGTGTTCAAGGGTCCGAAGTCGGACTCGTTCACGATGATCCCGAAGATCTACCGGGGCGAGCACATCCCGCACGACCACGTCGAGGAGTACCGCGTCAAGCGCGAGCTCGTGATCGAGGCCGACCGTCCGCTCCCGATCGAATCCGACGGCGAGCTGCTCGGGACGACCCCGGCCACCGTCGAGATCCTCGCCCAACCGATCCAGATGAAGCTGTGAGCGGACGACCGCTACGCCGAGCGCCGCCGCCGCGCCCTCGAGGCCGCGGAGGCCGCGGGCCTCGCCGGTCTCCTGGTCTCGCCGGGTCCCGACCTGGCCTACCTCACCGCGCTACGCGCCGCTGCCGCTCGAACGGCTGACCCTGCTGGTGCTGACGCCGAGCATCGACCCGACGCTCGTGGTCCCGACGCTCGAACGCCCGCTGGCCGAACGGGCGGCCGGGGCGCCGGGCCTGCTGACCCTGCGCGACTGGCGCGACGGCACGGACGATCCCGTACGCGATCGTCGCGGGGATGCTCGGCCCCGGCCGCTACGCGGTGACCGACCGGACCTGGGCGTCGCACCTGCTCGCGCTCGAACGGGCCGCACCCGAGCGGTCCTTCGTCGCCGCGGGCGAGGCCCTGCCGCTGCTGCGGGCGGTCAGGACGCCGACGAGATCGAGCGGCTCCGCGTCGTGGCGCACGCGGCGGACGCGGCGTTCGCCGACGTGATCTCGCTGCCGTTCGCCGGCCGCGCCGAGAGCCGAGGTGGCCGCCGAGCTCGACCGGCTGCTCCGCGAGCACGGTCACGAGCGCGTCGACTTCACGATCGTGGGTTCGGGTCCGAACGCGGCCTCGGGCCACCACGAGCCGGGGAGCGACGGATCGAGCCGGGCGACGCCGTCGTGATGGACTTCGGCGGGATGCGCGACGACTACTGCTCGGACATCACCCGGACCGTGTTCGTCGGCGAGCCCACGGACGAGGCACGCGAGGTCTACGCGATCGTCCGGGCGGCCCAGCAGGCGGCGTTCGAGGCGGTGCGCCCGGGCGTCGCGGCCGAGGACGTCGACCGGGCGGCGCGGCGGTCATCACCGACGCGGGCTACGGCGAGCGGTTCGTCCACCGGACGGGCCACGGGATCGGGCTCGAGGTCCACGAACCCCCTACATCGTGGAGGGCAACGCGACGCCGCTCGAGCCGGGGATGACCTTCTCGGACGAGCCGGGGATCTACCTGGAGGGGCGGTTCGGCGTCCGGATCGAGGACCAGGTCGTGGTGACGCCCGAGGGCGCCGAGCGGCTGAACGACGCCACCCGGGAGCTCACGATCGTCGCCTGAGGACCTCGGTCGGATCGCCGCACGGCATTGCCCGGCACGGCGAGGTTCGGTCATCCTTGCGGTCGATGACTGCGAATCCCCTCGAGATGGAAGAGTTCGACCTCGACCGGTACCTGCGCGCGTCCAAACGCGTCGACCTGTCCGGGGTGGCCTGGGACCGCGTCCGGAGCCATCCGCTCTCCGAGGCCGAGGCGCGGTGCCTCGCGCTACATGATGGACATCGAGACCCACACCTCGATCTACCTGCGGGACCTGCTCGCGACCCCGGCGGCGCTACGAACCCGACGTCACGGCGTTCCTGGCGTGCTGGGTCTACGAGGAGCTGTGGCACGGCGAGGCGTTCAGCCGCTTCCTCGGCGAGGCGGGCTGGGAGCTCGCGCCCGATCTCGAACGCGTGGCGGCCGACACCGCCTACCCGTCCCGGCTGCCGAGGAACCAGTGGATCCGGCGGCGGCTGGGCGGCAAGGGACAGCTGAGCCACGTCGGCACGATGCTGGGCTCGGCCGTGATGGACGACTTCGTCGCGCTCCACATGACCTGGGGAGCGGCCAACGAGCTCTCGACCCTGACGTCGTACCACCGCCTGATCGCGAACACCGAACACCCCGAGCTCGTCAACCTGCTGAACGCGATCATCAAGGACGAGCGCCGGCACTTCGCGTTCTACCGCGCGCAGGCCCGGCTGCGGCTCGCCCGCAGCGCCTGGGCGCGCCGTCTGACACGCGATGGGCGATGGAGCACCTGTGGGCGATCGTGGGCACGGGCGTCCGCCCGCAGACCGAGACCGACTTCGTCGTGCTCGAGCTGTTCGGCGACGAGCGACGGCCGCACCGCCGCGCTCGAGATGGACCGCACGATCGGCGGAGCTGCCCGGCATGGGCGGATGCGCGATCTTCCGCACGCGCGCGGACGCAGGCGCAGGGAGCGGGCCGGCCGCGGTCCCCGACCGCGCGCCCGGGATGTGGGCGCGGTCCCCGTCCCGAGCGCGTGACCGCGCCGACCGCTAGGTCCGGCGGCGGATCCTGCGTCCCCTCGGCGGAGTCCATGACCTCGAGGCCCAGCGTCCTGCGAGGCGCTCGCGGATCCGGTCGCTGGTCGCGAAGTCCTTCGCGGCGCGGGCCGGCGTCGCGTTCGGCGACCAGGGCGAGCATCTCCTCGGTCGGCTCCGAACCCTCGCGCGCGTCCGCGCTCGAGATCGAGGCCGCAGGATCGCGATCCCACGACGCGAAGAGCCCGTACCTTCTGGGCGTCGGGGATCGGCGCGAGCCAGCGGTCTCGTTCAGCACCACGAGCGCGCGGGGCAGGTCGAGGTCGTCGGCGAGCGCCGCGCGGAAGCGCTCGTCGAGGGCCTCGGCCTCGTCCGAACGGTCCGCCGGTCCCCGGCGCCCAGGTCGGCCATCCTGCGACGGAGGCTCGCCGAGCCGCTTGTTCTGGCCCTCGAGCGCCTCCCAGCTGAAGTCCATCTCGCTCCGGTACCGCGTGCCGAAGCAGAGCAGCCGGTACGGCGAGCGGATCGACGCCCTGCTCGGCGAGGTCCGTGACGCGGTAGATGTTCTCCGCCGACTTGGCCATCTTCTGCCCTGCCCATCTGCAGGAACCCGCCGTGCACCCAGGTCGAGACGACCTGGTGTCCGACCGCCGCCTCCGACTGGGCGATCTCGTCCTCGTGGTGAGGGAACTTGTTGTCGTTGCCGCCGGTGTGGATGTCGAAGCGGTCGCCGAGGTGCTTCATCGACATCGCCGAGCACTCGATGTGCCATCCGGGGTACCCGTCGCCCCACGGGCTCGGCCACTGTCAGCGCCCGGTTGGGACCGGCCTTCTTCCACAGCGCGAAGTCCTCCGGGTGGCGCTTGGCCGGATCGACTGCCACCTCCTGACGATGACCCGCCCGGAGCTGGTCCAGCGTGTTGCCCGAGAGCTTGCCGTAGCCCGGGAACGTCGTGACGTCGTAGTAGACGCTCGCCGTCGACCTCGTAGGCGTGCCCCTTCTCGATCAGCGTCTGGATCAGATCTTGATCATGTCGTCGATGTGCTCGGTGGCGCGCGGGTACAGGTCGGCGCGCTCGATCCCCACCAGGTCCGAGTCCTCGCAGGAACGCGTCGGTGTACTTCTGCGCGATCTCGGCGGCCGAGAGCCCCTCGTCGGCCTCGGCGAGCTCCATCTTGTCGCGGCCGGTGTCCGAGACCTCGTCGGTCATGTGACCGACGTCGGTGATGTTCATGATCCACCGGACCTCGAAGCCCCTCGAACCGCAGCGCCGCGGCGGATCAGGTCGCCGAGCATGAACGAGCGCATGTTCCCGATATGGATGTACCGGTAGACGGTCGGGCCGCACGAGTAGATCTTCACGGTCTCGCCGTCGACGGGCGAGACGTCGTGGAGCTCACGCGTGAGTGAGTCGTACAGGCGCACGGTCACGCCAGCATATCGCCGGGGTGGGCGACGCGGGCGCTACGCGCTGCGGCGGGGACTCAGATGCGGCGGCGCCGGCCGGTGGCCGTTGCCGTCGCCCGGCCGCCCGTTGCCCTCGGGCGCGAACCCCGCCGCTCGGTCGCCGTTCGCCGGTGACCGGCACCTCGATGCGGCTCGCGCTCGCCGAGCTCGGCCATGAGCACCTCGATCTCGTCGCCGACGAGCTCCCTCGCGTTCGAGCAGTGCGTCGCGGACGCCCTCGACCACGTGGCGCTTCTTGAGCAGGAGGTTCCGGACGCTGTCACGGCAGTCGTTCAGGATCGCGTCGATCTCCTTGCGACGCTCGCCGTCCGAGAGCACGACGCCGATCGGGTCCATCTCGCCGTACGGCCCGGGACCGGAGGCCGCAGCCGAGATCAGGCTGCGCCCCATCCCGTAGACGCCCACGTAGGCCGCGGCGTTACGCGTGGCGTTCACCAGGTCCGAGGACGGGCCGGAGGTCGTCTGGCCGTACCAGATCTCCTCCGCGACCAGGCCTGCAAGCGAGACCTGGATGCGCGCGAGCAGCTGCTTCTGGGTCCGCAGGAACATCTCCTCGATCTCCTGCGTGGAGACCAGGCCGAGCGCCGACTCGCGCTTCTGGATCGTGATGACCTGGATCTGCAGCTCCTCGCGTTCGAGCGCGTACGAGGCGACCGCGTGGGCGCCCTCGTGGACCGCGACCATCGCCTTCTCGCGAGGGGAGTACTTGACCGGCTGCTTGAGGCCGATCTCCTCGCTCAGCTTCGCCTGCCACAGGTCGTCCCACCGCAGCGCGTCGCGCCCGTCCTGGAGCGCGAACAGCAGCGCCTCGTTCACGATGTTCTTGAGCGACGCGGGCGAGTAGCCCCACCGTCATCCGCGAGAGCTTCGGGTAGTCGATCGGCTCGTGGCGGACCTTGGCGAGGTAGTACTCGAGGATGTCCTGCCGCCCTTCGGCGTCCGGGCAGCCCGACGTGGATCTTGCGGTCGAACCGGCCCGGGCGCACGAGCGCGGGGTCGAGCGTCGAGGCCCGGTTCGTCGCCCCGATCACGAGGATGTTGTAGAAGGGCACCTTCGGCTTGGCGCGGAACGCGATCCGCCGGATGTGGCGCCACAGACCCTCGGAACGGTGAATCCGTCCATCTGCACGAGCAACTCGTTGATGACGCCCATGCCCGCCGCCGCCGTTCATCCCCGCGCCCATGAAGATCCGGTCGGTCGCGCGATCGCCGGAGCGGTCCGTGGTCACCGCGCCCCGCGAACCGACGGCGTCGATCTCATCGATGAAGATCACCGACCCGCCGTACTTGTCCGACATGACGCGGCCCTTCTTGAACAGCTTGCGCACCTTCAGGTTCCCGATGCCCATGAACATGTTCGCGAAGCCCGGACCCCGTCGGCGAACAGGAACGGCACGCCGGAGGCGCCCGCGATCGCCTTGGCCATCAGCGTCTTCCCGGTGCCCGGCGGGCCCTCGAACAGGATGCCGTGGCGGCGGGTAGCCGCCCATCTGCTTGAAGTCCTTGAAGCCCTCGAAGACCCGGAGGACCTCCTGCGTCGCCTCCACGGCGGCCGGGCTGCCCGCGCACGTCGTCGAACGAGGTGTCGTACTCGCTGGGGTAGATCACGTAGTCGTTGCCGCGCGACAGGAACCAGAACAGCGCGCCGAACTGCAGGATGATGAAGAAGACCAGGATCAGCGCCTGAGCATGAACGGCCGGAGCTGCGTCATGACGAGCGACGGGTTGGCGAGCGACTGCGAGGGCGAGAGCCCCATGAACAGCCAGGCGGCGAACAGGTAGATCACGAGCACCCACGCGGCCCGCTTCAACCAACGGCCGTAACGGCGGTACTGATCCATGGCGGTCGACCTCCTCGCTCGACCCTCGGCGCTCGGGTCGTCGCCCGAGTCTACGCCGGAGGCACCCTGCGCGCGGAGACTGCGCGGCCTCGAAGCCTCCTAGGCTTGCCGGATGCCGAGGGATCCGTTCGCCGAGCTCGAGGCCGCGCGAGCGACCGTGCTCGAGGAGGCGGAACGCTTCGTGCGAGGAGCTCGAGCCGGTCCTCGGCCGGAGCCTGCACGCCGGGTTCGAGCGGCGGCCCGGCTGGCGCAGCCCGACCACGTCGGCCGGCTTCGACGAGCCCACCCTGGCCGCCCTGGGGACGCGGCGGACCGGGCGATCGAGCTGGGCGTGGCCGAGACCGTCGAGCGGCTCCGATCGCCTGAGATCTGGTCGTCGCCGCTCACGGCGCCCGAGCTCCCGCCGCGCACCGACTCCCGCCCGACTCGCTCGGGCTGCCGGAGTGGGTGGCGCGGCTTGGGGTTCGGCCCGCGAGGGCTCGTCGCTCGGCCGGCTCGGACGAGATGACCAACCGGATCTGGGTCGCGATCTCGGCGGCGGCCGAAGCCGCTCGACCCGGTACTGGAGGAGTTCGGCTTCCGGCCCGAGCGGCGTCGGCCCGGCGGGGGAGCTTCGGGGTCGCGGCCGAGAACCCTGCCGCAGCTCGATCCGAGCGGGGCGATCGGGCAGCGGTGGAAGCGGTACCGAGCCGCCGTACGAACGCCTGGCCGCGCTCGCGGCGTTCGCCGGCCTAGGTCGGCGGAACGGGGCAGGGCGGAGCGGCCGGCCCCTCGAACGGCACCGAGAGCACCACGGTGGTCGTGGTGTTCGACCTCCGCCTTCTCGCGGAGCCGCTGGATCAGGTCCTCGAGGTCCGGAGGTGGTGCGCGCCCTGCACCTTCAGGATGTAGTTGGCCTCGCCCGCGACGCTCAGACAGTCGACGACCTCGTCGAAGTCCCGGATGCGTTCGGGCAAGGTCGTCGGGCTGCGTCGGATCGAACGGGCGTCACGCGCGATCAACGCCGTCGACGAACAGCCCGAGCGCGTCGGGGTCGACGATCGCCCGGTACCCGCGGATCGCGCCGCTGCGTTCGAGCTTGCGGACGCGGTCGTGCACCGAGCGAGGGCGAGAGCCCGGCTCGGCGGCCGATGTCGGCATAGGTCGCCCGGGCGTCCTCCTGCAACGCCGCGATGATCTCGAGGTCGCGTTCGTCCACCACCCGCGTATCGTACGGCCCCGCCGCTCGGTGAGCCTCGTCGAGCCCCGCGACGGCCCACGTCTCCGGATCCCCGGCGACGGCCGATTCCCGACGACGCGCCCGCTCGCGGTACAACACGGCCTTCATCTGATGCGACGCTGGCCTCGACCTCCTCGGAGCCGGGAGGCGGCGTGGTCGCGACATCACCCGTCCCTGCGGTCGCGGTTCGTCCGCGTCCGGCACGCGGGGACCGGAGCGGCGGTTCGTCCTGCTCGACGCCCGCACACGCGCGAGCGCTACGTGGAGTTGGTCGCGCGCTCGGCGTGCGGCGATCGAGGAGCTGCTGTCGCCGGCCGGTGATGGCCAACCGGGTCGGCGTCGTGGAGCGTCCGTCCGCCCGAGCTCGCCCTGCGGCCCGTGGCGGCTCGAGCGCCGGCTGTTCGCCGCCCGGCTCGCGGGTCTCGCGGCTCGGCGCCGCACGATCGCGTTCTGCCGACGTCCGGCGATGCTACTGCGTCGATGTCGCCCGTCGATCGTCGGCGATGCGCTCGGTCGGGCGGGGATCCCGACCGGCGCGCGAGGTCGAGGGGTTCCTCGAGGGCCTCGAGCGGATCGGCGTCGAGGGCCTCCCATCGGCCCGAACGCTCGGCGGTCCTGGCCACACGCCGTCCTGGCGCAGGTGGACCGAGCGCTGCGGGAGGCCGGGCGTCGAGCACCTGCGGTGGGTCGACGACGTCGTCCTGTCCGGCGGCGACACCGCGGCCGCCCTGTCGGTGTTCCGGACGGCGCCCGCGACGATCGGCCTGCGGCCGAACGAGGCCAAGACGAGGATCGTGGCCGGACGCCCGCGATCTCGGGGCCGACCAGCCATCTCGGGCGATCGGTGACGGTCCCCGAACGGCGTCCGCAGCGTCCAGCCCGGTCGTTGGGGCTAAGCTCGCCCGGCGATGAAGACCCTGCACCGCGCGTCGCGCGTCCACACGCCTGTCCTACCCGGCGGTGGGGAGTGGGTGCTGGTCGACGGTCGCCACGTCGAACGCGTCGGCGTCGGCGAGGCTCCGCGAGCGCGGACCGGCACCGTCGACCTGCCCGGGACCACGATCCTGCCGGGGTTCGTCGATACGCACGTCGCACCTGACCGGCACCGGGGTCCACCACCAGGCGCCCGAGCTCGAATCGGTGGCCTCGGCGTCCGGAGCTGCCTCGACGTCGTGCGGACGATCGCGGCGACGCGACAGGGTCCGGTGTACCTGCACGGGTGGGACGAATCCGGCTGGCGGGACCGCACGCCTGCCGACGCTGGCCGAGCTCGACGGCGTCACCGATCGACCGCTGGGGCTCGCGCGCGTGGACGGGCATCTGCTCTTCGCCAACTCGGCGGCCCTGGAGGCCATCCGACGCGGCGGGCGAGCCCGGGGTCGAGGCCGACGACGCCGGCGCGCCCACCGGCCGGGTCGCCGCGAAGGCCGGGATAGCTCGCGAAGCGATGGTTCGCCACCCACCTGTCCGAACACGACGTCGAGGAGCTGCAGCTCGAGGCCGCGAGCCTCGCCGTCGCCTACGGCGTCACGACGATCCACGAGATGTCCATGCCGGCCGAACGCGGGATGCGCGATCTCGAGATCCTCCTCGGCCATCGGTCCCGGTCTGCCGCTCGACGTCGTCAACTACGTCGCGACGACCGACATCTCGACCGCGATGGACCTCGGCCTGCCGCAGGATCGGAGGGGACCTCCCCGTCGACGGATCGATCGGCGCTCGGACGGCGTTCGTCTCGGGCGGCTTCGTCGACCGCGACGCCGAGCCCGGGCGGGTACTTCGAGCGACGACGAGCTCGCGCAGTACTTCCACGACGGCCACCTCGCGGGCCTGCAGGTGGGCGGTGCACGCGATCGGCGACGCCGCCGTCGAGCAGGTGGTGCGGACCCGGGAGCGCGTGTACCAGTCGCTCGACTCGCGGCAGCGCCGGCACTTCCGCGCCCGGCGTCACCGCATCGAGCACTTCGAGATGGCGAGCCTCGACGTGATCGAACGTGCCGCGATGCTCGGTCTCGCGATCAGCGTGCAGCCGACGTTCGACGCGACCTGGGGTTCCCCGGCGGCCTGTACGAGCAGGGCCTCGGCGAGGAGCGCGCGGGTCTCGATGAACCGGTTCCGGCGACCTGCTGAGCCGCGGGATGGAGCTCGGGGCCGGTTCGGACTCGCCGATCACGACGATCGACCCGATGGTCGGGGTCGCGGCGTTCGAGGGCCACCACGATCCGACCCAGCGGCTCGGCCGGGAGGAGGCCGTCCGCGTGTTCACCCTCGGCAGCGCGCGGCTCGCGCATCAGGAGGACAAGAAGGGGAGCCTCGAGCCCGGCAAGCACGCCGACTTCGCGGTCTACGACGTGGACCCGCTCGAGGTCGATCTCGCTCGAGGGCGTGCGTCCGGTCCTCACGCGTGAGCCTGGGCCGCGACGTCTACGCGGCCTGACACCAGCGCATTTGACAGCTCCGGCGGCCCGGCGTAGACTTCGGCGCTGCGCCGGCCGCTTCGGCGGCAGGCGCACGGAGGACCCAAGAGGCTGAGTAGAGAACGCGGCGCCCCGGCGCCGCGGCCCCAAAGGTCTCTTGGGTCCTCATCTCTTCCTTGCCGCGCCGTCCGCCGTCGGTCCCGTGCCTGTCCCGCGACCGCGCCGTGCGTGCTTGGCCGGAGCGGATCTGGGAATGAAACAGGTCCGGTCGGCGTTCTTCGCGCCGGAACGGTTGCCAGCGAGATGCTCGGGAGTACAATCCCCCGGCCGAAAGAGGTGATCGCACGTGGAAGACCTCGAAGACACGCTCGAAGACGAAGAGGTCGACGAGGAAGGTGCCGAGCCCGGCACCCCGGACGAGGACGCCCCCGCCACCCCCGCGCCCGGCGACCACGGCACCCGGGACGCGACGAGGACGTCGAGTCGATCCAGGACATCCTGGTCAAGCAGGAGGCCCGCGCCGAGGAGGCCGAGGAGGAGGACGAGCCCGTCCTCACCCTGACGCGCGAGGAGCGCCTCGAGCCCCTCGGCGGTCAAGGTGGTGCCGCCGCAGCCGACCGGAGTTCATCTGCTCGAACTGCTACCTGGTCAAGCACCGGAGCCAGCTGAAGGACAAGGCGAAGATGCTCTGCCGGGACTGCGCCTGAGCCCGAGCGGGCTCCGGCTCCCGGCTCGCTCTCCTGATCGCCGCGGTCGCCGGCGCGCTGCTGTCGATCTCCCTGCCGCCCGTCGGGTTCTGGCCGTGTCGTGTTCGTGGCGCCGATCCCGCTCCTGTGGCTCGTGAGGCGGCTCGCGCCCGGGGCGGGCTGCGCTGTGCGGCTTCGCGTTCGGGCTGGCCTACTTCGGGGCACTCCTGTACTGGATCCTGCTGTTCGGCGAGCTCGGGTGGGCGGCGCTCGTGATCATGTCGGCGGGTTCACGGCGGCGTTCGGGGCCTTGGCGCCGGCCGTCTGGCGACGCGAGCACGCCGCTGCTCGGCACGCTCGGGCTGGCGGGCCTGTGGACCGTCATCGAGTGGATCCGAGGGCGATCCCGCTCGGCGGGTTCGGACTGGGGGCAGCTCGGCGTGACCCAGGTCGACGCCCCCGCGCTGCCCCTCGCGTCCATCGGCGGGGTGTGGGCCCTGTCCTTCCTGGTGATGGTGGTGGCGGGTCTGCTGCTGCTCGCGTGGGAGCGGTGGGGAGTGGTCGCCGAGCGGCGGCGCTCGTCCTGGCCGCCGGGGCCGTCGTCCTGGCGGTGGTCCCCGCCGTCGATCCCGATCCCGGCTCCGGACGGCCTGAACGCTCGACGTCGCCACGATCCAGGTCGACGTCTCGCTCGGTCCAAGACCTGCGTCGGTGCGGACGAGGACGTGCGCGGTCGCGCGGCTGAACATCGACCGCCACCTCCAGCTCGCGGACGATCCGCCCGACCTCGTCGTCTGGGGGAGGGAGCGCTCGATCCCGGGGTCACGCCGGACCCCTTGCATGATGACCGCGGTGAGCCAGGCGATCGCGACCGTCGGGCGCCGACGATCGCCGGCGCGCGTCACCGACGATCCCGACGGCACCGCAGCGCACCGTGACGCTCGCGTTCGACGCGGCGGGCGAGATCGTCGACCGGTACGTGAAGGTGAAGCTGGTGCCGTTCGGGGAGTACGTGCCGTTCCGCAGGGAGCTCGGTTGGATCTCGGCGACCGACCAGGTTCCGGTCGATCGGACCCCGGGCACCGAGGTGTCGCTGATCTCGATCCCCGGGTCTCCCGCCGATCGGGACGCCGATCTGCTACGAGAACAGCTTCCCGTCGATCGATCGCGAGATGACCCGCGAGGGAGCCGGCTTCCTCGTCGTCGTGATCAACAACGCGTCCTACGACCGGACCGCCGCCTCCGAACAGCACCTGCAGATGAGCCGCCTCCGCGCGGTCGAGAACGGCGCGATGGGTCGTGCACGCGGCCGTCTCGGGGATCAGCGCGTTCATCGACGAGCGGGCGACGTCGTGGATTCGCGCGGCCTGTTCGAACCCGGCGACGATGCGGGCCATGGTGCGGTCCTCCGACCGCCGAACCCTCTTCACGCGTCTGGGGGACTGGGTCCCGTGGGGATCGATGATCCTGGTCGTCGGGCTGATCGCGCTCCCGAGGAGCCGCAGGCGCCAGCGGCGCGAGCCGGGACCCGCTGCCGGCGCAGCCGAGGACGCTCGTGATCCTGCCCACGTACAACGAACGGGCGACGATCGGGGCGGTCCTCGACGGTCTGACGGCGACGGGGCCGAGCTCGACATCCTGGTGGTCGACGACGGGTCACCGGACGGCACGGGCGAGATCGTCCGGGAGCGCGCGGAGGCCGATCCCCACATCCGGTTGGTGGAGCGCCCGCGCAAGTCGGGTCTCGCGAGCGCGTACGCGGTCGGGTTCGGCGCAGGCGACCGCCGAGGGGTACGACCTGGCCGTCGAGATGGACTCGGACCTGTCGCACCGACCCGAGGAGCTCCCCAGGCTCCTGGAGGCCGCCGAACGGCATCACCTCGTGATCGGGAGCCGGTACATCCCGGGTGGCTCGGTCACGAACTGGAGCCGGGCCCGCGTCGCGCTGTCCAAGGCCGGGAACCTGTACGCGCGGTTCTGTCTGGGTTTCGACCTGCACGACGCCACGAGCGGCTTCCGGGTGTACCGGCGGGAGGCGCTCGAGGAGATCACCGCGACCCCGGTCACCTCCGACGGCTACGGGTTCCAGATCGAGCTCGTCTATCGAGCCTGGAACCTCGGGCTGTCGGTCGGCGAGGCACCCATCTCGTTCCGGGAGCGCGAGCACGGCCAGTCCAAGATCAGCCGGCGCATCGTCGTGGAGGCGCTGTGGCTGGTCACCCTGTGGGGCCTGCGAGCTCGGTTCCGGCCCGATCCGGAGCCTGAACCACCCTCACAAACGCCGGGAATGTACGTTATGACAAGTTAGTCTTTCCTTCCACACCCCAAGAACACAAAACCCTCCCCCAAGGCGACACCCATCGTCCGGACAGCTCGCCCTCCTCAGCGAAAGCCGCTCGGGTCCTCATGACCCCCAGGACCCAGGCTCGCGACAGTCTTTCGCCCTCGGATACTGAAGTAGCCCCTTTCGGCCCCAGGAGACCTAACTCGACCGCCGATCCAGTATCAGCCCGACCCAAGACGCCCCGATCGACGGATCGTGAGGACAATCGAATCGGTGTGCCGCAGTTGCGGGTTGCCCTCAAGCGCAGCGGCCCGTACACTCTGCGCGCGGATCAGACCGGAGGTTAGGACGAAGGGCTTACGGCAGTCTGGGACCTTCGGCGGATGAAGTAGCCCGGACAGGGGTCCTAGAATCCCCAGTGGCGGACAGAGGTGTCCCCAGTTGCTGAACCGGTCAACACGATGGAGGTAGGTAAAGATGCCCGCAGAGCGCAAGACGAACCAGAGTAGGCGGCTCACCGCGGCCGGCCTCATCGCCGTGACCGCCGCCACGCTGTTGATGATGGGGTGGGCGATCCTGCCAAACGCCGGCCTTTGCCAGTGGTACGTGTCACGTGGGGTGGGAACGCGGCTTCGCCGAACGCGACAGTGCACGCCTGGTCGAGGTCCAGACGATGCTCTGGATATTCAACGACAACGGGAGCGCCGTCCTCGACGGGCCTGACGATCGAACGGCGTCGCCCAGGCTGTGCTCGTGAGCAGCAGCAGGGCGGCGGCACGTATCACTTCACGACGAGCGGAGCGCACGTTCCCACCCGTGGAGGGAGCGACGGACTTTCGCGACGTACACGGGAACGCTCATGGATCCAACACGGTGCTGACGCTGTCCGGATGTAACGAGGGCCAAACAACCACCTACCACCACCACCACGACCACGACCACCACGACTCCGACCACCACGGCCGACCACGACGTCCGACCACGACCACCACGACTCCGACCACGACCACCACGGCCTGACCACGACCACCACGGCTGACCGACCACGACCACGACTCCGACCACCACGACCACGACTCCGACCACCACGACCACGACTCCGACCACCACGACCACGGCTGCCGACCACGCGACCACCACGGCGCCGACCAGCCACGACGACGACGACCACGACTCGACCACGACCACGGCCTGACCGCCACGACGATCGACACGACGACGGCGTCGACGGCCGACGACGACGATCTGCGACCGTGGCCGACGACGCGATCGACCACTACGACCGGTACGAGGTGCTCGACGACGGTGTCGCCGGCCAGGAAGCTGGCCTTCACTGGGCATCGAGGACGTCGTGCCGATCGGAGGCACTGGCCCTGACGCTGATGACGACGCGGCTCGGGCCTGTTGTGGGCGGGCTCGCGACGACGCCGCCACGACGGCTCAGAGGACGAGGACTAACCGCCTCGTAGGTTGGGAGGGAGAGACGAACGAAAGACCCCGGGTTACCCGGGGTCTTTCGCGTTCGTCGCTCCTGCTCAACCGTAGAAGATGACCGTGATCCAGATCCGATCGTCGGCGCGAGCGATGCCCACGGCCGCGTGGTCGTACACCCTGCGAAGGATGTTCTTGCGGTGCGGTTCGGCTGGCCATGAAGGCGTCCTCCAGGCTCTCGAGGGACGCCCGACGCCGACGTTCTCCCCGCCGAGCTCCCACTTGTAGCCTTCGAGCGCCTCGCGCAGCTTGGTCGCCGGTGGAATGGTAGATGTAGCCCTTGTCCGCCATCGCCTCGCTGTGGGACTTCGCGTACGCCGCCAGGCGCTCGGCGAACGAGAGTGTCGCGCGCTCGTGGTAGCACGCGGTCGCTGTTGGTGAGCGCAGAGCATGTGACGCCTCGGCCCGAGTTTCTCGCCCCCGCCGCGCTTCCGCTCGCGGCTCCGCATGAAGAGCAGCCTGGACATGAGGAGGGCCAGGAGGCCTCCGAGCCTCCGGCCACTCGTGATGCCTGGCCATGTCGAACCCCCTGACTCATGGGTCCTGTCGGGGACCGAGCCCAAGGGGCTTCGGATCCTTCGATAGCTCGGCCACCTCCCTCCCGACTTCGAGGAGGCCCGGAGCTTTGCAGTCCCGCCGTTACCGGCGGTTTGCCTTTTCGGGACCGACCCGTTCGTTCCTACGTGAGGAGGTATCGGTCGCTCCGTAGGGCGGCTTGAGCGGCTCGTAGGCAGGGATGACTAGACAGGCGGGTCCCCCGAGCCCCGGGCGGGCGGCCGAGCCGCCTACCAGCGGAGGGTCAGGTGGCGCGCGGCCCGGGCCTCGTCCAGGCGGCGCACCGGCGTCGTCACGGGCGCCTCGTGGAGCAGGTCCGGGTCCTCGTGCGCCTCCACGGAACGCCTGCAGCGAGGGCGTCCGCGAAGGCGTCGAGCGACTCCTTGGTCTCGGTCTCGGTCGGCTCGACCATCAGCGCCTCCTCGACCACGAGCGGGAAGTAGACGGTCGACGGGTGGTACCCGAGGTCGATCAGCCCGCTTGCGCGACGTCCATCGCCCGGATCCCGGTCTCGTCCTTGAGCGGACTGCGGCCGTGGCCACGAACTCGTGCATCGGCCGGCCGTCCGGGTACGCCAGCGGGAACGCGTCCTTCACGCGCGCGGCCAGGTAGTTCGCGTTCAGCACGGCGCGCTCGGCTGACCTCCTTCAGCCCGTCGCGGCCGTGCAGGAACACGTAGGCGTACGCGCGGACCGAGCACGCCGAAGTTGCCGTGGAAGCCGTGCATCCGCCCGATCGAATCGCGGCGCGTCGCTCGTCGAGCCGGAACGCGCCGGTCCGTCGTCCCGCTCGATCCGAGGGACCGGCAGGAACGGCACGAGCCGCTCGATCACGCCGACCGGCCCGGCGCCCGGCCCTCCCCACCGTGCGGCGTCGCGAAGGTCTTGTGCGTGTTGATGTGGACGATGTCGAAACCCATGTCGCCGGGCCGGCAGCGGCCGAGGATCGCGTTGAGGTTCGCGCCGTCGTAGTAGACGAGCCCGCCGACGCCGGTGGACGGCCTCGGCGATCCGCTCGATCTCCTCCTCGAACATGCCCGAGCGTGTTCGGGTTCGTGAGCATCAGGCCCGCGACGTCCTCGTCGACCAGCTTCTCGAGCGCCGAGACGTCGACCAGACCGCGCGGCGTCGCGTCGGGACCTTGAGCGCCTCGTAGCCGGCCAGCGCGCACGCTCGCCGGGTTCGTCCCGTGCGACGGAGTCCGGGATCGATGCACCGTCGCCGGCGCTGCCGCCCTCGCGCTCGTGGTAGGCCCGCATGATCAGCAGGCCGGTGAGCTCGCCGCATGCGCCGGCGGGCGGTTGCAGCGTGGCGCGGGCCATCCCGGTGATCTCGCACAGCGGCGCGCTCGAGCCGCCAGAGCAGCTCGAGCGACCCTGCACCGTCTGGTCGGGCTGCAGCGGGTGCACCAGGTGGAACCCGGGAGCTGCGCGACGGTCTCGGCGATCTTCGGGTTGTACTTCATCGAGCAGGACCCGAGCGGGTAGAAGCCCGTGTCGACGCCGTAGTTCAGCTGCGAGAGCCGCGTGTAGTGGCGGACGAGGTCGCGCTCGGCCACCTCGGGAGCCCGGGTGCCGCCTGCGGGCCGCGTCGGCCGGGATCGACGCTCGGGCACGTCGAGCTCGGGCAGGCTCAACGCGCGCCGACCCGGCCGCGAGGACCGCGAGGTCCCTGACGGTCCGGGGCCGCGAATCGCCGATCGTGCCCCCGCCGCGCGGGGCCGGGCACGGCGGTCGCGCGCTCGCTCGGTCACGCGAGCACCTCCGCGACGCGTCATGGCGAAGCGCGTCGATCTCGTCGCGCGTCCGGCGTTCGGTGACGGCGACGAGCGAGCGCGTGGCCGTCGGCATCGGCGAGCGGCACGCCGGCCAGGAACCCGCGCTCGATCAGCGCGTCGCGAACCTCGGCCGCCGGCCGCGGCAGCGCGGACCGCGAACTCCTTGAAGAACGGCGCGTCGCCGAATAGCGGCTCGACGCCGGGCACCGCCGATGAGCCGCTCCGCGCGCGTAGGCGGCCTTCGCGGCGCACTGCCGCCCGAGCTCTGCGAGACCCCGGGGCCCGAGCCAGCCGAGGTAGATCGGTCGCCGCGATCGCCATCAGCGTCTGGTTCGTGCAGATGTTCGAGGTCGCCTTCTCGCGGCGGATGTGCTGCTCGCGCGCCTGCAGCGTCAGCACGTAGCCGACGCGCGCCCGTCGACGTCGAGCGTCTCCCCACGATCCGTCCGGGCAGCCTGCCGGACGTCGTCCAGCCGGCGTCGCGATCACGCCGAGGTACGGCCCGCCGTAGTTCAGGTGGTTGCCGAGCACCTGGCCCTCGGCCACCGCGATGTCGGCGCCGAGCTCGCCGGGCGGCGCGAGCACCCCGAGCGACAGCGGATCGAACACCTGGATCGCTCGCGCTCCGCCCGCGTGCGCGCGCGCCGAACAGCTCGCGCGCCGGCTCGAGCAGCCCGTAGACGTTCGGATGCTGGACGATCACGGCAGGCCACGTCCGGTCCGACGTCGGGGTCCGCCGCCGCGGCCGTCGACCACGTCGAACACCTCCGGCTGGTAGCCCGCTCCCCTGCCGTAGGTCGCGCAGCGTGTCCACGTAGCCGAGGGTCGACGGCGGCGCTGACGAGCACGCGGCTCGCGGCTCCGTGGCCGAGCGCGCCAGGTTCACGGCCTCGACCAGCGCGGTCGCGCCGTCGTACAGGGACGCGTTCGACACCTCGAGCCCGGTCAGCTCGCAGATCATCGACTGGTACTCGAACAGCGCCTGCAGCACGCCCTGCGAGAGCTCGGGCTGGTACGGCGTGTACGAGGTGTAGAACTCGGAGCGGCCGGCGAGCGGCCACACGACCGCGGGGACGTAGTGGTCGTACGCACCGCCCCCGGCGAAGCAGACCAGGTCGTCGGCGCTCCGGTTGCGAGCCGCCAGGGCCTCCATGTCGGCCGGATCTCCATCTCGGAGACGCCGTCGGGGAGCTCGAGGGCCCGGTCGAGCCGAACGGTGTCGGGGATCCGGTCGAACAGCTCGTCCACGCTCGACAGGCCGATGCGCCTCGAGCATCTGGTCGACGTCGTCGTCCGTGTGCGGCGCGAACTTCATGCCGGACGGTGAGTCTAGCCGGAAGGCCGCGGAGAGGCCTGACCCCTCACCCCGACACGTCCTCGAGCCCGTACTTGGACACGAGCGACAGGTAGTCGCGCTGGTAGAAGATCTTGCAGTTGATCCCGGGTAGAGCTCGCGCAGGCGGCGGACCTTGCGGTTCTTCTTGGTCACGAGCCGCTGGTTGAGCGTGGTGATCTCGATGTAGAGGTCGTACATCGGCAGGTAGAAGTCCGGCGTGAAGCGCTGGACCACGCTGCCGTCGCGGTCCCACTCGAGGTCGAACGACGTGGGCTCGTAGTCCCATTCGATCCGGTAGAAGTCCAGGAGCTGGGCGAACTGGCGCTCGCTGGCGTGCGCGAAGGAGACGGTGTCGCTCGGCAGGCCGGGGTCTCGGCCGCCGCGCCTCGGTCACGCGCCTCCGGCCGCCCGGGCGCTGCGAGCCTTCTTCCCGGCGTTCTTGGCCAGAGTCCCCTCGAGGTCCGTCCATACCTTGTCGACCGCGATCGCGAAGACCCCCTGTCCGCTCGCCAGCAGGTCGACGACGGCCTCGGGAGACTCCACCTGATAGATACGGTGCCCGTCGGACACCAGGGTCGTGCCGAGGGCGGGTTGGTCGAGCCCCTTCAGGGTCTTCATGGCCTTGCGGACCTGCTGGAGGTTCACCCCGCTGTCGAGCATCCGCTTGATCAGCCGGAGCATGGCGAGGTCCTGGAACGAGTACAGGCGCTGGGAGCCCGAGCCCTTGGCGTCCTTGACCGACGGCCGGACCAGGCCCGTCCGGGCCCAATAGTCGAGCTGTCGGTAGGTGATCCCGACGATGCTGCAGACTTCGGGGACGCGATATCCCTGCTCGGCCATCACAACTCCGTAATTACGCGGGCGTCGGCAGCCTAGGCCGGGCCCTCGCGATGTCAATCACCCGATGCACCGCGCCTGCGCGCATCTGCGTGAACCTACCTAGGCCAGATATCCCACGCGCCGCGCCGTGTTTCGACCTAGGGTGACCTGGGGACATGACGACCGCGCTGGTCACGCGCTAGCGTGCGCCGCTCACGAACGGCATGCGAGGGGGTGTTGCGGTTGAGAACCCGCACGAGCAAGCCGCGATGGACGGTGACTCGTCACCGTTTCGGCGATCCGGCGCTCGGGATCGCGTTCGCGCCGGCAGCGCTCGGCCGGCGCCGGATACCGTTCGCAAGGTGCTCCGGATGGTGAACGCGACGCGCGACCACCGCGGTCTGCACACGCTTGCGGATCGACGCGTCGCTCTCGAGAGATGCGATGCGACACACGCGCCGCATGATCGCCGACAGATGCGATCTACGATCCGACGCAACCTCAGCCGAGGATCCTCCAGGACGAACCGTGGGACGAACGTCGGAGCCAGCGTCGTCGGGTGCGCCGATTCCCTGCGCGCGATCTTCATCGAGCGTTCATGCATCACGCCGCACACCGCGTCATCTTGCTGAACCCGCAAGCTCCGTCGGATCGGGATCGGCGTGATCGAGGACGACAGCGCCAACGCGTGCGGCCGGCACTCGTTCTGGGCGACCGAACTGTTCTACGGATAAGACGCGCTACTCGAAGTCCTCGGGCGTGACGTTCTCGAGGAACTCACGGAACTCCTGCAGCTGCTTCTCCTCCTCCTCCCCGTCGGCGGGGATCAGGATGGAGGCCTCCTCGAGGACATCCTCGTTCGCGAAGATCTTGCACCCCAGACGGACCGCGAGCGCGATCGCGTCCGACGGGCGCGAGGAGATCTCGAAGCTGGAACCGTTGCGCTGCAAGCCGATCACGGCATGGAACACGCCGTCCCGGAGCTCGGTGATCGTGATGCTCGTGACCTGCACCGACATCTCGTCGAGGATGTTCTTGAGCAGATCGTGCGTCATCGGTCGAGGTGTGACCAGACCCTGCTGACCGATCGCGATCGCCTGCGCCTCGGACTGGCCGATCCAGATCGGGAGGAACCGCTCGCCCTCGGCCTCGCGGAGCAGGACGATGGGCGAGTTCGACGGGAACTCGATCCGAACGCCGGCGACGGTCATCTCGATCATGAGGCCCGTCCGACCGTACACCGGCCTCCCAGGTGCGGCAACCTAGTCCTTCGGCGTCAGCCTTCAGCGGTCCCGTCCGGTCGTCGGAGGGCCGGATCGAGGCCCGGAAGGTACGGGATCGGCTGGTCGGGATCGCTCGCAGCGCGTCCATGTCGTGCACGGCGAGGATGTCGGGGACGTTGCGGTAGCGCTCCTCGAAGTCGAGGCCGTACCCGACGACGAACACGTCGGGGCAGTCGAAGCCGCGGTAGCGCAGCTCGAGCGGGACGATCCGGCGGACGCTCTTGTCGAGCAGCGCGCACACCTCGACCGACGCCGGCTCGCGCGATTCGAGCACGGAGATCAGGTACGAGAGCGTGAGGCCCGTGTCGACGATGTCCTCGACCACGATGACGTCGCGTCCGCCGATGTCGTGATCGAGGTCCTTGACGATGCGCACGCGTCCGAGGGATTCCGTCGGCGCCGCCGTAGCGCGAGATGGACATGTAGTCGATCGCGAGCGGGAGCGCGACGGCACGCATCAGGTCGGCGAGGAACACAGAGCCGCCCTTGAGGACCGAGATCAAGACGGGCGCGCGCCCCTCATAGTCCCCGGTGATGGTGCGGCCAAGCTCCTCGATCCGCCGGCGGATGTCCTCGCGCCCGAACTCGACGCTGACGACGTCCGACACCGCGGCGATGGTAGCAGTCGCCTACCCGAACAACGCGTCCAGGACCCCGCCGCCCGGCCTCGACGAGCGCACCCGCCGCCCGGCCCCACCAGGAGCCCGGCTCGGCCGGTGGCGGGGCCGGGACCCTCACGACCACGAGCGGCACCTCCCCACCGCCCTGCCGGCCCGCCGAGACGCTGCACGACGCCGATCTGCTCCCCGGGCCGGCGGGAAGGCCACGTGAGGATCGAGCTCCACGGTGCGCGTGACGGTCGCCGCCGTCGGCACCAGGCCGCGCACGCCCCCCGGCGCTCACCGAGACGCTCCGCCCGCCGACGTCCACGTCGTCGAGCGGCTCGCCTCGCGCAGGAGCGTCCGGTGCTCGAAGGCGTCGAACCCGTAGTTCAGCAGGGTCGCCGCGGCCGGAGAACGGCTCGCCGGGCGCGCCGAGGACGACCGGCGACCAGGCGCTCGTCCCCGCGCTGCGCGGCGCCGACCAGGCAGAACCCCGCCGGGCTCGTGAACCCGGTCTTCACCCCGATCGCGCCGGGGTACAGCCACAGCAGCACGTTGCGGTTCTGCACGACGCGCGGCTCTGGCGTCCAGGGACTCGACCGTGTGGAAGCGGGTCGCGACCACGCTCGCGAACCCGCGGCTGCGGTAGGCCGCGCGCGTGAGCCGGACCAGGTCGGCGGCGGACGAGTACCCCGTGTCGTCCAGACCGTTGGGAGACGTGAACATCGTGCGGGTCATCCCGAGCTCCTCGGCGCGTGCGTTCATCTCGTCGACGAAGGCGTCCACCGAGCCCGAGACGTGTTCGGCGAGCGCCACCGCGGCGTCGTTGGCCGATTGGAGCAGGAGCGCGTACAGGAGCTCGTCGACGCGGATCCGCTCCCCCTCGACCAGCCCGAGCCCCGAGATGCCCGAGACCCGTCCGCTGGCGGCGTCCTCGCTCACCGTGACGACGTCGGTGAGGTTCGCGCGCTCGACCACCAGGAGCGCGGTCATGATCTTCGTGACGCTCGCGATCGGCCGGCGCTCGTTGCGGTTGAGGGCGAACAGCACCTGGCCGGTGTCGAGATCCGCGAGGACGGCGGCCGCCGCGTTGATCTCGGGCGCCTCGGTCGTGGCCGAGGGCGTCCGCAGCGTCGACGGGAACGGCGAGAGGCTGGTCTGCCCGTTCGGTTGGATGACCGGCGTCGGCGGAGGCGGCTGCGGGCGTCGGCGTCGACGTCTGCGCCCGGGCGGCGCCCAACGAGAGCAGCAGGACCGAGATCGGCGCGCACGAGCGACAGCGCACGCGCGCGGAGCGGCGGGTCACGTCAGGTGCTGGCGGAGGTTGGTGCGCAGCAGCGCCTGCTTGAGCTTGCGCGACGCGCGCGCGAGCTCGGTGAGCGAGGCGGTCGCGCCCCGGCGCGCGTCGGGGTTCCGCTGGCGGAGCTGGGGCATCACGATCGACTCGAAGAAGTCGGCCTCCCGCTCCTCGAAGTGCTTGTACATCGTCAGGTGCCGGGGCTCGACGCCGAACCGGAAGAAGTCCTTCACGATCGACAGGCACGATGTAGTCGTCGCCGTCGAAGTACTTCGCGCCGTCGGGTCCGTGCTCCTTCACGAGCCCGAACGACTCGAGCTCGCTGATCCGCTCGCGATCGATCCCCGTGGCGGCGCTCATCTCCTCGATCGACATCTGCAGGCCCGTCGGCGCCTCCGCGAGCTCCTCGTCCGGTTCGGGGGCCGACGGGTTCGATCGACCGCCGTCCGCCGCCTGACCGTCCAGCGCGTCGGTCTCGAACAGCCGGTCCTTGATCACCTTCAGCGGGCAGGTACTCGTCGCGCTGCATGCGCAGGATCGAACGCAGCCGGTCGACGTCCTTGTCGTAGAACTTGCGGTAGCCCGACGGCGTGCGTTCGGGCTCGATCAGGCCCTCGGACTCGAGGAACCGGATCTTCGCTGATCGTGATGTCGGGGAACTCGGTCTTGACCGAGACGAGCACCTCGCCGATCGACTGGTAGTTGCGCGGTCGCCATCGTCACTCACTCCCCCACGAAGAACACGAGTCGGAACCGCCCGATCTGGACCTCGTCGTGCGCCGCGAGCTTGGTCACCTCGACGCGTTCCCGGTTCACGTAGGTGCCGTTCATGCTCCCGAGGTCGTGGATGTAGAACCCGTCGGGTGGCGACGGATCTCGGCGTGCTTGCGGCTGACGCTGATGTCGTCGAGGAAGACGTCGCTCTCGGGGTTGCGGCCGGTGCTCGTGACGTCGGCCTCGATCATGAAGGTCGACCCCGCGTTCGGGCCGTGCTTGACCAGCAGGAGAGCCTGACCCGGACTTGAGCTCGTCCTCCGGGAAGGGGAACTCCTCGGGACCTTCCGCTTCGATCTCGACCGGGTTGAGGCCGAGGGTGGTCTCCTCCTGCAGGACAAGCGCCACAGTTCGCGCAGTAGCGCGCCTCGTCCTTGTTCGGATGTCCACAGCGGGTGCAGTACACGCTCGACCCTCCGTTGCCCTCGTCTCACCTCGACGGTGGGGTCCCGAGACTCAACCTCGACCTCGAGACCCGCTCGAAACTACCGCCCCACCCACGAAGGGTCAACCGGACCGGGGCCGAGCTCGAGGGGTGACTCGAGGGTTCGAGGTGCGATCGAGGGCCGCCCGGGTGCAAGGGTCGATGGGAGCGGCACCCCAGCGTCCAGGGTCGATGAGGGGCAACGTGAGGTGTCCGGACCCCTGGACCTCCAGGGTGCGTCGCGTCGGCCACGACCGCGGGTCGAGGTTCGGGCACCACGCCGAGTCTCCGCCTCGACCGCCGTCCGAGGTCGACCTCCGCGACGCGGGGCGGTCGGTTCGCGGAGAGATCGAGGGTCGGGACCGCGGACCGGGACTCGAGGGCGTGGGTCGGCGCTCGACCGTCGCGACAGGTGGACGTGCGGAGCGGCTCGACGCCGAGGTCGGGCCGCCGTGCAGGGTCAGTCGGTCTGCTGCTCCACGAACGCTCGATAGGCGCCCGCGTCCATCAGCCCCTCCAGCGGGCCCGCGTCGGCGACCTCGATCACGACGAGCCAGCCGTCGCCGTAGGGCTGCTCGTTCACCAGCTCGGGACGCTCCTCCAGCAGGGCGTTCCGCTCGGCGACCGTTCCGGACACGGGCGCGTACACGTCGGAGACGGACTTGGTCGACTCGACCTCGCTGAAGGGTTGGTTCGCGGTCACCGTCGCTCCCTCCTGGGGAACGTCGACGTACACGACGTCGCCGAGCGCGTCCTGCGCGAAGTCGGTGATCCCGACGCGGACCCGGCTCGAACCCTCGTCACGCGCCCACTCGTGCTCCTTGGTGTACCGCAGGTCCTCGGGAACTCCATCTGCCTCTCCTTGGCTGCCTCTCCTGGCCGCCGTCTCGCCGTCGTGTGGTGCGGCTGGAACGTAGCACGTCGCGCGGGACGGTCCGACCTCGCTCAGGCCGCCGGGTCGGCCGTGACGCCCGCCAGGCACGCCGCAGGTCGCCCACGTACAGGACGGTTGCGACGTAGTACTCGACGATCCCGGCGGCATAGAACGCCCATCCGATCACGAGGGTCGCCGGCGCGAGCAGGTACCCGAGGTTGCCCCACGCGATGCAGGGCGATCGACGTCATCAGCGCGAACGTCGCGACCTTGCCGATGGAGCGCACGTCGATCCGCGTTCGCCGCTTCGAGAGCAGGACGAGCCCGGCGATCAGCACCGCGACGTCACGGATCAGGATCAGCAGCGCGGCCCACAGCGGGAAGGCATCGACGATCACGAGGGCGATCAGGCCCGCGGCGATCGCCAGCCGGTCGGCGACGGGGTCCAGGATCTTGCCGAGGTCGGACACCTGCCCCGTGCGCGCGGGCGAGCGCCCCGTCCACCCAGTCGGTCGCGACCACGATCACGAACAGCACGAGCCCCGCGCGCGTGGTGTCCGGGTCGACGATCAGCGCGACGAACACCGGGATCAGCGCGATGCGGAGGAAGGAGAGGACGTTCGGGATCGTCAGGATGCGGTCGGTCTGGGCCGCCTCGCTCATGGCGCGGCGAACCTACCACCACGTCGGGCCGGCGGGATTCGAACCCGCGACCTCCTGTCCCCCAGACAGACGCGCTAACCAAGCTGCGCCACGGCCCGTGCCGCGGAGTCTACCCGTCGCGTGGAGCGGGGCCTGGGCGACGCCGAGACGCGCTAGCGCGGGCGGCGCCGGCCCTGGCGGAAGCGGATGACGATCGGGACGCCCTCGAGGTCGAGGGCGCGGCGGAGACGGCCCTCGAGGAACCGCTGGTAGCTCGCCGCGGGGGCGCGGCCCCGAACAGCACGAACCGCGGGGGCGCGGCGGCCACCTGCGTCGCGTACCGGTACCGGATCCCGCCCGGCGCCTGCTGTTCGGCCTGCGCGGCGGCCACGACCTCGTTGACCCTCGCCGTGGGCGCCCGGCGGTTCCAGCGCTCGTGGACCTGCGTCAGGACGGCCGGCAGGCGGTGGACGCCGGTGCCCCCGATCGCCGAGGTGCGCAGCATCGGCGCCCGCGCGTAGGGCGCGAGCAGCTCGGCCAGCTCCTTGAAGGCCCGGTCGCGTCTCCTCGACGAGGTCCCACTTGTTCGCGACCACGACCAGCCCTCGGCCGACCTCCATCACCCGGGCGGCGATCCGCTTGTCCTCGCCGGTGAACCCTCGGAGGCGTCGAGCACGAGCAGGGCGACGTGCGCCCGCTCGATCGCGCGCTCGGCCGCGCGGAGGAAGCTGTAGTACTCGACGCCCTGACCCTGGACGGCCTTCGGAACCCCGCGGTGTCGACGAACCGCACGGGGCCGTCCGGCCAGGTCACGAGCGCGTCCACGGCGTCCGCTGGTCGTGCCCGCCTCCTCGAACACGACGCGAGCGCTCCTCGCCCACCAGCCGGTTGAACAGGCTCGACTTGCCGACGTTCGGCCGGCCGACGATGCGCGAACCGCGGCTCGTCCGGCTCCTCGGCCTCGTCGGCGCTCCTCGTCGGAGCAGGACGGCCACGAGCTGGTCGAGCAGGTCGCCCGAGCCCGCGCCCGTGCAGCGCCGAGACCGGGACCGGGTCCCCGAGCCCGAGCGTGAGGAAGGCGGCGACGTCGCCTCCTCGCGCTCGGTGTCGACCTTGTTGACCACCACCAGGACCGGCACGTCGGCGCGCCGGAGCCGCCGGGCGAGCAGCGCGTCCTCCTCGACGGCGCCGGTCTGGACGTCGACGACCAGCAGCACGACGTCGGCCTCCGCGCCGCCCGCTCCGCCTGGTCCGGCGACGAGCGCCTCGATCCCCGTCGCGTCGTGCGCGAACCCACCCGTGTCGATGAGCTTGAGGCGTTCGGTCCCCCCACGTGGTCTCGAGCTCGACCCGGTCGCGCGTGACCCCGGGCATCTCGTGCGCGATCGCCTCGCGCGAGCCGAACAGGCGGTTCACGAGCGTCGACTTGCCGACGTTCTGGCGGCCGACCACGGCGATGGCGGGCGCCCTCACGGCTCGAGCCCGCGCTCGCGTGCCAGCGCGAGCGCGCGCGTCGGCGACCTGCGTCCGGCGACAGCTCGGTCGTGTCGAGCACGATCGCGTCGGGCGCCGGCACGAACGGGTTCGTCCGAGCGTCCTGCCGGTCGCGCGGTGTCGAGCGCCCGGGCGACGCTCGGGGTCCTTGTCGCGTTCGAGCGCCCGCCGCCGACCCGCTCGTCGGGGTCGGCGCCTGCAGGAACAGCTTGAGCGTCGGCGTCGGGCGCGACCACCGAACCGATGTCCCGTCCCTCCATCACGGCGCCGCCCGCGGCGAGGCGGCGCTGCTCGCCGGCGGAGCACGCGCGCGGACCTCAGGGTGACGCGACACCGCAGACACGCTCGACTCGACCTCGGCGGACGTGAGGCCGCCTCGGAGGCTCACCGTCGATCCTGAGCTCGGGCGGTCGAACGCTCGAGTCGAGCTCGAACCTCAGCGCGCGCGCCAGGCGTTCGAGCGCCGAGGCGTCCTCGGGTCGAGACGCCTCGTCGATGGGCACGCGAGCGCGAGCGCCCGGTACATCAGCCCGGTGTTCACGTACGGCAGGCCGAGCTCGGCGGCCAGCCGATGCGCGAGCGTGCTCTTCCCGGCGCCCGCGGCCCCGTCGATCGCGATCACCGGTCGTCACGCCGAGACCTCGATCCTGGCCCCGAGCGCGACCAGCAGCCGCTCGAACCCCGGGAAGCGACACCTCCGCCGCCTCGATCCCTCGACCGAGACCGGCCCCTCGCCGCCGAGCGCGCCCACGGCCAGCGCCATCGCCATCCGATGGTCCCCGCGGGCGTCCGCCTCCCCGCCGGCCAGCCCTCCACCACCCACGATCAGGTCGTCGCCCTCGAGCTCCGCCGTTCCGCCGAGCGCCCGGATCGCCTCCGCGAGCCCGCCCAGCCGGTCGCTCTCCTTGAGCCGGAGCTCGGCGCCGCCCCGGAACCGCGTCGCGCCGCTCGCGTGCGCGGCCACGATCGCCAGGACCGGCACCTCGTCGATCACGAGCGGGAGCTCTGTCGGCGTCGATCGTCGTCCCGACGAGCCGCGGCCCCGGCTCGACCTCGAGGGTCCCGACGGGCTCGCCGAGCTCCTCGCGTTCGATCCGCGACCCGAGCGACGCACCCATGCGCGCCAGCACCTCGAGGAAGCGTGTCCGCGTCGGGTTCAGCCCCACACCCTCGATCGCCAGGGCCGCGCCGGTGAGGACGGCCGCGCCGACCAGGAACGCGGCCGACGAGACGTCGCCGGGCACCGCCGCCGCGAACCCCTCGTGCTCGAACGCGCGGACGGACGCCAGCCCGGGCTCGAACGCGACCGGGGCGCCGAGCGCCGCCAGCGCTCGCTCGGTGTGGTCGCGGGTCGGGGCCGGCTCGCGGACCGTGGTCGAACCCTCCGCGGCGAGACCGGCGAGCAGGACGGCGCTCTTGACCTGAGCGCTCGGGACTGCGCGTCCGGTGCTCGATCCCGCGGAGCCGGCCGCCGCGGACCACGATCGGCGGCGTGCCCGTCCGTCGTTCGGACGTCGGCGCCCATCGCCCGCAGCGGGTCGGCGACCCGCTCCATCGGCCGGGCGTGCAGGCTCGCGTCGCCGCGCAGCTCGGTCGGGAACGGGCGCCGAGGCGAGCACGCCGGCCAGCAGCCGCATCGTCGTGCCCGAGTTCGAGCAGTCGAGCGGGTCGTCGGCAGGGTGAAGCGAAGCTCGACCGTACCCTCGAGCACGAGGTCTCGGCCCTCGAGGTCGAGGGTCGTTCGTCGTGGAACGGTCACCGTCTGCCTGGGGGCGGGGATCCGAAGCCCAACCCTCGAGTGCATCTCGAGCATCCTCGCGCACGATCGCGGCCAGACAGCTCGCCGTCGCGCTTCACGTCGAGGGCACCGGGAGCCCTCGCAGCTCGCTGCGGCCGTGCGCGGTGGCGGCGAGGATCAACCATCGATGGGCGATCGACTTGTCCCCGGGCACGGCGGTCGCTCCGCCGTCGAACGCACCCGGGTGGACGGTCGCGCGCACCGGCCTCACGCCAGCCGCTGGGGCTCGAACCAGCGCTCGCGCAGGGCGCGCTCGGCGTCCTCGGCCGCGTCGGCGGCCACCGTGAGGTGCACGGTCCCCGGCCGCCCTCGGGCGAGTGCACGATCTGCAGGTCCTCGATGTTCACGCCGGCGTCGCTCAGCGTCGACGTCAGCTCGGCCAGGACCCCGGGGCGGTCGGGCACCGGGACCTGCAGCACCGCGACGCCGGCGCTGCACCTGGGGCTTGGCGGCGAGCGAGAGCCGCGCCTGCTTGGCCTCGCCGAACGCGCGCTCGACCTCGCTCCGCGTCGGCCGCGTCGATCAGCGCGCGCAGACGCGTGAGGCGCGCCGACGTACAGGTCGATCGCCCGCACGATCGCGTCGCCGTTCGCGAGCAGGATGTCGCTCCACAGGTGCGGGCTCGAGGCCGCGAGCCGCGTGAGGTCGCGGAACCCACCCGCGGCGAGCAGCAGGATCTCGGGCTCGCCCGCCTCCTCGGAGGCCGCCAGGCCCATCAGCGCGGTCGAGGCGACCTGCGGCAGGTGGCTCACCATCGCCACCAGCCGGTCGTGGCGTTCGGGATCCATCGGCACCGGGCGCGCGCCGACCGTCTCCACCCACGCCGCCAGGCGCGGTCACCGCGGCTCCGGCACGGCCGGAGCCGGCGAGAGCACCCAGACGATCCCGTCCAGGACCGACGCCGAGGCGTGCTCGGGCCCGGACCGCTCTGAACCGCCCATCGGGTGCCCGCCGACGAACGCGATCGCAGGCGCCGGGTCGGCGCCCGCCTCGACGCCGGTCATCACCACGTGGTCTTCACGCTCCCGACGTCCGTCACGATCGCGTCCGGGGCGAGCCGCAGGACCTGGGCCACCAGGTCGGCGCAGCGCCGGGATCGGGGTGCAGACGAAGACGAGCGTCGCCCCGCGCCACGCACTCCTCGAGCGACGCCGACGGGCTGAGCCCGAGCGTTCGGCGGCCCGGGCCAGGGCGTCGGGATCGGCGTCGAACCCCGGACCGCGTCCCCGGCCCGGACGGCCGCCATCGCGATCGAGGTGCCGATCAGGCCCGGTCCCGACGACCGCGACGCGTTCAGCCGAGGTCATCGCGCAGCGTCTCCGCGCCGTCGAGGTACACGTGCTTGACCTCGGCGGGCCCGCGCGCCGTGTGGAACTGCAGCAGGACCCGGATCACCGCCGCGCATCGAACCCTCGACCGGGATCTCCTGCGCGCAGAGCAGGGGCACGCGGCCCAGACCCATCCGTCGCGCCGCCTCCGCCGGGAACGCCGAGCGCAGGTCGTCGGTGACCGTGAAGAGCACGCTCACGATGTCGTCGGCGCCGATCTCGTTGCGCTCGAGCATCTGCGTGAGCAGACGCTCGGTCGCCGAGAGCAGCCTCGTCGGACGAATCCTCGTCGACGTGCGATCGCCCCGCGCGCCGCTCGAACCCTGACTCGCATCACCGAACGCCTCCACCGCACCGATGTCGGCGAAAGGCTACAGGCAGGGCTCGCCGGCGGTCACGAACGGTTCGGCGCGCGGTTCAGAGACCGGCCGCGCGGTACAGCGCTCGGACGTCCTCGGGTTCGAGCTCGCGGACCTCGCCGGGCCCAGCTTGCCCGAGGCGGATCGGCCCGACGCGGACGCGGACCAGTCGGCGCACCGGGAGCTCGACCGCGTCGAGCATCCTGCGGACCTCGCGCTTGCGCCCTCGACCATCACCAGCCTGACCACCGCGCCCGCTCGCGCCGCCGCGTCCGCTCGCACCGCCCGCCGAACGAGCGTCGACGGCCTTCGCGGTCCCGTCGTCGAGCTCCACGCCGCGACGCAGGCGCGAGAGCTGGCGGTTCGACGGCGGCTCGCTCCACCTCCGCCAGGTACTCCTTCTCGATCGCGTATCGCGGGTGCGTGCAGCCGGTGCGCGAGCTCGCCGTCGTTCGTGAGCAGCAGGAGCCCTCCGTGTCGCGGTCGAGGCGGCCGACCGGGAACACGTGGACGCCCTCGGGGAGGAAGCCGCGGATGATCGCGTTCGGCGTGCGGGTCGCGCATCGTCGTCGTCGACGCCGCGCGGCTTGTGGAGCGCGAACGTACCTGAGCTCGGGGTCGACGTTGACCTTCGAGCCGTCGACCCGACCTCGTCGACCGCCGGGTCGAGCCGGTCGCCCAGCGTCGCGACCGTCCCGTTGATCTGGACACGGCCGGCGGCGATCAGCTCCTCGCACGCGCGGCGCGACCCGAACCCGGCGCGGGCGAGCGAACGCTGCAGCCGCTCGACGGGCATCCGCCGTCAGTCGGCGCCGGCCGTCTCGGCCTCCGCGTCCCCGGCGCCCGCGCGCAGGCAGCGGCGCGAGCGCGGCAGGGCCGAGAGCGACGGCAGACCGAGGCGCTCGAGGAACTCGCGGCGTCGTCCCGTACAGGACCGGGCGGCCCGGGGTCTCCTCGCGTCCCACCTCGGCCACGAGCCCGCGGTCGACGAGCGCCCGCAGGACGCCGTCGGAGTTCACGCCGCGGATCGCCGAGATCTGGTGCCGCGTGACCGGCTGCTTGTACGCGACGATCGAGAGCGTCTCGAGCGCCGCCTTCGTGAGCCGGACGTGGCGCGACGACAGGACGAACTGCTCGACCATCGGCGCGGCGTCCGGGATGCGTGGACAGCCGCCACCCGCCGGCGACGTTGCGGAGCGATGCCCGGCGCCTCGCTCCTCGTAGCTCGCGGGCGAGCTCCTCGCACCACGCGTCGACCTCGGCGCGTCCGGTGCCGAGCGCCTGGGCGAGCACGGCCGAGGTGACCGGTTCGTCCGAGACGAACAGCAACGCCTCGAGCGACCGCAGCTGGCCGAGCCGTGATCGCTCACGCGGCCTCACCCTTCCACTCGCACGTCGATCTCGCCGAACGTCGCCGCCTGCGCGAGGTCGACCTTGCCCTCACGGTACAGCTCGAGGAGCGCGAGGAACCGCACCACGATCTGGATCCGGTCGTCGCAGTCCGCCACCAGGTCGCGGAACGACGCCTGCCCGAGCCGCCCCAGGTCGGTCCCGGCACGGCCTCGACGGCCTCGGCCATCGTGTAGCGGATCGGCGTCACGTGCGACAGGTCCAGCAGCGGCGGCGGCCGGAGCACCACGGCGGCGATCCGCGCGCGAGGTCGCTCGGCGGTCACGTCCTCCAGCACGTCGGGGTACAGGTGCGCGAACTCCGGCGCGCGGGCCGGCGTCGCCGCGTGAACCGCAGGCCTCCTCGTCGAGCCGCCTGCGCGATCTCGACCGCGACCGTCCGGAACGCCGCGAGCTCGATCGACCGCGCGTACGACCAGGTCGGGCGAGACGCCGAGCAGGTCCTCCTCGTCCACGACTCCGTGCCGCGGCATCAGCCGGCCGACCTTCAGCTCGAGCAGCGATCGCGCAGATCGCGAGGAACCACGTCGCCTCCTCGAGCGTTCCAGCCCTCCGGCCTCCTTCGCGTGCGCGAGGAACGCCGTCGGTGACCGTCGCGATCGAGACGTCGCAGACGTCGATCTTCTGCTCCGAGGATCAGGTCGGCGAGCACCCTGAACGGACCCAGTGAAGACCGGGAGCTCGACCGCGAACGCGCCGCCGCTCGGGCTCTCCGCGGATCTGGGGCCGGTCGCGGGCGTCATCCTGCCCTCGGTCTCGGTCCGAGACCCATCCGGTCGGCCGCGGTCTCGACGGTCTTGGCCGCGATCGCGCGCGCCTTGGCGGCCCCTCGCGCAGGATCGACTCGAGCCGCGCCTCGTCCGATCGGATCGGACCCGTACGCATCCTGGATCGGCCGCAGGTACCCCGCGACGGCCGCCCCCACGTCGTCCTTGAACCGCGCGTAGCCGGTCGTCGGCGTACTCGCGTTCGACGTCCTCGGGGCGTGACGTCGCGCACGACGGCCGCGATCTCGATCAGGTTCGAGATCCCGCGCTTGTCGGGCGCCCGCGTGATCTCCCGGCCGGAGTCCGTGACCGCCGACTTGAACTTGCGGGCGACCGCCTCGGCGGGTCGAGGATGAAGACCGTCCCCTGCTCCGACCCGCCGGTCGTGGACATCTTCTTGTCCGGGTTCTGAGGTCGAGGATCCGCGCCCCCACCTCCGGGATCCGGTGCCGCGGACGGTGAACAGGTCTCCGTAGCGCGAGTTGAAGCGCTCGGCGACCGTTCGGGCAAGCTCGATGTGCTGCTTCTGGTCCTCCCCACCGGCACCTCGTCGCGTCTGGTACGCGAGGATGTCCGCCGCCTGCAGCACCGGGTAGAAGAACAGGCCGGCGGAGACGAAGTCCTTCTGGTCCGCGGACTTCTCCTTGAACTGCGTCATCCGGTTCAGCTCGCCGAACGCGGTGACGCTGGCCAGCAGCCAGCACAGGTAGGCGTGCTCGGCGACGTCGCTCTGCCGGAACAGGATGCATCGGTCCGGGTCGAGCCCCGGCCGCGATCAGGATCGAGACGGTGTCGTGGACCTGCCGCCGCAGCGCCTCAGGGTCGTGCGGCACGGTGATCGCGTGCAGGTCGACCAGGCAGTAGATGCTCTCTCCCCGTTCCTGCCCTCGACGTACTGGCGCACCCCCGCCGATCAGGTTGCCCAGGTGCTTGGCGCCGGTCGGCTGGATCCCGGAGAAGATCCTGATCCTGCCGCCCGTGCCCGTCGCCGCGTCGCCCACGATGCGGCCGATGATAGCGCCCGGGACGGCCGGGTCCGGGAGCCGTCAGCCCAGGCAGTCCGATGCCGGCGGCGAGGTTGCAGGCCGCGTTCGCGAACGCGTTCACGATGGACAGCAGAGGGCCGGACAGGATGAAGAAGATCACCAGGATGAACAGCACGAGGTACTGCTCGGCGTTCACGAACACCTCGCGCGGGCGAGGGGGCAGGAACGCGCCAGGAGCTTCGCGCCGTCCAGGCCGGGCACCGGCATCAGTTGGAACTCGAACATGAACGCGTTCACGATCAGCCAGGCGAACGCGAACGTCCCTGAGCTCCCTCGTCACCCCGACCACCCTGATCACGAGCCCAGCGAGGAACGCCAGCACGATGTTCGCGAGCCAGGCCGGCCAGCACGACCAGGTTCATGTCGCGCCGAGGGTTCTGAAGAACGTCGGGTCCACTGGCATCGGCTTCGCGTAGGCGAACACCGGGAGCAGGAGGAGCCCTCGCGCGGCGACCAGGATCAGCGCGAGCGCCGGCAGGATCAGCGAGCCGAACGGGTCGATCAGGGGCTTGGGGTTCAGGGTGAGCCGGCCCCAGCGCCTCGGCGGTCGGGTCGCCCAACCGAACGGCGACGAACGCGTGCGCGTACTCGTGCAGGACGAGCGCGGGCACCAGCGAGATGCCGAGATAGAGCGCGAACTTGAGGTCGCTCACCAGCCGTGCCACCCGTAGACGAGCGGCGGCGGCTCGACCGGACCTCCGAAGCGTGATCGCGGCCAGGACTGATCGGATGCAGGTCTCGGCGCCGGCGATCGGTTCGCGCGTGGACCTGCCCGAGCTCCTGCCCGGCCTCCAGACGGTCGCCCACCTTCGGCAGGAAGACGATGCCCACCGCCGGGTCGATCGGGTCTCCCTCTTCTTCCTCCCCGCCCCGAGCTCGCCGCTCGCGCGTCCGGAGCGCCTCGGCGTCGACGGCCGCCAGCGTGCCCGCCCGCTCGGCCGCGATCGGTCGCCGATCGGGTGCGGCCGGCAGGACGCCCTCGGGATCGTCCACGACGCGCGCGTCGCCGCCCTGGGCCTGACCATCGCGCGGAACGCCTCGACGCGCCTCGCCCGAGTCGAGCGCCGCGTCGGCTCGCGCCCGCCCCTCCCCATCGGGACGCCCGAGAGCCGCGACACCGCCTCGCCGGCGAACATCACCGCCGCGTCGCGCAGGCGCCCGTGCAACTCGCCGCGCAGCAGGCCGGACGGCCTCGATCACGTCGAGCGCGTTCCCGATCGCCTCGCCGAGCGGCTGCGACATGTCGGTCACGGCGGCTCGCGTCGGACGCCCCCAGTCCTGCGCGAGGGCGCGTGCACGCCTCCGCGAGCTCGGCCGCGTCCTCGGGGGTCTTCATGAACGCGCCGCTCCCGGCCTTCACGTCCAGCAGCACCAGGTCGGTGCCGACCGCGAGCTTCTTCGACATCACGCTCGCCGCGATCAGCGGGATCGACGGGACCGTCGCCGTGGCGTCGCGGAGCGCGTACAGCGCGCCGTCGGCCGGCACGAGGTCGGCGGTCTGCGCCGCCACCGCCGAACCGACCTCCTCCACCTGGCGTTCGAACGCGTCCGGCTCCAGGTCCGTGCGCAGGCCCGGGATCGACTCGAGCTTGTCGAGCGTCCCGCCCGTGTGTCCGAGCCCGCGACCCGAGAGCTTGGCCACCGCGAGCCCGAGCGACGCGGCGATCGGCGCGAACACGAGCGTCACGCCGTCGGCCACGCCGCCGGTCGAGTGCTTGTCGACCTTCGGCCGCGAGATGCGCTCGAGCGGGAGCGTCGCGCCCGACTCGACCATCGCGCGCGTGAGCGCGAGCGTCTCGGAGGCGTCCAGGCCGCTGATGAACGCGGCCATCAGCAGCGCCGCGGCCTGGTAGTCGGGGATCTCGCCGCGCGGCGTAGCCCAGGACGAACGACCGAGCTCGTCGGGATCCAGCGTGCGGCCGTCGCGCTTGGCGGCGACGACGTCGCGCGGGGTCGTTCACGCGCCGATCCCCGACGCGAAGCTCGAGCCCTCGCAGGTCCCACGGCACGCCGAGGAGCTCGGCGACCGTGGCGCCGAGGTCGGCGTACGTCTCGCGGTCGCCGATGTCGAACGGACCACCGCCGAGCCCCGCCGCCGAGCAGCGGGGTGCGTTCGCGCGAGTGATCGGTGGGTGGCGTCGTCGGGTCGCACCCGTGGTCGCCGGTCAGGAACAGCACGCCGCCGCCGAGCGCGCCGATCAGCTCGGGGATCCGGCGTCGAACGCCTCGATCGCCTGCGCGTAGCCCTGCGGGTCGTTGCGGTGGCCGTACTTGCTGTCGAAGTCCGACGAGGTTGCGTGAACACGAGCGCCGGGCCGGGCCGGCGCAGGTAGCTCGATCGTGAGATCGACGCCGTGGTCGTTCGAGTCCGAGTAGCGGCGCCTCGGTGAGCCCCTGCTGCGCGAAGATGTCCTGGATCTTGCCGACCCCGTACACGGCGACGCCGTGCTCGACGCAGCGGTCGAGCAGCGTCGGCCCGGGCGGCGGCACCGAGAAGTCGCGTCGCTCGGGGCGTCCGGACGAACGCCCCAGGCTCGCCCGTGAACGGCCGCGCGATCACGCGCCCACGCTGTGGGTGCCGGTCAGCAGCCGCCGGGCGACGCGGCACCACTCGTACAGCGTCGGCAGCGGGACCACGTCCGTGTGCGTCGCGATCTGGAACACGGAGTCGCCGCTCGTGTAGACGATCGGCTCGCCGGTGCGCAGGTGCTCCTCGCCGAGCCGCGCGATGATCTCGGTGCCCGAGGCGGGGACGTTGCCGAGGACCTCGCGACCGATCGCCTGCTCGAACGGCTTCGATGATCTCGGGCGGGAACCCGTCCGGGTAGAGCGGGAAGCGGCTCGGTCAGGACGATCCCGATCATCTCCCAGTGCCCGGTCGTCGTGTCCTTGCCCGCCGAACGTTCGGTGAGCCGGCCGTGACGCCGAGCCGGGTTCGGCGCGCGGCTGCGACGCCCTCGATGCTCGTCAGCATCCCGAGCCCGAGCGCGCCGAGGTTCGGCGCGTGGATCCCGCCGACGGCGGCGGCCGTGTTGCCGAGCGTGTCCGAACCCTCGTCGCCGTACGCCTGCGCGTCCGGCGCATCGCCGACGCCCGAACGAGTCGCACACCAGGATCAGGACGCGCGGGACCTTCGGCGTGCCACCGGCGTCGGTCCTCACCTCAGCGGCCCTCGCCCAGGTGCGCGCAGTCGATGCACGAGGATCGCCCACGGCAGCGCCTCGAGGCGCTCGATCGCGATCGGGTTGCCGCAGCGCTCGCACACGCCGTAGGTGCCGAGCTCCATCTTCTTCAGCGCGCGGTTCACCCACCGCTGGTTGGCTCGGAGCGCCTTCATCACCGAGAGCAGCCGGGCGCGTTCGGCGGTCGAGTGGGCGCTGTCCGCGAACCCGCGTTCGACGTCGATCGCCGCGTCGTCCGAATCCGGGTCGCCGCCCTGCTCCGCGATCTCCTTGCGCAGGTTCTCGCGCTGCTCCTCGAGCGCCTCGCGCAGCTCGGCGAGCTTGGCCGGTTCGATCACGCGGAGTCCCTCCTGGTCGCGCGCGCCCGCGGGTGGGACGTGAAGTAGACCTCCCGCAGATGCTCCCTGGTCACCAGCGTATAGACCTGGGTGGTCGCCACGCTCGCGTGCGCCGAGCAGCTCCTGGACCACCCGCACGTCGGCGCCGCCCTTCGAGCAGGTGGGTCGCGAACGAGTGCCGGAACGTGTGCGGGCTGACCTTCGTGCCGGATCCCGGCGCCCGCCACGTGCTGCTGGACGATCGCGTGCAGCCCTGGCGGGTGAGCCGTCCGCCGCGGAGGTTCAGGAACAGCGCCGAACGCGCAACAGGTCGCGATCGAGGCCGACCTGCGCGCGTCAGGTAGCGCCGAGATCGCGTCGCGCGCGTACCGGGCCGATCGGCACGTCGCGCTCCTTGCCGCCCTTGCCGAGCACGCGGACGCTCCCTCCTCCAGGTCGGCGTCGTCGACGTCGAGGCCCACGAGCTCGGAGATCCGCAGGCCGGCGCCGTACAGCGTCTCGAGCACCGCCCGGTCGCGGAGCCCCGGGCGCGCAGAGCGATCGGGGTGCGCCAGCAGCGCGCGCGACGTCGTCCACGGACAGCGGCATGGCAGGGACCGAGGCGAGCTTGGACGGATCACCGCCGCGGTGGGGTCGCGGTCGAGATCTGCGCCTTCGCGCAGCAGGAAGCGGTGGAACGCCCGGACCGAGGACAGCGCCCGCGACCACTGAGGTCGCGCGGTGCGGCCTCGCCGTCGCCGTACGTCCGAGGCCGACACCGCTCGCCACGTGGGCGGTCACCGCCCGCTCGTCGACGCCGGCGGGCGTCCGTGATGCCCCGCGTCGCGCAGGAAGGCGACGTAGCGTTCGAGATCGCGCCGGTACGCCGCGCGACCGTGTTGGACGGTCGACAGACCTCGTTCCACCGTCAGGTGGTCGAGGAAGCGTTGGATCTGCTTGGCGAGCGCGTCTCGAGCCGGCATGGGCCCCGGTCGGACTCAGCTCAACCCGTCGACGATCGCGGACAGCGGCGTCAATCGTCATCCCGTGGGCCTCGGCGACCCCGGCGTTGGTGACCTCGCCGGCGATCGCGTTGACGCCGAGCGCGAGCGGCGGATCGTCGCGCACCGCGTCCTCCAGACCGTTGGCGGCGATCCTGAGCGCGTACGGCGAGCGTCACGTTGGTGAGCGCGTACGTCGACGTGTGCGGCACGGCGCCCGGCATGTTCCCGACGCAGTAGTGGACCACGCCGTCCACGACGTACGTCGGGTCCGAATGCGTCGTCATCCGCGACGTCTCCATGCACCCGCCCTGATCGATCGCGATGTCGATCGCCACCGCGCCGGCGCGCATCGACCGCGACCATCTCCTCGCGTGACGAGCTTGGGGCGCGCGGCGCGCCCGGCACGAGCACCGACCCGATCACGAGCGTCGGCCTCACGCACCCGCTGCTCGAGCGTCAGCCGGTCCGACATCAGCGTGATGATCCTGCCCTTGTGGATCTGGTCGATGAACCGCAGCCGGTCGAGGTTGGTGTCGACCACGATGACCTCGGCCTCCATGCCGGCCGCGATCCAGGCCGCGTTCGAACCCGCCATCCCCGCGCCGAGCACGAACACCTTGGCCGGCCGAACCCGGAGACCCCGCCCATCAAGATCCCGCGACCCCGCACTCCTTCTCCAACAGGTGCGCGGCGACGTGTGGCGCCATCCGGCCCAGCGATCTCGCTCATCGGCGCCAGCAGCGGGCAGGCGGCCGTCGGGCAGCTGCACGGTCTCGTACGCGACTGCCGCGACCTTGCGCTCGACCAGCGCACCGCGTGAGCTCCGCGCTCCGCCGCGAGGTGGAGGTACGTGAACGGGATCTGACCCTCGCGCAGGTGCTCGAACTCCGAGGCGATCGGCTCCTTGACCTTCATGATCATGTCGGAGCTGGACCAGACCTCGGCCGCCGTGGCGATGATCTCGGCGCCGGCTGCGGCTCGTAGGCGCTGCTGGGGGATGCCCGAACCCGCTCCGGCGCCGTCCTGGATCAGGACCTGGTGTCCCGTCGCGGTGAGCTCGCGAGCGCCCTCGGGCGTCAGCGCGACCCGGTACTCGTTGTCCTTGACCTCTTTGGGGACCCTGACGATCACGGCCTCGCCCTTCCCACGTCCAGGATGCGGGAAGCGTACCGGACCCGGCGGCGACGCCTGAGCTGCCTCAAACCGACTCGACGGCGTATGACGAGCCAGCGGCCGGGCACGCCCTTCAGATCGTGCTCGCCGCGTTCGGCCAGGACGATGCCGGAACCCGCGACGAGATCGGCCACGGTCCGCGACACCAGGACCTCGCCCGGGCCCGCGAGGCCCGACACGCGGGAGCCGATGTGGACGGCGATGCCTCGCAACGTTGCCGTCGGCGACCTCCACCTCGCCCGTGTGGAGACCCGCCCGGATCTCCAGCCCAGGTCGCGGACCCCTTCGGTCGCCGCGACCGCGCACACTGATCCCCTCGCGCAGGACCGTCGAAGGTCGCGAGGAAGCCGTCGCCGGCGGTGTCGATCTCGCGGCCGCGCCAACCGCTCGAGCTCACGGCGGATCACCTGGTGGTGCCGGTCAGGAGCGAGCGCCACGCGCGGTCCCCGACGCGGTTCGCCGTCTCCGTCGACCCCACCACATCCGTGAACAACACGGTCGCGAGGCACGCGGTCGGGGTCCGGTCCCCGGCGAACGCCCGTGAGGAACCCCTCGATCTCGTCGAGGAGGGCGTCCGTGTCGCCGGTCCACATGAGGTGGTCGATGCCGGGCAGCTCGACGAACCTCGAGCCGGGGATCCGCTCGGCGATGTAGCGACCCTCGTCCACCTGCACGTCCGCATCGTCCGTCCGGTAGATCAGGAGCGTCGGAACCCCGATCGTCGGAAGGACGTCACGGACATCGATCTGGGTGTTCATGCGCATGAGGGCGGCGGCGGCCTTCGGGCTGGCCGACTGCCGCAGGTACCGCCCGATCCATCGCTGGAAGGCCTGGTCCCTCGCCTTGCTGGGCGCGAGGGCCTCGAACGCCTCCGGCGATCCCCAGATTGCCTCGGTCTCCTCGATCTCGCGCGCACGCTGCTCGACGGTCGGCGCCCAGGGGTAGTCCTGCGAACGGAGCCGTTTGGCGTAGCTGCCGACGAGAGGAGCGCCGTGGTGCGCTCGGGGTAGGTCGCCGTGAACAGGACGCACATGTTCCGCCCTCCGAGTGCCCGAGCAGCGCCGCCCGCTCCGACGCCGACGGCGTCCATCACGGCACGGACGTCGTCCATGCGCTCCTCGAGCGTCGGCAACCGTCGGTCGGTACGGGGTCGGACAGGCCGGTCCCCCGCTTGTCGAACAGGATGAGCCGGGAGAACGAGGCGAGGCGCTCGAGGAACCTCGCGAGCCCCGGCTCCTCCCACATCAGCTCGATGTTGGAGACCCACCCGGGCACGTACACGAGGTCGAACGGTCCGTCGCCGACGACCTGGTACGCGATGCTCAGGTCGCCGCTGCGCTGTGCCTGGTCTCTGAACGCTCCACGTCGCCCATCGCCCCCCGCCGAGCAGGTGGAGCCTAGCCCGGCAGCGCGACCGTGTGCTCCGGCCCGGTGGCCGCGAGCGTCTTCGCGGCGCCGACGAACTCGCGGAACAACGGGTGCGGCCGTGTGGGTCGCGACCGGAGCTCCGGGTGGAACTGACCCGCCATGAAGAACGGGTGATCCTCGAGCTCGATGATCTCGACGAGACGGCCGTCCGGCGACAGGCCCGAGAACACGAGACCTCTCGCCCCGAGAGCGCCTCGTGGTACGCAGGGGTTGACCTCGTACCGGTGGCGATGGCGTTCGCACACCACGGGCTCGCCGTAGACCCGCGCCGCGCGGGTCCCCGGCACGAGATGTGGCACGGCTGCGCGGCCCAGCCGCATCGAGCCGCCGAGGTCGGTCACGTCCTTCTGTTCGGGCAGCAGGTCGATCACCGGGTGCGGCGTGGCCGGGTCGAACTCGGAGGAGTTGGCGCCCTCCAGGCCGCAGACGTTGCGCGCGGACTCGATCACCGCGCACTGGAGCCCGAGGCAGAGCCCGAGGAACGGAACGCGGCGTTCGCGCGCGTACCGGACGACCTCCAGCTTGCCTCTCGACGCCGCGCCACCCGAACCCCCCGGGCACCACGATGCCCTGCACGTCGCGCAGGATCTGGTCGACGTCGCCACCTCGTCGACGTCGTCGGAGGACACCCAGTCGATCTGGACGTCGACGCCGTGGTGGAACCCGCCGTGCTTGCAGGGCCTCGATCACCGACAGGTAAGCGTCGCGCAGGTTCACGTACTTGCCGACGATCGCCACGCGCACCGGGTCGACGGCGGCGTCGATCCGGTCGACGAGCGTCTGCCATTCGGACATGTCGGGCTCGGCCGTCGATCCGCAGGTGCTGCGCGAGCTCCGTGTCGAGCCCCTCCTTCGCCAGGATCAGCGGGACCCGGTAGATCGAGGTCCGAGTCCTGGGCCGAGACCACGCCGCTGATCGGCACGTCGCACAGCAGGCTGATCTTCTCCTTCAGGTGGCGCCCGATCGGCCGGTCCGAACGCGACACACGATCGCGTCGGGCTGCAGGCCGAGCGAACGCAGCTCATTGACCGAGTGCTGCGTGGGCTTGGTCTTCAGCTCGCCGGAGGGCCCGATGAACGGCATCAGGCTGACGTGGACGAACGCGCACGCGGTCGCGGCCGACCTCGTTGCGGAGCTGGCGGATCGCCTCCAGGAACGGGAGCGATTCGATGTCGCCGACCGTCCCTCCGACCTCGACGATCACCAGGTCGCGCGTTCCTCGGCGGCGGCGTGGCTTGCGGATCGATCCTTGATCTCGTCGGTGATGTGCGGGATCACCTGCACGGTCTTGCCGAGGTAGTCGCCCGCGGCGCTCCTTGGCGATCACGGGCTAGTAGACGGCGCCGGTCGTCAGGTTCGAGCCGCGGTGGAGGTTCTCGTCGGTGAAGCGCTCGTAGTGGCCGAGGTCGAGGTCGGTCTCGGCGCCGTCGTCGAGCACGAACACCTCGCCGTGCTCGAACGGGTTCATCGTCCCCGGGTCGACGTTGACGTAGGGGTCGAGCTTCTGGAGGGCGACGCGCAGACCGCGGGAGCGGAAGAGTCGGCCGAGCGACGCGGTGGTGATCCCTTGCCGAGACCCGAGGCGACCCCACCGGTCACGAAGACGTATTTCGGCTGTTTCTGCACCTCGGGTTGGCATCGTAGCAGGGCCGAGTGACGCGCTCGCCGAGTTCCGCTCGAGAAGTGCTCGATCTCGCCCGGAAACTTCGGCGTCAGGCGCGGCGCCCGAGGCGCGTCGACCCACCGCAGCGGCAGGTGCGTTCGATCACGCGGCTGAACGACACGGTCTCGGCGACGCACGTTCAGGACGACGGCGACCCGGCGGCCACCGCGACCCAGGGTCGGGCAGGGCGCCGGCGCACAGCCCGATCCCGGCCGCGAACCCCAGCAGGTTCGCCCCGCTGTCGCCGAGCATCGCGGTCTCGCGCAGGTCGAACAGGGCACGACGACCGCCCCTACCGGAGGCCGAGGACCGCGGGGGCGTCCGAGGGCACGCCCAGATCGCGAACGCGAGCCCGGCAGCACGAACGCCTTGAGCGAGCGCCCCGGGACGCACGTCGAGCCCGTTCCACACGTTCGCGCACGCCGCGAGGAGCACGATCCCCAGCACCTGGACCGAGGTGGGCCTCAGGGGCTGCAGGGCGATCACGACCACGGCCGAACCGGCGATCGCGAGGATCTTCGACCAGCCCGGTCGTCGGGTGGCCCGAGGCGGCCGAGCGCAGGTGGTCGCGGATCCCGCGAGGCCCGCGGGCACGAGATCGTCGATCAGACCGGCGCCGAACACGAGCAGGAGACCGGCGAGCGCCCCCACCCGGCCGCCCCGACGTCGGCGAACGTGGCGACGACCACGGTCCACACCACGGCGTCGATCGCGAGCGCGATCCCGAGGACCCGCGGGACGAGCGCGCCGCGGTGGTTCTCGACGAGGAGCCGCCCACCTCACCGGCGCGCGTCCGAGCGGGTCATCGGACGATCAGGGCCAGAGGATGCGCGGCAGGACCGCCCTCGCGATGTCCCAGCCCTGCCGGCCGCGGTGGAGGAACCCGCGCGCGGTCCGGTACGTGGGGCGGTGCTCGAGACCCTCGATCGGGATCTCGACCACACGCATGCCCGCGCGGACCGCGTCGATCGTCATCGCGGTCTCGACCCCGAACCCGCCCGCGAGCGGCCGCACGAGCCTCCATCGCCCTCGAGGTGACGCGCGTTGCCCGGACAGGGGCTCGCTCGCCCGGAACCCGGTCTGCCCCGGATCAGGTGGGCGGCGAACCGCTTGACGATCCCGAACCCACCCGCGCGCGCGCGGGCAGGACCGCGATCGCGAGATCGGCCTCGCCGGCGTCCACCGCCTCGAGCAACGGGGTGAGGTTCGAGGCGGTCGCGCCGAGGTCGCCGTCCGCCAGCAACCACAGGTCGGCCTCCCCTAGCCGCCGCAGCGCGCCTCGAGGGCCCCGCCCTTGCCCGCGCGACGGCCGGTGCGCGGCACGGTCGCGCCGGCCTCGGACGCGCCTCGGCGGCGGTCGCATCGCCCGAACCCGTCGTCGACCACGACGACCTCGTCGGCGAGGGCCCGCAGCGCCCGGACGCACGGTCCGATCCGCCCGGCCTCGTCCCTCGCCGCCACGAGCGCGACGACCCGATGCTCCGCGGTCGAGCGTTCGCGCTTCGCGCTCGCTCCGTGAGCCTCCCCGGCCCCCGCTCACGGGGCCGGCGGGAGCGGTTCGGCGCCGTCCTTCACGCCGTAGGCGCCGCCGGTCCCCGAGGTCAGCAGGTCCTCGAGACCGAGCACCAGCGCCGCGCCCCCGATCACCTGATCGAGATCGTCGACCGTGACGGTGCCGTCGGTCCCGTCGGCGCGCACGAGGGAGACGTACGGGTAGTCGGTGAGCAGCGACTCGCCTGCCCCCACGGGGACGCCCAGCCCGGCCAGCCGTTGCACGAGCGGGACCGCGAACGCCTCGGGCGGGAGCGTCGGCTCCTCGCCGCGTCCGCCGGAGAGCACCACGACGACCTGACCGGGCGCCCCGATCTCATCGAGGGTGGCTTGCGAGGGCCGGGGCCGACCGGGCGAGGAACCCCGCGGACAGCAGGTCGTCCAGGACCTGCCTCCGATCACGGTCGTCGACGGCGACAGGCCCTGCGCCAGCGCCTCGGCCGCGAGCCTGGGGAGCTCCTCCGCGGACGCCGTGGGCTCCCCACGATCGTCGCGAGCTGCTCCTGCGTCGTCGGGTCCTGCGAGACGAGCTGGTCGGTCGCGACGCGGTCGTCAGGACGCGCGCGCCGGCGTCGGACAACGCCGACTGCGTCTGCGCGAGCACCTCGTCCTCGACCCCGTCTGCGTGACCAGCACGACCGGCGTCCCGGTCAGCTTCCCGGTCGTGAGGTAGGGCATGACCGAATCCGCGAACCCGTTCAGCGCGGCCATCTGGTCGCGCAGGTCCCTGATCTGCTGCGTCCGGTCATCCAGATCGGTTGCGGAGGCGGTCGGTCTGGTCCTGGGCTGCTCCTGCAGCGCCGGCTGCACGAACGCCGCGCCACCCAGGAGCCCGATCGCGAGCGCGAGGAAGACCGCGATGATCGTCACGATGTGGTACCGGAACGAGATCACAGCAGCTCCTTCAGATCGAACAGCCACTGACGGAACTGTTCGAACAGCTGCGAGACGTACAGCCGCAGCGGCGGCGAGACCACGACGACGGCGGCGACCGCCACGAGCGCCGCGGCGACCAGGAGGAAGGCGTCGCGGCTCCGGATCCGGGGCGAATAGACGCGCGAGACGCCCTTGGCGTCCATCAGGATCTCGCCCACGCGGAGCCGGACCAGGAAGGTGCTCGACATCCCCTCGCGGCCCTTGTCGAGGAACTCGCGGAGGTTGCCGTGGCTGCCGACGGCCACGATCGTCTCGGCCCCCTTCTCGTGCGCGAGCAGGAACGCGGCGTCCTCGCTCGTCCCCGCGGCCTCGACGACGCGGAACGGCACGCCGAGCGCCTCGAGCCGCTCGCGCCCCGGCGCGTGGCCGTCCCGGTAGGCGTGCAGCACGAGCTCGGTCGGCCGGCGCCGACGGAGCCATCGGCGGCGCACGGGACCCGCGAACGAGCGCCTCGTCCGAGACGCTGTCCATGTCGCCGAGGATCAGGTCGGGGTGTAGCCCGCCTCGATCAGGGCGTCGGCGCCGCCGTCGACCCCAAGCAGCACCGGGCGGATGTCGCGGATGTACGGGCGAAGGACCGCCAGGTCCTCCTTGTAGTTGTAGCCGCGGACCACGACCAGGACCGGGCGGTTCGTGAGGTCGAGGTCGAGCGAGGGCAGGCCCGGAGCCGCCGAACAGCAGGTCCCGTTCGCGTTGCATGTAGTCGACCGTGTTGCGCGCGAACGACTCGAAGCGTTCCGCGAGCCGGAGCTGGGCCTCCCCATCGACTCCCGGATCGTGGCCGTGCTCTGGCGGATCCCCACCCCCACCAGGTGGTCACCGGCGTAGACCCGATCCCCGTCCAGCCGGAGCTCGTCACCCTCGCGCACCTTCCGCAGGAGCAGCGGTCCGACGGTGTCGATCAGCGGGATGCCCGCCTCGAGCAGCCGGATCGGACCGAGGTTGGGGTAGCGGCCGCTGATCGAACGGGCGGCGTTCACCACGCCGCCGACCTCGGCGTCGATCAGCGCTTCGGCCGACACGCCGTCGAGGTCCTCGTGGTCGATCACCACGAGCTCGCCCGGCAGGACGCGCTGGACGAGCCGCTTGGTCCGCAGGTCGACCCGAGCGACGCCGGCCTGCGGCTTCGGCCGCCGCAGCGGCCGTCGGAGCAGGCTCCTCGGCTTGGTTCCGAACGTGGGCGCCTCCTTCGCTCTTGCCGTCTCGGCCGACCACTCGGCCCGAGGGACATCGGCCGATCGGCGTTCCGGCTGGTCGGGAGCCCGTGAACAGGGGCGGCCCCGTGCGGGCAAAGGGTAGCGGAGTCGTCGCGTGCGGCGCCGGGGCGACCGGACGCGGGCTACGGGGACGACGATGGGCGGCGAGCCGGCCGGCCTCGGAGGAGCTCCTCGGCGTGGGCGGCCGCGGCATCGCTCCCGGGGAGCCCGGCGAGCATCCTCGAGAGCTCCTCGACCCGCTCGGCGTCGTCCAGCACCTCGACCGAGGCGGTCCCGTCGTCCTTCGCGGACCCGGATGTGCCGGTCGGCGAAGCGAGGCGATCTGCGGCAGGTGGGTCACGACCACGACCTGGCGTCCGAGCGCGAGGTTCGCGAGGCGCCGTCCGACGGCGACCCCGGCCTGCCCGCCGATGCCGGCGTCCACCTCGTCGAAGATCAGAGTCGGCACGTCGTCGAGGTCGACGAGCACGCTCCGGCAGGCCAGCATCGTGCGCGAGAGCTCCCCGCCCGACGCGACCTTCGCGAGCGGCTGCGCCGGCTGTCCGGGCCGCCCGAGAACACGAACGCCGCGTGCTCGGCGCCGCCGGACGCCAGCTCGGGGTTCGGGACCAGGGTGACCTCGATCGAGGCGCCCTCCATCCCGAGCTCGCCGAGCTCACGCTGGAGCGCCGCGCTGAGCTCGGGCACCGCGCGCGGCGCGGCCGTCCGAGACCGCGGTGGCCAGCGCCGCGACGCGCTCGGTGCGTTCGGCGACCTCGGCGGCGGCGCGCTCCTCGCTCCTGCTCCACGCCCGCGAGCGCGTCGAGACTCTCGCCGCGCCCGGTCCCCGAACGCGAGCACCTCCTCCTCGCCCTTGCCGTACTTGCGCCGGAGCGCGTCGAGCGCGCCGATCCGCTCGCGCACCTCCTGCAGGCGCGCGGGGTCGAGCTCGAGCCGTTCGCGGTAGCCCCGCACCTCGACCGCGAGCTCGGTGGCCGCGGCGCTCAGCTCGAACGCCCGCGCCCCGAGCTCCTCCGCACCCGGGTCGACCTCGCCCGCCGCCCGGGCTCGGCGGACGCGGCCCCGGGCGTCGGCGGCGCCGTCCTCGGCGGCGAGCGACCGCTCGGCCGACGATGCGCGCTCCAGCAGCCGCCCGGCGTGGTCGAGCCTGCGCCGCCTCGAGCTTGAGCTCATCGGTCTCGCCGGCGCGCGGCGCCGCGGTCTCGATCTCGCGCACCTGGTACGCGAGCAGATCCATCTGGCGTTCGCGATCACGTTCGCGCTTCGTCGAGCTCGGCGAGCGCGGCCTTCGCGTCGCGCAGGCGACCGTGCTCGACGCGCAGGGCCTCGACCGCGTCGAGGTGCTCCTCGCCCGCGAACCGGTCGAGGAACCGCGTCTGGGCGACCGTCGACGAGCAGCCGTTGGCCCTCGTGCTGGCCGTGCACCTCGACGAGCTCGCCGGCGAGCTCCGCGCAGGGCGGACACGGGCGCCAGCTGTCCGCTCACCCGCGCGGTGCTGCGGCCCTCGGCGGTCACGGTCCGGGCGCGAGCAGGACCTCGCCGTCCTCGGCCCACTCGGCGCTCGTGGCAGCCGGCGGGGCATCGAACCGCGCCTGCACCTGCGCGGCCGGCGCCCCCGCCGCGGACGAGCGAGGCTGCCGCCGCGCCGGCCGAGCGCGAGCTGCAGCCCGACCGTCACCATCGTCTTGCCGGTCCCGGTCTCGCCGGTGAGGACGTTCAGGCCCGGATGCAGCTCGAGGTCGAGGTCCTCGATCACGCCGAGACCGCTGATGTGGAGCTCGCGGAGCATGCGCCGATCCTAGACCGCTCCGCCGACGTCACCGCGGCAGGTCTGCCGGGCAGGTCGAACTTGTCCCGGACGCAGGTCGTGGAACGGCGGGCGTCCTCGCGGCGGACGAACCGCGCCGGCGCTCGCGGCGCGTCCGATCTCGACCGCGGAACCCGATCGGGAGCTCGACGCTCTGCCGGCCGTCCGCCGACAGCAGCCCGGGTTCGTGGCCGAGCACCTCGAGGCGGACACTGCTGGTCGGCCGCGAGCACCAGCGACCGGTCGAACACCATGTGCGCGGCGATCGGCGTCACCACGAGGGACGGGACCGACGGGGACACGATCGGGCCGCGCGCCGAGAACGAGTACGCCGTCGAGCCCGTCGGCGTCGCCGCGATCACGCCCGTCGGCGGAGAACGTCGTCACGTAGGTCTCGTCGACGACCTCGACCGCCAGCCGGATCAACCGGTGCCGCGCGCTCTTCTCGACGATGACCTCGTTGAGCGCCCACTGCGGCTCGAACGACGAGCCCTCCGGCCACCACGTCGCCAGGCGCTCCTCGATCCGTGCCGAGCCGTCCAGCATGCGTTCGAGCACCGCCGTGGCCTGGTCGGGTTCGACCTCGGTGAGGAACCCGATCCGGCCGACCTTCACGCCCAGCACGGGATCCTCGAGCTCCGATGCCACGCGTGCCGCGCGCAGGAACGTGCCGTCGCCGCCGACCGACAGCACCAGATCGAGACCGTCGGCGAACGCCCGTGCGGCCGTCTCGTCCTCGGCGTCGTCGCCGGCGAGCGTCCGGTCCGGACCCGCGCTCCTCGAGCCACGCCCCGATCGCGCGGGCGGCATCGGCCGCGGCCGGGCGCCCCGGATGGACGACGAACCCCGCCGCCTTCATCGGGTCGTTCCGATCACGAGGTCACCCGCGCGAGCGCGCGGCCCTCCACGAGGGCGGCCTCCACGTCCAGGGCGGCGGCGGCACGCGACCCCACCGTCGCGTGCAGCGGGAACTCGATGTTGCCGGCGGGCCCGGGCAGCGGCGAGGCCATCACGCCGACCGGCGACAGCCCGCTGCTCGCGAGGCGGCTGCAGCGACGCCGACGATCGCGTCGCGCCACGCGTCCGCGTCGCGCACGACGCCGCCGGACCCCACCCGCTCGCGGCCGACCTCGAACTGCGGCTTGACCAGCAGCACCAGGTCGGCGTCCTCGGACGCAGACCCGCGCGAGCGCCGGGAGCGCGAGCCGGAGCGAGATGAACGACAGGTCGGCGACCACGATCCCCGGAGCGTACGGCAGGTCGTCGGCCCGCAGGTCGCGCACGTTGGTCCGGTCGAGCACCGTCACGCGCTCGTCGGTCGCGCAGCGACCAGGCGAGCTGTCCGTAGCCGACGTCGACCGCCACCACGTGCGCGACGCCACGGCGGAGCAGGCAGTCGGTGAAGCCACCGGTCGAGGCGCCCGCATCGAGCGCCGTCGCGGCCGCCGACGTCGAGCGCGAACCGATCGAGCGCGGCCTCGAGCTTCGCCCGCCCCGGGACGCGAAGCGTCGGGGCTCCCCGACCAGCTCGACGGGCGCGGCGGCGTCGACCAGGGTGGACGGCTTGCTCGCCGAGCGGCCGGAGACCAGGACCAGCCCGTCGCGGACGGCGCTCTGCGCCTCGCTGCGGGTGGCGACGAGGCCGCGGCGCACGAGCTCGGCGTCGAGTCGCCGGCGCGCCACGGCGACCGGCGTCAGGCCTGCTCGCCGCTGGGGCTGGACGTGGCGCGCTTGGCGGTGGTGGACCGCTTGGCCGTGGAGCGCTTGCGCGTGGACTTCTGCCCTGCTCGCGCTCGAGCTCGCGCACCCGCTTGCGCAGCGCGTCGACCTCGTCGCGCGACGCGACGCCGATGGTCTTCAGCTGCGACTTGACCTCGGTCTGCACACATCGTCTTGAGGCGTTCGCGGTTCTTGTTCGACCACGCCATCAGATCCTTCGGCGGCCTTCGTCACCTGGTCGCGCCCCTGGTCCTTGGTCAGCGTCTTCGCCAGCTCCTGGGCGTTGGCCGGCGAGAGCTTGCCGATCGCCGCCTCCATGTACTCCCGAACCTGTTCCAGTCCCGACCGCCATCTCGATCACTCCTCGTATGATCCCGTCTCACGCACGGCGCCCGTCCGGCGCCACCAGCCAGGATAGCGCCGCGGCCGCCGGCCTCTAGGCCGGTGCGAGCAGCCCGGAGACGTCCTCCGCGATCACCGTGGGCACGATGCCGAGACGCTCCACGTCCTCGCGCGCCGGAGACGCCCGTGAGCACGAGCATCGAATCCCACCCCAGGCGCGCCGCCCCCTCGATGTCGGTGTCCAGCCGGTCCCCGACGACCAGCGGGCGCCACCCGCCCCGGCGGCGACCGGCCTCGAACAGCGGGGCGAACGAGCTCGCCCACGATCTCGGCTCGGCGCCGGTCGTGGTGATGATCACCGCCAGCCAGGCGCGCCCGCCCAGCCACAGGCCGTCGGCGCCGGGTAGGAGCCGTCGGCGTTCGTCGCGACCAGCCGCGCGCCGCGCTGGACCAGCGAGCGACGCCCGCTTGAGCGAGCCGTACGGTGGCACCGCCGTCGTAACCCACCACGACCAGGTCGGCCTCCTCCGGTTCGCCGTCCAGGATCGCGGATCCCGGCGTCGGTCAACGCCTCGCGAACGCCGTCCTGGCCGATCACGAACGCGCGCCCCCGCCTCGCTCGGCCAGCAGCTCGGCGGTCGCGAGCGCGGAGGTCACGACCTCGCGCCGGCTCCGCCTCGATCCCGATCCCCCGGAGCTTCTCGGCGACCTGGAGCGGCGTCCGGAGGAGTTGTTGGTCAGGAAGACCGGGCGGACGCCTCGGCGCGCGCAGCTCGGCCAGGGTGGGCGGCGCCGACGGCACGGCGTCCTCGCCCCGGTACAGGACGCCGTCGAGATCGAACAGGATGCAGTCGTACCGCTCGGCGAGCATCCAGCCGGCGAGACGTTCGAGCGCGCGCTCGTAGTCGTCCGTCCCGGGGCGCATCGCGATCGCGCAGCTTCAGGTGCCCGATCGCCCGCGTCCGCTGCCCGGTGTGCGTTCGCACGCGAGCGCCAGGGCGAAGTGCGCGTAGTCGCTCGCCGGCTCGATCTGCACCACCTTGGCGAACTCCCGCCGTGCCGGCACGGTGCGCCCGACATGTACAGCGCTCGCCCGAGCGCCTCGCGGATCGACGCCTTGTCGGGCTCGATCAGCTTCGCGCGCCCAGGAGCATGGCGGCCTGGTGCGGGTGGTCCGTCTCGCGAGGAACCCCGTGCCGCGCGAGAAGAGCTCGTAGGCGCCTTCGCCGCAGGCGGGTCGGTCGGAGGCTGCTGCTATCACATGGTGCATGTCCCTCGTCTCGCCCTTCGTCGGCCTGCTGTTCGACGGCTCGATCGTCAGCTCGCACGACCTGGTGACGACCCCGCCCTACGACGTGATCTCCAACGACGAGCGGCGGCACTACCTGGACGCGAGCCCGTACAGCGTGATCCGCCTCGTCCTCGGACCGGACGACGCCGGCGACGGCGGGGCGGGCGACAAGTATAGGCGGGCGGCCTCCGAGCTCGAGACGTGGCGATCAGAGCGGTGTGCTCGCCCCGACCGAGCGCGCGTCGTTCTACCCGTACGAGATGCGGTTCTCGCTGCACGGGCGGCGGCGCGCGATCCGCGGACTGAGTCTGCGCGGTCGAGCTCGAGGACTGGGGCGGCTCGATCGTGCCGCACGAACGGACGATGCCCGGGGCCGATCGAGGACCGCACTCCGGCTGATGCGGGCGGTCCGGACAGAACCTGTCGAGCATCCACGCGGTGTTCCGGGGCCCGAGCGAAGCCGTTCGCCGTCGTTCCTGGACGACGCGATGACGCACGTGCCCGCGGCCACCACGTCCGACGAGGCCGGCGTCGAGCACACGCTCTGGGTGACGAGACCGAACCCGAGGTCGCGAGCGTGGCTCGGGCCCGAGTCCCTGATGATCGCCGACGGGCACCACCGGTACTCGATGGCCCTGCGCTACCGGGACGGAGATGCGCGCCGAGCACAGGCCGGGTCCATGGGACCGCGTCATGATGTTCATCGCGGACGCCGCGGTGCAGGAGCCGCCGGTGCTCCCGTTCCACCGGATCCGGATCGGGTCCCGCACGGCCGAGGCGGGACCCGCGTCCGGACCTCGCCGAGGTCCTCGAGACCGTGAGCGACGAGAAGCTCGTCTACTGGTTCTGGCGTCGCTCGAGGACGGGCTGCTCGTCCACCGTATCGCCGAGGTGCCGCGCGCCCTCCGGCGGTCTGCGCGCTACACGGCGAGTCCTGGGAGCATCGACGAGCGCGCCTCCGGTTCACACCGACGCCGTGGAGGCCGAGGACGCCGTTCGGAACCGGAAGGCCGTCGCTGCGGTTCCTCCCGCCGACCGACGCCGCGCGGATCGCGACGTGATCGACCGCGGCGAACGGCTGCCCCGCAAAGTCGACGTTCTTCTGGCCCAAACCGCGCATCGGGCCTCGTGCATCCGGCCGCTCCGACCTCGACGCGCCCGGCTGACGACGCGACCTCGCCGGCGCCCTCGACCGGCTCGAGCTTGCTGATGCCCGCCGCCACGACCTCGGTGAGGCTCGAGCGCCCGCTCCGCTCCGGTGGAAGCGCCGGACGAGCTGGCCGTATCACCAGATGTCGTCGCCCTTGGCGCCAGCGTCGGCTTCAGGACGCGGTTGCCCACGTCCTTGTGCCAGACCGCGACAGGCAGAGGGAGAGAGGCGCTTGCCCGTTTCCGGAACGGAGGCCGGAGCTGGTGACCTCGTCGCCCGACGGCATCCGGCGTTCGACCGGATCGGCGGCCACATGCCCGCAGAAACGCACGAGCGTTGACCGTCACCATCCAACTCCCCTTCGTCGTCGGACCGTAGCACCCGCCCGGACGTGACACGCCCCGGACCGTGATGACCTCGCGACGTGCGAGCCGAGTGCGTATTCGAAGAGTCGCTCTCGAGGGATCACCATCGCACGTTCTACGGCGGCGCGGGCGCCACGACCCGCCGCCTACCTCCTCGACGCCGACGAAGCCCGCGATCGTCGAGACGGGACCGACGCGCCTCCGTTCAGGCGTCGTGGCGCGGGCTTAGAGCAGCTCAGGATCGGACCGCCGACCTCGCGCACATCGCACGCCACCATCCATCCATCTGACCATGCCGGCGGAGTGGGACGGATCGGAGCGCTTCCCGACCGCGACCGTCTGGGTGCACGGGCGCGGCGCGACAGCCTCGCCGACCTCACGCGGCTGGTCGCGAGCGTACGTCGATCACGGGCCGGAGACCACGTCCACGCTGTTCGGACCCGTCAGACCCGTTGCGGCCCAACGGATCCAGGCTCGCCGACGGCGACCGCATCGACACTCGGCGGGCGGCACCTCGAGCGCTTCGCACACCCGGGCACGCCAAGCCATCACGCTGCGCTGCGCGGACTCCGTCGACCGGCGCCAGTCTTCACCGGCGACGCGCTCGGCATCCACCGCCCGACGCGCACTCGTCCGGCCGGCGACGCCGCCACCCAGACTACGACCTCGAGCTCGCGCTCGCCTCGATCGCGGCGCATCCGCGACCGGGGCCCGCGACGGCTCGTTCTGTTCTCGCACTTCTCGGTCCCGTCCGACGGGTCGAGCGGATCTGCGACCTCGCGACCGAGCGTTCCGAACGTGGACCGAGGCCGTCGGCGTGCGCGCTCGAACGCGGTCTCGAAGCCGGATCGGGACGACGCGCTCGACGAGGTCATGCGCGTCCTCCCGGGACGTGGCTCGCCCGACTGCGCAGACCGGCGCCAGGCCGCGCTCGACCTGCAGGCGATGGAGACGATGTCCAGCATCCGGCTTGAACGCGATGGGGATCCTCGGCCTACTGGCGTCGCCGGCGCGCAGGCCGAGCGGCGCGGATCAGGCGAAGCTGAGCCGCGCTCCCGCTCGCGTCGAACGCGCTCGGGTCGTGACGCAGGATCTTGCGGAACTCGCGCAGCGCGTCGGCATCGCCGGCCCGCCTGCTCGAGGATGTTCCCGGTCACGTACCAGACGCGATCACCTCGGGCCCCGCGACGTCGTCGCGCGTGCGGATCCGGCGGAGCATCCCGAGCGCCTGGTCGAACTTGCCCTGATCGGCGAGCGCGCTCGCGGCCACGATCACGGCCTCCGCCTTCGCGGCCAGCGGGACCCCCGGGCCGCGAGCGCCTCCTCCGCGAGCGGCACCGCCCGGTCCGGCCGGCCGAGCGATCGCAGCGAGTCGGCGATGATGTGGTTCTGATCGGCGCGACCGGACATCCGGCGGTACGCCTGCATCTCCGACAGCGCCTCGGAGTACCGCTCGAGCTGGTAGAGCGCGAGCCCCAGGACCTCGCGGACGCCCGGGGCCCTGCGGCGCGAGCTCGCTTGGCCTTGGCCGCCTCGGCGGCGGCACCCCGCGCGTCGCCGCGATCGAGCAGGCCGACGGCGCGTTCGGAGCCAGCGCGATCGCCATGTCGGCCTTGCCGGTCCGGGACATGTGCCGGAGCTCGCAACACGAGGTCGGGCGGCAGCCCGGGATCGGCGGCCCTGGGTACCTCTCTGGGACGCCAGACGCGGACGCATCGCCTGGCATGCCCGAGAGCGTACCGGGCGGACCGCGGCTCAGCCTGCACGGCCCAACTGATCCAACGAGAAGAGCCGCCCCCGAAGGGACGGCTCTTGTCGAAAGTGTCCGGCGGCGACCTACTCTCCCACCCAGTCGCCCGGGCAGTACCATCGGCGCTGGAGGGCTTAACTTCCGGGTTCGGGATGGGACCGGGTGTTTCCCTCCGCTATGGCCACCGAAACGGTGTTCTCCCGGATCAGTTCGATCCGGGACGATAGTCGAGAGTGCGAGCCCTCGAGCAGAGCTCGGGAACTGCGATAGCGAGCGCGAGCAAAGTCAAGTCCTCGGCCTATTAGTACCGGTCGGCTCAACGCGTTGCCGCGCTTACACCTCCGGCCTATCAACCTCGTGGTCTGCGAGGGGCCTTACCTGGTTGACCCAGTGGGAGATCTCATCTCGGGGCGAGCTTCGCACTTAGATGCTTTCAGCGCTTATCCCTTCCGAACGTGGCTAACCAGCCGTGCCGCTGGCGCGACAACTGGCACACCAGAGGTTCGTCCGCCCCGGTCCTCTCGTACTAGGGGCAGCTCCCCTCAAATCTCCTACGCCCACGGCGGATAGGGACCGAACTGTCTCACGACGTTCTAAACCCAGCTCGCGTGCCTCTTTAACGGGCGAACAGCCCGACCCTTGGGACCTGCTCCAGCCCCAGGATGAGACGAGCCGACATCGAGGTGCCAAACCGTTCCGTCGATATGGACTCTTGGGAGCGATCAGCCTGTTATCCCCGGGGTACCTTTTAGCCGTTGAGCGACGACCCTTCCACATAGGAGTCGTCGGATCACTAGGCCCAGCTTTCGCACCTGCTCGACCCGTCGGTCTCGCAGTCAAGCTCCCTTGTGCCCTTGCACTCGACGCCTGATTGCCAACCAGGCTGAGGGAACCTTTGGGCGCCTCCGTTACATTTTAGGAGGCAACCGCCCCAGTTAAACTGCCCACCAGGCGCTGTCCCCGATCCGGATCACGGACCGAGGTTAGAGTCCCAACAGATGAAGGGCGGTATTTCAAGGTTGACTCCACCCGAGCCGAAGCCCGGGCTTCAAAGTCTCCCGCCTATCCTACGCAACATCATGCCAGAACCCAACACCAAGCTGCAGTAAAGGTCCCGGGGTCTTTCCGTCCTGCTGCGGGTAACGAGCATCTTTACTCGTATTGCAATTTCGCCGAGTCCCTGGTTGAGACAGTGCCCAAGTCGTTACGCCATTCGTGCAGGTCGGAACTTACCCGACAAGGAATTTCGCTACCTTAGGACCGTTATAGTTACGGCCGCCGTTTACTGGCGCTTAGGTTCAGAGCTTCGCCCCCGAAGGAGCTAACCCCTCCCCTTAACGTTCCAGCACCGGGCAGGCGTCAGTCCGTATACATCGTCTTACGACTTCGCACGGACCTGTGTTTTTAGTAAACAGTCGCTTGGGCCTGGTTTGTGCCACCCCATCGAGCTCGGGACGCGAAGTCCTTCACCCTACCGTGGTCCTCCTTCTCCCGAAGTTACGGAGGCAATTTGCCGAGTTCCTTAACCAGGGTTCTCTCGATCGCCTTCGTATTCTCTACGTGCCCACCTGAGTCGGTTTGGGGTACGGGCACCTCAACCAGCTCGCTAGAGGCTTTTCTCGGCAGCATGGGATCAGCTCGCTTCACCTAGAGCGGCTCGGCATCGTGCCTCAGGGTTGATGACCCCCGGATTTGCCTAGGGGACCCCCTACACACTTGCCCCAGGACGACCATCGCCTGGGTCGAGCTACCCTCCTGCGTCCCCCTTCGCTGGCCTAGTACCAGCGTTGGTCGGTAGCCCCCGAAGGGGTTCCCTTAGTACCGCTGGATTCGGCCTTGGCGCGGATGAGGTGGTACTGGAATATCAACCAGTCGTCCATCGCCTACGCCTCTCGGCCTCGGCTTAGGTCCCGACTAACCCTGGGCGGATGAACCTTCCCCAGGAACCCTTGGGCATTCGGCGGACGGGCTCCTCCCCGTCTTTCGCTACTCATGCCGGCATTCTCACTTCTCGACGCGTCCACGGCTGGGTTACCCCGCCGCTTCACTCGCGTCAGAACGCTCCCTACCGATCCTCGGCCTGGACCCAGGCGGTCGCCCGCCAGGGCCGAGCCATATGAGAGATCCCGCAGCTTCGGCTGTCGTGCTTGAGCCCCGTTACATTGTCGGCGCAGGACCACTTGACCAGTGAGCTGTTACGCACTCTTTCAAGGGTGGCTGCTTCTAAGCCAACCTCCTGGTTGTCTGTGCGATCCCACATCCTTTCCCACTTAGCACGGAACTTAGGGACCTTAGCTGGCGATCTGGGTTGTTTCCCTCTCGGACTACGGAGCTTAGCCCCCGCAGCCCTCACTCCCGGGCTCTGGAGTCAGCGGCATTCGGAGTTTGACTGAGGTCGGTAAGCTTGTAGGCCCCCTAGCCCAATCAGTGCTCTACCTCCACTGACTGAACGCCCGAGGCTGCCCCTAAAGGCATTTCGGGGAGAACCAGCTATCACCGAGTTTGATTGGCCTTTCACCCCTACCCACAGGTCATCCCCCAGGTTTTCAACCCTGGTGGGTTCGGTCCTCCACGAGGTCTTACCCTCGCTTCAACCTGCCCATGGGTAGATCACTCGGCTTCGGGTCTAGGGCATGCGACTGTTCGCCTGTTTCAGACTCGCTTTCGCTTCGGCTTCGCCAAGAGACGGTTAACCTTGCCGCATACCGCTAACTCGCCGGCTCATTCTTCAAAGGCACGCCGTCACCCCCGCTGGTTGCCCAGCGAGAGCTCCGACAGCTTGTAGGCTCACGGTTTCAGGTACTCTTTCACTCCCCTCCCGGGGTGCTTTTCACCTTTCCCTCACGGTACTAGTTCACTATCGGTCGCCAGGGAGTGCTTAGCCTTAGGGGTGGGCCCCCAGATTCACACGGGATTTCACGGGTCCCGCGCTACTCGGGAACACTACGAAGGAGATCCGGTCGCGTTTCGACTACAGGGCTGTTACCTCCTATGGCGGCCCGTTCCATGGCCTTCGTCTACACGCCGATTTTGTAACTCCTCGAACACTCCGGTGTGTGCTCATGCAGGTCCCACGACACCGATCCGGCAACGCCACCGGGCTATCACACCGCGTCGGTTTAGGCTGATCCCCGTTCGCTCGCCGCTACTAGGGAGTCGCGGTTGCTTTCTCTTCCTCGCCCTACTGAGATGTTTCACTTCGGGCGGTTCCCTCCTCAGGCCCTATGGATTCAGACCTGGGTGACCGGGCATGACCCCAGCCGGGTTTCCCCATTCGGACACCTTCGGATCAAAGCTCTCTCGGCGGCTCCCGAAGCTTTTCGCAGCCAGACGCGTCCTTCATCGGCTCCTGGCGCCAAGGCATCCACCGTAAGCCCTTAGTAACTTGACTCGTAGATGCTCGCGCTCGCTATCGAGTTCTCAAGGTGCTCGAGGGCTCGCACCCTCAGAGCTGAACAGTGTGTCCCGGCGGACTCCCCGAGCCGGCCGATGCGTTCCACTCCTCCACGTTGCGTCGCGAGAGGCGTACTGCGAACGGCTCGAGCGAGCTCGTCTGACGAGTAGCCAGTGCACCGACCTGGAGTCTCGTCCGGCCGTCGAGATCGAACGGCTCGACCAGACCGGAGTGCCAAGGGCTCCTTAGAAAGGAGGTGATCCAGCCGCACCTTCCGGTACGGCTACCTTGTTACGACTTCACCCCAATCGCGAGCCCCACCTTCGACGGCTCCCTCCACAAGGGGTTGGGCCACCGGCTTCGGGTGTTGCCCACTTTCGTGGTGTGACGGGCGGTGTGTACAAGGCCCGGGAACGTATTCACCGCAGCATTGCTGATCTGCGATTACTAGCGACTCCGACTTCACGGGGTCGAGTTGCAGACCCCGATCCGAACTGAGCGCGGCTTTTTGGGATTCGCTCCCCCTTGCGGGATCGCAGCCCTTTGTACCGCGCCATTGTAGCATGCGTGCAGCCCTGGACATAAGGGGCATGATGACTTGACGTCATCCCCACCTTCCTCCGGTTTGGCACCGGCAGTCTCCCTAGAGTTCCCGGCATTACCCGCTGGCAACTAAGGACAAGGGTTGCGCTCGTTGCGCCACTTAAGGCAACACCTCACGGCACGAGCTGACGACAGCCATGCACCACCTGTGCAGGCTCCGTAGGAGCGCCGGCTTTCACCGGCTTTCACCCTGCATGTCAAGCCCAGGTAAGGTTCTTCGCGTCGCATCGAATTAAGCCGCATGCTCCGCCGCTTGTGCGGGCCCCCGTCAATTCCTTTGAGTTTTAGCCTTGCGGCCGTACTCCCCAGGCGGGGTGCTTAATGCGTTAGCTTCGGCACGGATGGGGTCGATGTCCGCCCACACCTAGCACCCAACGTTTACGGCTAGGACTACCAGGGTATCTAATCCTGTTCGCTCCCCTAGCTTTCGCGCCTCAGCGTCAGGTAAGGCCCAGAGATCCGCCTTCGCCACCGGTGTTCCTCCTGATATCTGCGCATTTCACCGCTACACCAGGAATTCCGATCTCCCCTACCTACCTCTAGCTCGGCAGTATCGGACGCAGTCCCGGGGTTGAGCCCCGGCATTTCACGCCCGACTTGCCGAGCCGCCTACGCGCGCTTTACGCCCAATGAATCCGGACAACGCTCGCCCCCTACGTCTTACCGCGGCTGCTGGCACGTAGTTAGCCGGGGCTTCTTCTGCAGGTACCGTCACTTTCGCTTCGTCCCTGCCGAAAGGGGTTTACAACCCGAAGGCCTTCATCCCCCACGCGGCGTCGCTGCGTCAGGCTTTCGCCCATTGCGCAAGATTCCCCACTGCTGCCTCCCGTAGGAGTCTGGGCCGTGTCTCAGTCCCAGTGTGGCTGGTCGTCCTCTCAGACCAGCTACCCGTCGTCGCCTTGGTGGGCCGTTACCCCACCAACAAGCTGATAGGCCGCGGGCCCATCCCTGACCGTCGGAGCTTTCCTCGGCGCGACCATGCGATCGCGCCGGAGTATCCGGTATTAGCCCGGTTTCCCGGGGTTATCCCGGTGTCTGGGGCAGGTTGCCCACGTGTTACTCACCCGTTCGCCGCTCGGTCCCCCAGAAGGGTTACGCCTCCTAGGTTCCCGCTCGACTTGCATGTGTTAGGCACGCCGCCAGCGTTCGTCCTGAGCCAGGATCAAACTCTCCGTAGAAGAACCGTTGGACCCGGCCCGTGAAGGCCGGTTTCGGGTTCGCTTGTTGGAAAGTCGGCCTCCCCGAGCAGCACACCCGGATCCGGCCTTCCTGTGTTGCAGGTTTCCGTACGACCGTCGAGCCGGTAGGCACGGCGAACCGCACCTCCCGTGTTCAACGGGTAAACGCACTGGCTTTTGGCACACTGTTCAGTTCTCAAGGTGCGAGCGCCGACCCGAAGGAAGGGACTCAAAGAGATGGGGTCGCGCGACCCACCATGGTAGGCACGTGAACGTGAGGCGTCAACCGAGGCCCATCACGCGGCCCCGAACGCCACCCGCCAGGCACGACGATAGCAGGAACCCGTCGCGGCGTGGGCCGATCGCCGTCGATCGGAACGAGCAGGGATCCGCAACACGCCGACCCGGCGGGGCGTCGAGGGCCGTCGGTGAGGCCAAGGGGCGGGCGGCCCTCGCGCTATCGGAGCCGCGCGAATCCTCGTCGACCCACCTGGAGCACCCGACCCTTGAGCTCGTCGGCGGGCAACTCGAGCGCGTCCGCCATCCACGGGCTGCCCGTCGAGCCGGACGCCGCCCTGTTCGATCAGCCGCCGCGCGTGCGAGTTCGAGTCGGCGAGGCCGAGGGCGGCCAGGAGCTTCGGGCAGGTAGACCCTTCCGTCTATGACGAGGTCGAGAGGGATCGCGAGGTCCGGGACCTCCTCGGGGAGCTCGCGCTCGCGGTGGACGCGGTCGAACCGCTCCTCGGCGCCCGCCCCGCCCCCTGCCCGTGGTACAGGTCGACGACCTCGCGCGCGAGCCGGCGCTTCTCGTCCCACGCGTCGAGCGATCCGTCCTCCAGGCCCGTCTCGACGCGCTCGGCCTCCGTGGGGTCGCGGAAGAAGTCGAGCGCGAGGCAGCCGGTACGTGGGGATCAGCTCGTCGGGGATGCGCACGAGCTTGCCGAACATCTCGTCCGGCGGATCGGTGATCCCGACGTAGTTGCCGAGCGACTGGCTCATCTTCTGCACGCCGTCGGTGCCGACGAGCAGCGGCGTGGTCAGCGCCACCTGCGGCTCCTGCTCGAACGTCGCGCTGCAGGTCCCGGCCGACGAGCAGGTTGAACGTCTGGTCCCGGCCGCCGAGCTCGACGTCGGCCTCGACCGCGACCGAGTCCATCCCCTGGAGCAACGGGTAGAGGAACTCCATGATCGAGATCGGCTTGCCCTCGGCGTAGCGCTTGGCGAAGTCGTCGCGCTCGAGCATCCGCGCGACGGTGGTCGACGCCGACAGGCCGCAGGATCGCCTCCATGCTCATCGGCTCGAGCCACTCGGCGTTGTACCGGACCTCGGTGCGCTCGGGATCGAGGATCCGTCCAGAACTGATCGAGCAGGCGCTCGGCGTACCCGCGACCTCCTCCTGCGGACAGGCGCGGCCGTGTCTCGGTCTTGCCCGAGGGGTCGCCGACCTGCGCCGTGAAGTCCCCGACGATCAGCACGGCGGTGTGCCCCGCGTCCTGGAACTGCCGCAGCTTGTGGAGCACCACGGCCCACCCGAGCGTCACGACCGGCGCGGTCGGGTCCAGTCCGAGCTTCGACCCGCAGCGGCCGTCCGAGGGTCAGCTTGCGCTCGAGCTCCTCCGCGGGGACGACCTCGGCGGAACCGGCGAGCAGGCTCGGAAGGTCTTCCGGTCCCATGGCGCGAAGGCTAGCAGTGGGAACGTGCCACCCGTGGCAAGATGGTCGAACCATGGCCGCTCGCTCGCGGACCCTCGTGGTCGGCGTGTCTCGTGTTCGCCCTCGCAGCATCAGCGTGCGATCTCCCGTCCTCTGCGCGAGGCGCGCGAGACCGCGCAGGCCCTTCCCGAGACCTCGTTCATCTACTCCGCGGACGGGACGCTGATCACCTCGCTCCACGCGGGCGAGAACCGCGTGGTGGTTCGCTCACGGAAGATCCCCGACGTCGTGCGCAACGCGGTGATCGCGATCGAGGATCAGCGGTTCTACGACCATTCGGGTGTGGACATGCGCGCGCTGCCTGCGAGCCGCGTACATCGACGCCACCACCGGGCAAGATCGTCGAGGGGGCTCGACGATCACCCAGCAGCTCGTGAAGAAGCTCTACGTCGGGGACGAACAGACCGTCGGGCGCAAGATCCGCGAGGCGTACCTCGCATGGAAACTCGAACAGAACCTCAGCAAGGACCGGATCCTGACGCGGTACCTGAACACCGTGTACTTCGGCAACGGCGCCGTACGGGATCCAGGCCGCGTCCGAGACCTACTTCGGCATCGAGCCGCTCGACCTGTCCCTGTCGCAGGCCGCGACGCTCGCCGGGTCTGATCGCCGCGCCGGTCGACTACGACCCCGTCCGTCATCCGGGACGATCCGAGCGCCGCCGCAACCGCGTGCTGACGCTGATGCTCGGTCTGCAGATGATCGACCAGACCGAGTTCGACAAGGCCAGCGGCTCGACGATCCACCCCGACCTCACCCCCGAGGACGAGACGCACTACGTCGCCCCGTGGTTCGTCGACTACGTGAAGGAATGGTTCCTGTCGAACCCGCGCTTCGGCGAGACGCCGCAGGATCGCTACGACCTGCCTGTTCGAGGGCGGCCTGAAGATCGTCACCACGCGTCGATCTGCGCCTCCAACGCGCCGCCGAGCGCGCGATCGGGTACGTGCTGACCGAGCCCGGCGACCCGTACGGCGCGCTGACGGCGATCGATCCGAGGACCGGGTACGTGCGGGCGATGGTCGGCGGCCGCGACTACTGGAACCCGGACGACGACTTCGCCCGGATCAACCTCGCGACCGGCGGCGTGACCGGTCGCCAGGCGGGTCCGCCTTCAAGCCGTTCGCGCTCGTGGCGGCGCTCGAGCACGGCATCCCGAGGACGCAGCCGCTGAACGGCTCCACCGCGCACATCCTGCTCCAGGACGGGACCTACTGGGACCCGCACAACGCCGAGGGCGGCGGCTACGGGACGATCTCGCTCGAGAGCGCCACCGGTCAACTCGGTCAACGTCGCGTACGCGAACCTGCTCTCGGTGATCGGCGACGGGGACCCGTACGCGGGCGCCTCGGCGCTCGTCGAGGCCGCCGTGCGGATGGGGATCCGGTGCTGTCCCCGCACCACCGAGCCGAACGGCCCGCCTCGCTGCCGTGCCGGCGGCCGTCCTGGGCGTCAACGAGGTGAGCACGCTCGAGATGGCGCGTCGGCGTACGGCACGCTCGCGGATCTCGGCCGTCACGTGCAGCCGACGCCCGTGATCTCGGTCACCACCTCCGACGGGGACGTGATCTACCAGGCGCCCTCGCGGGCCGAGCAGGCGGTGGAGCCCGCGATCGCGGCCGAGGCGGTCGACATCCTCAAGGGCGTGGTGCAGTCGGGCACCGGCGTCGGCGCGAACATCGGCCGGCCGCAGTTCGGCAAGACCGGCACCGCGCCAGAACGCGAGCGACGCGTGGTTCGTCGGCGCGATCCCCCAGATGGTGACGGCCGTTGGGTGGGTTCCCCAGGGGCAGATCCCGATGTGCTGAACGTAGCAATACGTAACCGAACCCGAAGTAATACC